>JGI24512J20087_1000180_pt1 | contig 100593 bp, 94 predicted proteins | sample LinPmetageLP35_FD_20087 | JGI IMG/M metagenome (IMG submission 20087) | reverse complement strand
GGTGGGGGATGGGGGGGGGTTTGGAGGGGGGTGGGGGAGAAGTATGAGCAGCCTGGGGTGCCGGATGAGGCTGGTGCGGCGGTTGATTCTGCAAAGGTCAAGGGATTGGAGAGCGAGTTGGGATTTGTTGTTGTATAGGCGAGATGTAGTGGCTAATTTCTGAGGATCGGACATCTATCTTGAAAGAGCTGGAACATTGGGAGGATGATATTGAAGAATTTCTGATCTTGGAATTGGATATGTAGAAGCCCAGGAAGGTAACTAGAGAGAAACTGTGCATATTTACAGGCTAGTGTTCATGTTTACATCAAATGGGAATCTTGATGAAGCTTTCATCCCTATGAAACTGCCAAACCTACGTGTGCGTAATACCTTTGACTGATTGAGAGGTACTGGATATTTAAATGAACCTCGATTCTCGATTACGCTCTACCAACAAGCCTTGGCAATAAACCCACAAATACTGTGCTTAGAAAAAAAGCAGAAGACAGCAAAGTCAGTGGTCCGGAAAGATGATATTAAAAGAGCAACATGTTAATGAGAGAACGAAGGAGACAGCAAGCTTAGCAAAAGAGCAAAAGAAGGGAGACACATATAATTCTGACAATTGAAACGGCCTTCTTATCATTCACCACCTGATTCCTCATTATCTGCATCATCGCATACGCAACCATTAACATTTCATCTATCTTCTGCCTCTTCTCAAACACGACAAATATTTTAATCTTCCCACTCCTCAACCTACCATCCACTACAACCTGACGTACAAATTCTCGAATCGTCTCCGAATATTGCAGCGCGAAAGCCGGATCCTGATTCTCCCGTTGAAAATATACTTACTTAATGCGGTATCATTAATCCGTTCCTAAACCAGCGCCCGCCCTCTACATGCCCTAAGACCTGACACCAATCTTACACTGAACTCCTACCATTCTCTGGCAGAGCAATGGGAGGAACACAGCGAGGTGATCTCTTCAGTGATGGTGGTAAATGCAAGAGTCTACTTGACGTGGAGGTTACAACAGCGACCATAGACTATCGTGTATGGCGTCTTACGGCCGGTATAATCCATTTAGTGGTATATTGCTACGTAGCTGACATTTGGGCTGGAGATGGGCGAGGCTAGGGAAGGGAGCATGAGGTCTTGAGTGGGCTGGACAAGATTGTGCTGTGTCTTAGGCTGGAAGTTGTGGGGAATCTTATGCGGTGACTTGAAGTGGTGGTTGTTGGCCTGGGTGCTTGTTGGGGAGGAAGTGTGACCGTGGGAAGGGCTAAAGCCTGGTCGAGTGAATGGTAAACATCTGGACTTAGGCGTATAGATGAGGCTTAGTGGATGCGTTTATGCCATCGAACTGGACTCTTTCGATCACATGTATCACTTGAGAGAAGGGAGAGAAGAATACCAAGTTGGTTTACTGCTTTCATTTCATTGCGTCCATCATCTCCTCCAGTGTCTAATCTAACAGAAGAAAGTAGTTGTGACCCGAAGAAACGAAAGAAGGTACTCTTACAGATATTATTCTTCGTTCGGGAATCAAGCGGAAAACAAATGTGAACGCGGTATTCTGTACTTGCCAATAGCATGATATGACTTTCTCTTGTGTGCGGGGTACTTGCTTGGGATCTTGTAACTTCCTCTTCCTTCTGAAACAATCCTGCACAGCAGGTAACTCGAGAGTTTGAGAAGGCAAAGCTTGAAGACATTAATTTGAGAAGAGGTCTTCATGAGAGTGGGAAGCTTGAAAACAGAGAGGCTTTGAATGCATATGAAATGTAATGGACTCAGTCGAGCCCTTGACAAACGTGTGGGAAGACAAGAGGGAGATCCTCAGCCGGACAAACCAGGTATGCAATCCTTGTAACATATCTCCTTGAATCAGGTTCCAGTGGCGACATATGGATGCCATGCGTTCGTCGAAGTAGGATCTATGCCAGACCCGGTCAGTAAACAACAACAAGAAACCTGACGGAATGGAAGGCTGTGGTCAGGACTTCTTTGAGGCCTTGTCCTCAAGTGTCAATTGCCAGCGTTGGCGCAAGCAATATGTCTTGTAGACCAGCTCTGGGGCAACCCACTCAGTACCTGCATCCTTCATCTTTTGCTTGAGCTCTTCGAAGTGAGACTTGGCATCGTCGATATGTTCCTCAATATTAGACTGGTAGCCATAGACATCATGACGTCCACTGATGTCACCACTCTTGCAGTACTTGCAATGGTCAAAGTGCTCCAAAGGGAGGGTAATAATGACATTCTTCAGAGCTGGGAAGCGAGTTACGAAGGTGCGAGCATTGGGGGTACCATCGTGGACTCTTTGTAGCTCCGTGTGGTGGCGGTAGAAAATGTAAACCAGACTATTGATGCGGGCAATGTCATGTTGGAAGCCAATGCGATCAACAAATCGGTATCTCATCTCGTTGTGAGTGGCATTCATTTGCATTGTGAAGGAAAGATAGTCCAACTCGAAGTTGAACAACAAACCTGGGTTCGAGGCAGTCTTAAAGATGTGCTTGTAGCGTTTGAGGGCGAAGTGACGGGTCTCTCGGTTGATGGCATGGAGAACTAGCTTGTTGTCGGAAGTACTGCGGAACTTGAATCGTTCGGCTTTGGGCGAGGGCTTGTTTGAGTCCTTGTAGTCGTCGTCAAAAGAATCGGAAGAGTCGTTGTCGAGGCTGTTATACTTTGACTGGATCGTGGTAGTGGTATTATTGGCGAGATTGGAGGCATTATACTTGGCATCTTGAATGGCTTGAGAGCGGGCTTCGGCTTCGGTCTTGGACAAGAATATGACTTCGATAGTACGGGGAACTGGTACGACAGACAGTGTATCAGCAATTTGTTTACAACGGCATAATGAAAGAGGGGAACGAGATATTGTTCATGTCCCCTCCATGAGTGTCTTTATACATACCGAGGAGATGAGAATAGACCATTTCACGCAACTCGAGAGGAAGCTTGCGCATGAATCTCGGACGAAACTTGGTGTTAAGGATGACCTTGGCTTTCTTCGAGGGGGGAACGTAGGACCTGTTGGGATTATCAATACAAGTCACATAGTGGGGCCAGAAGTCGGCATACCTAGTTGTTGGCGGCATGGTATCCGGTCCGAACCGTGACTAGGATTTGCTTCCGAGCCTGTCAATAGGTCAGCTAGATCCAAGCGAGCGTGGTTGACGAGTCAGGAGTCACACACCTTGGCAGTGTTGCTGAGCTTAGCCTCTAATGGCCGGAAGTCGACTTGTTGACTTAGAGGTGATTGGATGGAGATACGCGAAGGTAAATTCAACGTGTGATCCGCGCACAATAGGATCGATCTTGACAATAGCAAGATTCAGCGGCGCGCGCAACAACACCAAGAGATAGGCGAGGTACTTACGCAATGTGAGACAGTTGCCTCGAGTAAACACTGGAGTCGAGGATGGTATGGACCGTTATCTTTGATCGAGGTCAAGGATTTCGGTGTTGTTGTTTGGAAGAAGAAGGAAGCTCAGTCAAGATTGAGCGGACGCGCTTTTTGTATTTCTCGCTTAGCAAGTTTGTTTACCCCTGGGCTAGCGCGACTGGAAATTGTGTCGTGACTGCCTGATTTTCTAGTCTATGGCACGGGAAAAGCTAGGAATTGGTAATTGAAGAGTAGTGAATCGATGTTCCTGCCTTGCGAGAGTTCCTATGGCAGTTTAAGACGGAGGCTGAAGTCTTGTTCCGTGCTCTCCCGCCATTACAAGCCTCGTTAAACGAGGCATCAAGATACCTTGTGTGGATATTGTGCAATCAGGATGGGTGATCTCATCATTGATATTCGTAAGAACTGTAGCTACGGCTAGTGGGCCACATACTGGGCTACAGGGCATGTAAAGGTCGTGAAGGATAGTCAATAGACGCATCAAATCCAGTAGACATTCGGAACAAAGGATCCAGGCATGATTACTCCTTCGATAGACTGGAAGCATGGGAGAGAATGTTGAAGAAGTCTATAGAGGTAATGCTTAGTACTTTCATTAGAGTCTGTGAAAAGGTCAACCAAAACCCTCATCAAATCTTCGTCCTCAATTAATTGCCCCCGTGCTCGAACAAAGACCTTGAAAATGAATATTAATCATAAGTGTTCAAAATCTCATCATCTCCTACCAAGAGAAATTGTTACAGCCAAAGAGAGTTGTACTACCAGGCAAGGAAAGTCATTGAGTCGAGCCTCCTTCAGAACTGGATGACAAAGTCGGCGGACGTTGGATATCGCCATCGAGGACTGAGGCCCCCAATATGAGATATATCAGGCTCTTCCACCAACAAAATCATCGACCACATGTTTCCCCACGCGTTTGGATATGGTTGCTTCCCCTGAGTTATCCTGTCAGGTTCTCATCCACGTATCGGGAGGCGAAGTTATGTTTATCACTCCGCGACCTGTTTCATGACCTTCAAAGACATTGAATACAGCTTCAAGGCCCTTGAACTCTTCGACTCGTAGTTTCTGAGATGGTTTCGGCGAGATTCTCTCTGGAGTTTTCCTTTTTTCCAGGGCGAACGTATCAGAGATCGAGTTGATCTCTTCACAGGAAGAACCTCTTGCTGCTCAGGTATTGCCAGGTGTCTCGTGGAGTCCTGTCTCAGGTCTCCCAGCAGCTTGTCAAAATCTTTCTTCCCCATCAATGCCCAGGTTACCGGATCCCCCAAGCCCGTTATCTTTTCCAACACGCTGTTGATCGACTCAGAAAATGATATCTTTTGTGACACTCCGTGCTCGATTTTCTGAATGACTTGAAGCTCAACATGAGGGGACGGTCGGTTGTATCTGCTTTCCAAATGATCTACGTCGCGCAACTTCGACTGTATACTCTCGAACGTGGACATGATTAGCTTCCGTAACATCGGCTCATCAAGTCGTCTGTCGTATCCGCCAGGTCTCCCATAACCCCAAGTTATCCGCCATAGCACCAGCTGTAGCTTTAGGTTGCTGAACTGCCTTTCATTATCCGCATAGTCTTCTTTGAAACGATAAGCACTGACGATCATGCCCAACAGCCGAACGGGTGCTGTGAAGACGCCTGGAGCACCGGCAAGTCCGACAACGCCGGCAGCCAGCTCCATCGCTTCAGCGACTAGGTTTCAGGAGAGTTAGCTGATACCTCATTGGTCATATTGAAGCTTTAAGGATAAGACCCGACTCCAAATACTCTTGGAACGATCAAAGAAGTAAAATTGGACCACTAGTGGACTCCATCAGCACGTACCAAGAAGCTGAGCTTGGTTCAGTTGACCAATTTGGGCAGAAAGCAGTACATGACACTCCCAGTATATCGTTTGGCTATTCGGAAAAGACGTCACGCGTGGCAAGCTTGCTGTGGGTAGCCGGGCCCAAAATTCGGAAGGTGTACTTGGGTCGGCGGTAAATCTTGACGACGATCTTTCGAGTCTTTGAGACAAAACAATTCAGTCTCGATCCATGCCAACCAAAAGAGAAGTGGGACTGCTCTTTAAGGGCTACCGCCAGTGCTCAAATCATAAAGCCACCTACCTCATTCTCATATGACCAGAAAATAGGCAAAGCATACAAGGAGGCTGGGTTCCAGCAAGCTCGGGTATGACAGACCTCCTCCTTTCGCGAGAGGCCCGACTTCTCGAAAGCCGCGCAAGCATCACGGCTTCAGTACCCGTTCTGGAAGCTGAGAAGGTCAGTGGCGCAGGGCTCAGCTAGCAGGCGATATGTATCCCCGTTCTAGACCGTATCGCCACGTTGTGGTGACATTCGTCTTACGGTCGTGTTTCAAGTCCTGGCCTGACCTGACCGGCTTGAGGCAACCAGCCCCATCGGCCCTATCATCAATGACGATACGGTCGAATGCAGTGGCTTAGATGGCTTAGAAGGTGATGCTGTAATGGCTGAGAAAGCTCAAGGAGGAGATCGAGCCTTGAGAAGGCCGAGCCTTTCGAGCTTTGCACAGGGATGAGTTCAGCTTCACGTCCTGAAAAGTAACCTTACTTCATTTCCTGGTATCTACTACACATGTCACCTATTTCACGACCTTGTTCCATAATACAACCAATCCCCATCCATTGGATCTCATCTTTTCTGACGCCCAAACCTGAACGCCATAAATGCCTCACCCTCCCTTTCGTGTCTGCACCTCGATCTACCCCTATTATGAGCTGTCCACACTGCCAAGCACATCCCGAATACCCTTCAACTCCGCCACGATCTTCATTTCCAAAGTGCTGACCGTCTTCCCTGCGCTCTTGGCCTTCTGCACCTCTTCTACCTCCCGCTCGCCCATTGGTAAGATGCGGGCCCTCAAAAGAGAACTTGACCCTGGTTGAAGCCAGAACATCACGTTTTCTAACACGCCGGCTGCATCCCATTTGACGCCCGGGATGTCCATTGTAGAGACCAAGGCTTCTCTGAAACCAGTAAGGATATACACAAGCAATGACATTGAGTGAACCTCAGAGCAGATAGTGGCGGTGATATACTTCGTCTGCCCCTTTGGAATGATGCGATCTGTTTCCGGGGCGTCGAAGGCTTGCTCGCTATGTGCGAGCATGAGAGGGAACTGATTCAAAAATTGGGCGACTTCGATAGCAATGGACGACTGGACTGCGTCGAGGAGATTGAGAAGTAATGGTAATATACCACGAGCCCAGATGCTATAACACCGTTGAAGTCCAGCAGTTTCCGCGAAGGGGCTTACGCCAGGCCGTCGGAAGTATGCTGTGATTCCGGCCGAGTAAATCTGGCTGAGAATGCCACTGGCGGCTAATTGTTCCGCCATTGGAGGTATACTTGAGAGCTCCAGGAGGAAAAGAATGCTCAGCTCTCCATAGATTGGGTCACCATCTATGGTGAGTGTTTCGGCCCACGAGAAGAGCTTGACGGCTAGAAGTGGAGCTGAGCTGTTGACCATCATTACCACAATCTGTCCGTGGTTAAGCTCAATGCCCGGAATGCGAAGACATGATTGCAGGATACCCGTGATGAGCGCAAGGTCTTCCGGTGAAGAGTCCGCTGGAGAATCATGGATGGAAGTAGCAAGCTCACGGAGACCTTTCGCAACCACATGTTCCAAGATGCTGAGTATAGTCGGGATAGCTGCAGACTGACTGGCTCGAATTGATGCCCGCAGGTTCTCACTTTCAGTCGGCGCCTCGGCATGGACACGTATGGCAAGGAAGAGCAGCTTGAGTAGTGACCTGTAGTAGAAAATATCTTCATCAAGGAGTGGTTTGTCGAAGGATCCTCGAAGATTCTCAATGGTCTTCCACACAGTAGGCAACAGTCTCTGCATGTCAGGGATTGACGACTTTGCTTGGACCAAACGTTGACCTAATACAAGGGCTAAATCTGCCCGCGTTTGAGATAAGGTGGAGAAGATCTCTTCAGGGGGTTGACTCTGTCCATTTGCTATTAGGCAGTTGGTAACAACTGCCGACAGCAATGTTTGTACCTCAGGCTCAGTAGCAGTGTTGCTACTCAGCTCAATGGAAAGAAACTTCCAGCTGTGAAAGAGAGCCTGGATCAAGTTAGCAACTGGCCGCAACAAAGACCACCGAGACTCTTACAATTTGGGCATCGACGAGCGACAGGTTCACGTTAGCTCTGTGGACATCGTCCCGAAGCCCATTAGCTTTTGTGCCAAACCAGCCCTGGTCAACCGATAACATTAGGTCGGCAAGCAAGGTATCGTAAAAGTATTCAGTGCCAAGTTGCCGCCTTCCCAAGGGCGTCCGCTTCAGATCGCCGATAGTGGATCCCGGATATTTTGCTTCGAAATTCCTCTTCAAATGGCTGTGGAGAGACTGCTTGTAGTCTGGGACTGCCGCAGCAAATCTCTTAAAGTACGAGAGATTCGTGATCAAAGGCTTCAGCTGCACAGGAGTCCCCGTCTGGCGTGAGTGAAAGAGATGCATTGCCAAAATCTCGGCAACATATGCTGAAATGCGAGTCTGGTAGCAGTCCTCTATGAGACCATCTATACTGTCTTTTGATTGTCCGAGTGGCTTCAGCCTTCCCACAAAGTCCTGCATCGAATCGATGAAATCTTTATACTGTGGTGAATTGTAGACTGTCCAGGGCCAATAGTTTTGAGCTAGCGCGACAAATTCGAGCATTGCAAGTGATGCGGGCTTTGGTAGCTCGTTGATGTTGGAGAGCGCATCGAGCGCTGTGGAGAGAAGCGGTTTGTCCAAAGCTACCAGATCCTTCGCACCAGACTTCACCTTCATAGCATCTCTTGGAGTTTTTCCAGTGAGCAGGTAATTAGCGAACCATTGTTGACGGCTACTCATGACCATTGATAAGAAATGCCATATTGTGGCGAGATTATCTTGCCTTGACAATGGTTTATCAAGATCTGCAAGGCAATGGAGGAAATTTCTGGCGGTATGTGGTCCGAGGTGTCCAAGAAGAGAAGGTGGCTCAGAAGCCTCATCACTAGAAGCAGTGACAATCAGAGCCTCGAAAAGACCAACCACTTTGGTCTTATATGTGTCGTGAGCCGCATACAAGCGCGCAATCAGGGACGAAGACTTGAAAATTTGTGACTCAAGCTGAGACGGTAGCAGCCCAAGCATTGTTTTGACTTGTAGAAGTGTTTGTGAGAGTGAGAGAATAGAGCCAACGTGACCGGTCCAGAGGTCGACAAGGTTTGGAGATACAGTGGTTTCTGGGGTCTCCAAGCCATCAAAGTACGAACGCAAGAGCGGTTGGAATCGCAGCGTACCAGCTGAAGCCGATAGGAAGCTTTCGATGATATGCGATGCACCGAGCATCAAGCCTTCCATGATTTTAGTCCGCCTTTCACCTTGAATTTCTCCATTCTGCCCTGCCATTGGCGAGAAAGGGACTAAAGCTCTTTCAAGGCTGATTTCATCATGGCCTTCTGCGGGATCGAGCTCCACTGGCGCCTCAATTCCAAAAGTGTAATTCAGTATCTTGTCGAATGAGGTTCCGATAATCTTGCCTATTCTTCGGCGATCATCTTGCGAATTGTACTTCCACGTTCGTGAGCTCTCCAAGACCTCGACCAAGTACCTAGCGAATGAGGAAATGATCTTCGATGCTGTACTTTCTGGAATGCCAGTAGATACATCGTGAAACGACTGGTGAAGGCTACTCGTAAGTCTGGCTTTGTTCCGCGAGGTGTTGCTGCTTCTCCTTTTGATTGCATTGACGGCGAGATCCTCAACCAGGGATTCGAATAAGTGACAGCAAGATACGAGAAGGTCATATTTTCCGGAAAGAAGTTCAACACCTTCAACAATGACTGGTAATTTCCCACCACCTCGACCCAAATCAAGAAGGCCGCTGTGAGTGAGAAGCGGCCACACCCGTGCAGGATAGAGCGGAAGCAGTGCGTGAATGAAGTGTACGCAACTGACAAGGATGTCCAATGGTACGTCAGCTCCAGAGCTCGCGGATTGATTATGCAATTCTTCTTGGAAGATGTCGAATATAACGCCAATGATATCCCGATCATGGCTCAAGCCCGAGCTCGTTTTTTCAACAATATCCGTGGCTGCCTCGAATGATGGCAAGGCGGACTTGGCAGGAGAAATGAGCATTGCAAATAATTCAATGATCTCGCTCACAGAGTCGCGATCAGCGGGCTGTCCGGTAGTGGCATCAACAAGATCACTCGCTGCAAGAAAGGTCTCAAGCAGCTTACCCAGATATGCGAATCCAGAGTACTGATGATACCAATATGCTACCTTGGGATCTGACTCTGAAACGATCCGTCCAATTGTCCCAGCAGGTATAAAGAAGTCCGTGTTCTGAGTAACTAGCGATGAAGATTGGCTCGATAGACTTCTTAAAGTATATGAACGGGGAACAAATAGATGAATTCCCTTGGTAAGCCTTATGCTGTTAGTGTTTTCCTCTTCCTGCGTAGTTTCATAATCAACGAAGTTCGGTGGTAGAGCATATGTGAAGAACGGCATGACGTCGAGGATTTCTGTGATTGCTTTTGGGTTATAAATTTCGGCGTCGATCTCTGGAACAGTTTCCGTCTTTGGGTTGTTGCCTTTTGGCTCTTCCTTTGGTGTCGATGAGCGATAGGCCAGGGCTCTAAGCAGCTCAAGGAATGGCATCGACTCGAAAGGGAATCTCCAGACGGCATTCTGCAAAAGTACACCCTTTAGAGTTTCATCTTTCCAGAACTTCGCTACTGGATCAACACATTCAAAAATGTGGTCTGAATTATGGATGTCCCAATAGTCTTGACCGCTTGTCAAGGCCGCGACAGAAGCACCCACGATTTCCGCGTTATAGCCGACTCGCGTACTGTACCGAATGAGATTCAGAATACACCCACGCATTTCTGCACCGACGAAGTTCGAGAAAACCGCATTCGTGGTGTTCCCTAGTCGTGAGGCGAGCGATGAAAGAACATCAAAAACCTGACACGAATCTATAGCACTGCGAGCAAGATAGTCGATAACGTCTTCTTCGACAATATCATTTATCTGCTCCAATGCTTCTTTGTATGGATCAGAGCCTAGTGTATGATTCGTATCGACGGATGATGCTCGATCGTCTGGAGCATACTCTGCTGTTTCTAGGGCAAGCATGCGATCGGTCATGGTTTGGAGAATTATACTCCAGGCGAGGATTGCAGGGCTTGCAGTATGTAAGCGATTATCTGCAGCTTGAATTAAGATGTTCGTAACATCAATCATCGTCTGGGCGTTATGCACGTAGACTTCGCGTCCTGGTGCATTGGGTCCTACTTCTGATATCTTCGGGTTGCTCAGATATGCCACAGCGTCGTCGAGTCTGAATATCGATAAGGAGAGAAGGCCTGAAATGGACTGTAAAGCAGTGAACAGAATCTGGGATGACTGATCATCCTAAGTGATGTATTAGCACTGTTGACAAATCAATAGGGCCATACCAACCAGTTCAAAGCTGTTAAAAAAGCTGTAGTCTTGCTGAAGGTGAAACCAAGCCATGATAGTCTCTGATGAGCAAGGCTCATGGCAGTAATTCTGCAAGAACTGCCACATGAGTTCCATCGAATGTATTGCCTCGGTAATCTGGCTCCGCATCCAGTCGATTTCAACATCTTCTCTCCCGCCATCCTCACTGAACCAGCCACTTCCAGCTGTGAGATTCTTCATGTTTGTAGTGATAGCTCCAATGCACCGCTTCAGGATTACGTCGGGACCAGGGAAGTTGTCTGCATTTAGTTTGGCGGTGAAAGCGCCTATTCCGAAGGTCTGTAGCCAACCTGGCGTAATGGCAAATCCTGCAGAATTGGCTGTCGTCTCGTCTGGAAGAAGATAGCTCAGAAATACTTGGTGGAAGATTCGTTCAGAGCACTTCAAAAGGTATCTCCTCTCAGAAAGATAAGTCCTGAGTATGCGCTTGCGCCGGCTCTCTTGTAGACCGTATTCTTTTTGTGTCTGCTGCGGTTCTGCTCCTTGTGACATCAATCCGACGGGAATCGAACTGGAGTATCTGCTATTACCTGCAGCATCCCGTATACTTGCCAATTCTTCCTCGGAGAATGGCCCTAGTAACTGAGTAGCTGCCCGCGACTGGCACTCCTCAACTACTATCCGCAGCGCAGAGACTTCGTTGATGTTTGCAGCCTTGCTAAGCCATAGCGCATCCTCCTTGATTTCCTTGATGTCGTACTGCGCATTCGAGGAGGGGGTGACATTGATCGCGGAGGTTTTCGTCTCGAATGCATTTTTGGTTTCCGCAGATGGCGGAGGGTAGGCAGCGTAGGGGTTTTCGAGAAGCTCTGAAACCTTCTCGATGGTCAAGAAACTCTCGATAAAGGTCTTGTGGGCACTTCCAAGGTCCACTCTGCTTGTCACAGCAGAAAATACCGACTTCCAGGAGCTAGCATTTCGAATTAGAAGCTTTCCAGGAAAGAAAACACAGCAGTCAACTTACACCAGGAGCTCCTCACCACTAAGACATTTGTCCAAGGGAGGAAAATAGCTGGGCGCGAGAATCGGTGCCATTGCTGCCCAGCTCTGCTGCAAGCCAGATTGTGTGTCGCTGTTTGGCGTGGAGCAGGAATAGCTCTGCAGCAAGGCAAGGCGCGAGGCTCTGGCTTTGATATTATTTGGCTGCTGGTTTGACGCGCCGATTGTATAAGTACGCTAGACCGTTAATGGTTGGTCTCACAAGCGGGATTAGCGGCCGCTATTATTTTCAGCGGACAATCACCACCGTCCGCCGCCGCTCTCTGGCTTCTGGATACAATAGTAAGAGTCACACAACACACAATACACAACACAACGGAGCAGTGGAAGTTTAATAAGCAATGCTTCAATGAGTCCGGAGCTGGAGATGTGACATTTGGCAACAACTTCGTCTTTCAATCTTCAGATTTCCCAACCTCAATTCATCGCACTCACTCATTCACCCCACCAAGATGCCAGCTCTCGACTTAATCGACCACTCTCCTCAGCAGCCAGAAGCATCCCCGCCTCTTGCGAATGCTTCAAATGTCGTCCTGATCGACAACTTCGATTCTTTCTCGTGGAACATCTACCAATATCTCGTCCTAGAAGGCGCTACTGTCAACGTCTACCGAAATGATGCTATCACTGTTGACGAGCTGGCGCGCTTAAAGCCGACTCAATTGGTGATCAGTCCTGGGCCAGGTCATCCCAAGACGGACTCTGGCGTTAGTAGAGATGCTATCAAGCACTTTGCAGGCAAGATACCCATCTTGGGAGTTTGCATGGGACAGTGAGTTATTCGATTGAGGGGCAATCAGATTGGTCACTGATACTTTGAAGGCAATGCATGATTGATCTGTGGGGAGGCGACGTAAGCTATGCCGGGGAGATTTTGCACGGAAAGACATCACCACTGCGACACGATTCGAAAGGAGTATATGCCACCCTCCCCCAAGATCTTCCAGTAACACGATACCACTCGCTAGCCGGTACACATCCAACCCTTCCAGAATGCCTCGAAGTATCATCTTGGATAGGAGCAGGTCCAGACGGAGACAAAGGGGTCATAATGGGGATTCGACACAAGGAATACGTAGTCGAAGGTGTTCAATATCACCCAGAGAGTATCCTGACAGAGAAGGGTCGGGTCATGCTCAAAAACTTTTTACAGATGCGCGGTGGGACCTGGGCGGAAAACAATCGATTGCAGAAGGAGGCAGCTGAATCAAGAAAAGCGATCAAAAATGGAGCGAACGGGGCAAAGAAAGAGAACATCCTGACCAAAATCTTCGCACACCGGAAAGCAGCTGTGGCATTGCAGAAGGAGATTCCATCTCAAAGACCGACGGACCTTCAAGCAGCCTACGACTTAAATATTGCTCCTCCTCTTGTGCCTTTTGTTAGCCGTCTTCGAAAGTCTCCGTTCCCTCTCTCACTGATGGCTGAGATTAAAAGAGCATCTCCCTCAAAAGGCATCATTTCCATGGCAACGTGTGCTCCTGCACAGGCTGTGACCTATGCTTTAGCAGGTGCTAGTGTCATTTCAGTCTTAACAGAACCTGAATGGTTCAAAGGTAGCATTGATGATTTGCGTGCTGTTCGTCAAGCTCTGGAGGGAATGCCAAATAGGCCCGCTGTCCTGCGCAAGGAGTTTATATTTGAGGAGTACCAAATCTTGGAAGCCCGGCTTGCGGGCGCGGATACAGTTCTTCTTATTGTCAAGATGTTGGACGAAGCTACTCTGACACGACTGTACCGTTACTCACAGTCGCTTGGCATGGAGCCTTTAGTTGAAGTCAATACACCCGAGGAAACAGTCATTGCTGTTAAGCTTGGCTCGAAAGTCATCGGTGTCAACAACCGCAATCTTACTAATTTCGAAGTGGATCTCGACACTACCAGTCGACTGCTTGATCAAGTTCCAAAGGAGACGATTGTCTGCGCTTTGAGCGGCATTTCTGGACCTGGAGATGTCGAGGCGTACCAGAAGAATGGTGTCGGTGCCGTTCTCGTTGGCGAGGCGCTGATGCGGGCAGCTGATACTGCTAAGTTCATCCGGGAGCTTCTCGGTGGTTCAGAACCAATTTTGAAGTCATCACCGGGATCTCTTCTTGTGAAAATTTGCGGTACGCGGAAAGCCGAAACAGCAATTGAGGCTATCAAAGCAGGTGCAGACTTGATTGGCATGATTCTGGTGCCCGGAAGAGGCAGACATGTGCCATATAAAGATGCCATCGCCATATCGAAAGCTGTGCATGAAACACGCGTCACCACTGGGAGTGTGGTCAGTAACCGTATTGGCAGTCAGGCAACTGACTTTTTCGCCAATGCAGCATCGAATATTTCGAGCCATCGAGCCTTGCTTGTCGGTGTTTTCCAGAATCAGCCTTTAGAGGAGATCCTGGAGCTACAGAAGGCATACGAGCTCGACATTGTCCAACTCCACGGGCAAGAGCCAGTCGAATGGGCAAACCTAATTCCAGTACCAGTCATTCGAGTTTTCAATCCTACACAGCCTGGAATCGGTAAACGAGGTTATCACACCGTTCCACTACTTGATTCTTTGACCGGTGGTTCGGGCAAGACGCTTGATTTGACCCAAGTCTCGGACGTCCTTGCGAAAGATCCGGGACTGAGAATCATGCTTGCTGGTGGTCTGAATGCGGATAATGTTGCGGATGCTGTCCGGGCAGTTGGTGATTATAGCGATAGGATCATTGGTGTCGATACTGCCAGTGGCGTTGAGGAAAATGGTGTGCAGAGCGTTGAGAAGATTCAAGCGTTTATCAAGGCAGCCAAGAGTGTCCGGTAGAAGGCTTTGTTGGTATTGAACCGTTATCTACAATTTTCTGCATTCGTTCTCATGTGATATGCCATCTTTGTTGACTCTCGCTTCTCATTTTTCTTGGCGCTTCATAAATCAGTAGCTGTGCACACTTTAATGGAGCCCAAGCAAGTGCAGTCGTTATTCCCTATGGATCTGCTTGAGAACACTAGATAGCCTATCGACGATGGAAGAATTCTGTCTTTGCAAGCCCACCATTTTGGAGCCATTTTCTCTGTCACTGCCGCCAAGCGACCAGCCTTGAAATCATAGAGCAACATATTTCATTCTTTAGACGCTGTGAAGCCACTCTTGGAAGGTCCAATGATATTTTGTCTACAGGTACTAGTATTAGAGTGTTTGCTGAGTTACCTGGCTGGCACGCAAGTGTGAAAATGTAGGCTGCATTGCCCATCAGCCAATGATTCGGGTTCTGCATTGAGGTCCTTCGACCTCTGCACCCTCACTTGGGAAAGTGTTCGGTATTCACCTGCAGCTTCGAATTATCAATCACAATAGAGAATTACGTGCTCTTTCCTACTGTTTCCGCAAAATTTGCCGACGACGACCATAAAACTCCCCCATTATCTTCCCAAAGCTCCCGGAAGCAACGTCAACATCCGCTGCAGCGTTGATCTTCAACAACCCTACAACTGGCAACTAAAAGACTTGCAATGCAACTGGAAGCCTTTCCACCAATCCCATACGAAGACGAAGACGACTATTCCTGGCACAACTTACGCATCTCCATCACAGTAGACTCTTCCAGTCATCACCCAACAACCTCCGAGTAAGTTAAGCTTCCTCACAACAGGCCCACATCTCTATATATTCAAAATGCACTGGAGGCTTCACCAAATGCCGAGGTCATCCCTTGACAGGCAACTGTCGTCTTCCGAACTTTGGGCTCTTCACTTCTGAGAGCTGTTTGTACTTGCCTTGCAAACTCGGCTGGTTGATGCTACCCCGCCAAGCTCAAGGCTAGACATTGCACCCCTCATACCACGCCCTCACTTTCCAGCTCATCTAGCACTCAGGTTCGCGACTCACTTGGGTCTTCACACCTCGCCTAGCTTTGTTTGGGACATCGTCCATGCATTTTCACACACATATCTTGTCTACTTCTATCCCTTCAGCATATAAATTCCCACACATCACTTGAAGTATCTTTCCAAACTCTTCTATCAGTAACATAATCTCGAATTTCCAGTCCTCGAGATCATTCATTCAGGTCCACTTCCCACACAGAGCCATTTGGCTACTTTCAGAAAACATCACATGTACTGTGAATGTTGATCACCCTCGGACTCTACACTTATCTTCTACGTCTACGAGTTGGGCATTTTTCACAAGAAAACAAGAACTGACATCAAACACAGTCTCCCATCAACAACCACCATGGCACGTGCCAAAGCTCCGTACCGAAAGCCCTACACCGCAGGATCTAAGAAGGTCGCTACAAATCCCATTACTACACGTAAAGCCACCACCAACAGCCGACCAATGAAGCAAATTTTCAAAGGCCTTACCATGTCAGCCGCAGGCACATTCAAAGGTGTTCGCGAAGATATCAGCCATGAGCAATTAGCAAAGTGGATCAGGGCCCATGGAGGAGCATTCGAAAGTAAGGTCACCGATGATACTACGCACCTCATATGTTCTATCGAGGAGTTCAAGAAGAAGACCGACCAAGGTATGTCTCTATATCCATAGAATTGGTTATGATATACTTACCTGATCCAGTACGAAAAGCACAGCGATCTAGCGGAAGTCGTTGTCACATCGTTACATTCGATTGGGTTGAAGACTGTCTCCTCGGACCCAAGAATTCCAAGAGACTTCTGAAAGAGAGAGCCTACACCCTCGATCGAACACTCCACAATCTCACCAAAGGTATCAAAGTCAATAAGGCGGACTTGAGAAAGAGATTTGACGAGAATGCCCGAATTGCTCACGAGCTCTCCACCAGCAGTACGTACCCAGATGATCTTGCCCTTCCCGTTTCCATCTCGTAGTCCTTGATTCAGTATTCTGACTACTTCACAGACATGTACCATATCTACTACGAAGATGGCTTCGAGTACAAAGTCATCCTCTCCCGAATCCGCCTCGATGGGAAAACAATGATCGAGAAGTACACCCTCTATGTAAGTTCTTTTTACAGCTCTCTCCAAATCCTCAATCTATTCCTTGACAATGATATCTCTAACACCAAACCCAGCTCTTCGAATCCAACGCCGTATTCCCCCGCCTCTACATGTTCGGCGCCAAATACTCACGCTCCCACCGTCCCCTCACATTCTATCGTCAAGACTGCCGTCCTATGGACTTCCACACCGCATTTGGCTGCTTCAAGAAATTCTTCAGGGAGCGATCTGGTATCGATTGGGACGAGAGACTCGAGCGAATCATACCAAAGAAGATCGAGAATGGAAAGGTTGTTGAACATAATTTCTTCAAGTACTTGCCTCCACCTCAGGGTCGACCATTGGGCTTACTGCCGTACGGATATGTGAGGCCCGAGGATAGGGTCGTTGAGGTTGTGAATTATAGCAATGACGGAGATGCGGATGAGGTGGGCTATGATACAGACAGCGAGGTTGGCGACGATGGAAGTGATGGCTGCGATGAGATGTCTGACGAGGACGGCGGAAGTGATACTTCGATTACAGACTGTGGCTCCATCTCTGGTTCCGGATCGCGATCGAGTCAACGTTCCACGAGTTCAGGTGTCATCTCAATCTCGTCGAGCGAGCATGACTTCTATGATCGTGAGCCCAGCTCAGCTTCAGATTCGAGCGAGATTGCAATTCGGGATTCTCCGACGGCTGGCGGAAGAATTGGCGCTTTCGGTGGCTACGATACCGGTAGTGCTATTGAGATCTCTAGTGAGAGTGAGGAGAGCGATGGTTAGAGAGATAACTAGTATTGAGATCCTTTTTCCTGCCACATGCCCGGACTTGCATTGCGGTGCCTCGATTATAATGATTGGCCGAACTCAGGGGGTTCTGCGCTTGGAGTTCGTTATGACTTAAGAAGTTCGCTTTTTCCGCTTCGGCGTTCAATATTCAACATGATCGACCTGGGAGGGGAAGAGACACTAAGAAACCGTCAGGGTGTGCCTTTTCAACACTGCACGCCGGAGAGCAAGACAAGGAGGTCGTATGCGTACGGGTCTTTCTCAAGATCATGTTACACGGGAGATCTTTCAACAAGTTCACAAAATACAAAACTTACATCATTTACAGGAACAGCAAGTGCCTCGCAGGTCAGAGAGGGGCGGCTCATTTGTCAACAAAAGCTGCATAGCTTCAGCGCACCTGGCGCAGCCAGGAGCTAGTCAACATTTCCATAGTTCAATACGAGGATTTTCCAAAGACGTAGTAACATTGCTGAATCGCTGGCTGAAGAGGGTATGACTGGTATCAAAAAATGCAAACTCATAACGTGCGTTCTGTCGGTCATCGGAAATCCACCTATCCATCCATCTTCTTACCCGCGCCGGACTCCATATCCAATATCCAATGTCTTCCATCTGTTCTAATACATACATTCTGCAACACAAGTATTCCTGCCCCTCCAGTCTAGTAGATCAGAATCTGAGCTTAGGCATAACAAAGACGATCAAAATTGCAAGGACCATCAACCCCGCTATCCAAGCATACATCAGCATGCGCCCCCACCAGCCTTTGCCCTCTGTCATCGTCCTCAGATATCCCATCCTCCGCTGTGCAGCTTCCAATCCCAACTCGTTCTTGTCAAGACCAGTCGTCGCACTATCTAGAACACTCTTCTCTTCTTCCAATGAGGTGGCAAATGCCCGTGAGGACTCCTTCAGCGCAGATGCCATCGCTAGTAGCGATCCTGTAAGTTGTTCTTGTTCGGTTCGATTGTGTGTGAGCATGGCTTCTGTGGTAGCGGTTGAGATGCCGGTGCTGGTCGATGCTGGGGTCAGGAGTTCGGCGCGGATTTGCGCTTCTTTGGTGCGGGCGCGAAGTGTAGAGGGAGGTTCGAGCTCAGGTTCTACTGTTGGAGGGGGAGGCCGGGCTTGTGGCTGTGGCTGTGCTTGTATTGGCGGTACGAATGGAGGTGGAGTGGTTTCTATCGGAGAGAAGGATGTAGAGGTTGGGTCTGCAGCGTCTGCGTGGGAATCTGTTTCTTCTGAGGGTGTGTCTTCGCCCAGGAGATCTTCCCCTTCGGATGAGTCGTCCTCTCTAGACTCGAAATCACCAAGCTAGTTTGCATTAGAAACTTTGCAGAAAGTTGGCAGAAAGGAAGTATCCAGATGTAGCTCACCTCATTCATCTCATCCAGTCTTTCACTAAGTCGCTGGAGCATCTCTCGTTTCTGCACCAAATCCGCTTGCAATTCATGTTTCCGTGATTGTACTTTGATAGTCTGCGCATCTTGCTCAAGCCGTACGAGTAAAGTCCGGGCATATTCTATGTTCTAGTCTCCAGTATTAGACTTTCCATTCTAAAGTCCGAATGTAGTTGCTCACGGTTCCAACTTTCTCCCGTTCCAGGCTGGTCCTCAACCTGGACTCTGTCGCAGGATCTGGGCTTATGAGGGTCTGTTGGAGTCGCGCAAGTAATCTGGTAAGATTTATGCCGGTCAAATCGGGGGCGTTGGCAGAAGATAGGCGAGCCATGACTATTGTCGTTGTTATTTGGAGGGGGTTCGGACATGAAGTTTGGATGTCGGCCTTGCCAGATCATGCAGGTGGCCTGGTAAGGCTGCCAAGCCGCTTGATTGTTTCAAGTCTAGCGTCACTGACTCCCCTTGTCAATCTCGCTTGGTTGTGAACCTTCTCTCTTGACTGTCAGAATGGACTCGCTACCTTCAATCTTGTTGATTTCTGATGATCCCCTCACACCATTTCGGCCGCGGCAACGAAGGACTAGTTCAACAAGACCTCTAGAACCCTGGCTCATAAACAAAGTGCGGCGTGGCTTCAAATCAGTCGCTTCACGAACAGTACGAAGTTGACAGAAGTTCAGACAACAGCGATAGGTGTTGCAAGCCGCTGGTCGACGTGTTCTTCATAAACTGCCTCCCCATGGATACGAAACTCGATAGTCCACGGTTACGATGTCTAATAGCCAATAATTGACTGTTTTGATGGGTGCTCACGCTTGTCTTTTTCCAGCCATGTCAGCAACCTGCATTGGAGGGTCTACCTGATTTAGCCAGTCACTCGCGATTCCCTGATTCGTCGCCTTCAGACTTCGCATCTCTTAGTGAAGAAAACCGAAATACGTTGATGCTGCAATCATACTGTGACTGGTGCACCTAGACTGTCTAGAATTGACAGGACTCGCTGCAACTTGCTGACCGGTTTTAAAACCTTTAAACTCCGGTGACCCATTGGCAACCTGCTTATGGCTCGCCGGAATATATAAGTATCTGGTGGGCGACTTCTGAAATATGAATGTCTCTACAATCAAATCTTTTCTTCCTCTGAGATCACGCAATATTTTTTTAAACAACACAATACTTTGTGTCCTTGATGGCGTCAAGAACATTTCCTGAGGCGTTTAGCACTACTGTCCTCGTCTCTGGCGGCACAGGTTTCGTCGCAACACATCTCATCCTCCAACTCCTCACAGCCGGCTACAAAGTCCGCACCACAGCCCGTAACATTTCCTCCTCCTCTTCCCTCCTTCAGGCGCTCCAGAAAGCCAAGTTGGCTCCAGAAGTGCTCTCCCATCTCTCATTCTTCGAGACCGACTTAACCAAAGACGAAGGCTGGACCAGAGCTATTCAAGGATGCACCTACATCCACCACGTCGCATCACCTTTCCCCGCGGGAGTTCCCAAGACAGACGATGAACTCATCCTGCCGGCCCGAGAAGGCACACTTCGAGTCCTCCGAGCAGCCAGAGAAGCAGGCGTCAAGCGTGTGATCATGACAAGTTCCTTCGCAGCTATAGGATACGGACACCCGCCTCAATCAGAACCATTCACAGAAACATCCTGGTCCGATCTCAGCAGCAAGCCAGCCCTACCCGCGTACCACAAGAGCAAAACACTCGCCGAACGCGCAGCTTGGGATTTCATCTCATCTCACGATTCCGAGACCGAGGCACAGGGTAAACAGAACCTCGAACTCACTGTCCTCAACCCAGTCGGCATCTTTGGTCCTATCCTCAGTGCAAAGGTCAATTCTTCTGTTCAAATCATCCAAAACCTACTCGATGGGTCCATGCCAGCCTGTCCACAGATCTACTTCGGGATCGTAGACGTGCGTGATCTTGCAGCACTGCATATCTGCGCTATGCTTGATCCTGCGGCTAAGAATGAAAGGTTCATTGCTGTCAGCGATGCTGGTGCTGTGTCGTTGATTAGTATTGCCAGAATGATCAGAGAGGGGAGACCAGACGGTAATTTGGCGACGAAGGTTCCGACGAAAGAGGACATGGGGACTTTGGTACCGCTGTTGGGAGACGTGAAGAACGCGAGTAATGAGAAAGCAAAGAGTGTGCTGGGGTGGAAGCCAAGGACGATCGAGGAGACCATTCTGGACACAGTTGATAGTCTAGTGAAGTTTGGAGGTGTGTGAGTATTGATAATGGCTTTCTATCCCGTGTTGTTCATGAGAATAATCTATCTATTATGTTCTTCAAAGCCTCCAACGACACCTAAAATTTCTGGCATTCTTCCATCCCTAAGCTTCCTCGAGCATCTTCAACATCTCCTGAAATCCCCTCTTCGCATCTTCACCTTCCTTCTCCCAAGTCCCTTCTGGGAGGTCCATCTGCTCTCCCTTGAACGCCTGGCCCGTAGCCTCCTTACTCGGGAACGTCAACGCCGACATCTCCTTCACAACCTTCATCTTGAATCCACCTTCTAATACGATCCTCAATTGCGCCGCTGCATGGTTTCCTCCATGTCCTCCATAGCTAACAATCATAGCTGGCTTGCCTTTCCATTCGTTGTACAAATAGTCAAGTGCGTTCTTGAGAGAGGCTGGATATCCCCAGTTGTATTGCGGCGTGATAAAGATGAATGCGCTGTGTGATGTAATCAGTTCGGACCAGGCTTGAGTATGAGTGTGAGCGTAGTCGTTGCTTGAGGTTATCTTGGCAGGGATGCCGGGTTCGTCGAACAGTGGTAGTGTATTAATGGAGAGGTCGATAATGGAGAGTTCTGTGTTGGGTGAGAGGAGGGGCGTGAGCATTTCGGTTATGAAAGTGACGATTTGGGGACAGACTCGTGGCGACCGAGTTGAGCCGAGGATGACGCCGATTTTGTGAAGCTTTGGCGACATGATAATGGATATCTTGGTTGATGCTTTCGGTCTTTGAATTTGGAAGACTATCTGCGACTGTAGACAAACAGAGTTGTGGAAGTCCGGTATTGGTTCTAAATCGTTAAGAGCAAAGTTTGTGTTGTTGTTAAGTATTGTCATGAGTCAAGAACCTTAGAAGAGGAATTGACGACTCCAATAAATACGTGGGATGGCTGGATCTGTGACGCCTGGAAAGTACAATCGAAACGATCAAATAATTTTCAATCTCTGATTAAATCAAACACTGCCGCATTCCTGCTGATTTATATCAGTAGCTCAGCACATGTTCTGGAAAGCCAGACGGTCCGTCCTCAATCGTTGAATTCTAGCTCCAAAATCTGCTGTACCTAAAATCCAGCGACGGGTGTCAAGCTGCGCGCCAGCCAATGAGGTTGGTTCCGCATCCTCGCTTGTTTCTGATCCAAGCGGCCAGAAGCCGACTTTCGATGGCAATCCCTAACCAATCACATTCAGCGAAGCGCATCTTATTGCCATCAATGCAAAATAGATTTTCAAATTGCCTGCTGTTCTAGCTGAGACTTGCGTTGCATTCGGTGCTCGGGACTTAAAGATCTTGAAAGCCTGGTAAAGCTTGATCCGGAACCTGTGCACTGGTCCGGAGAGTCCGCGGGGCGACATACTTGTCGCAAGATGTGACCTTTTTCGATACTAAAGACATAGAATACTCGTTGTTGTATTTCGGTGTCTCGGTATTTCGTTGGATTGTTTCAGGTCGAGTGATTACGTCTCCGATGCTTCCTCCTGTATAAAGCTGGGTGCTCATACCCTTCATGGGAGCAAGTGCAGCTAGCTATTCGAACGTCGTGTAATAAACACAAACATCGTCTCCCGTCTCAGAAAAATACTTTTAATCGAAACGAATCTTCCACGAAAGCCTACTTTTTAGCACGAAATATGGCAATGTCTCCAAGAATAGCCATCATCGGAGCTGGTCCAGGCGGTCTCACGCTCGCTCGCATCTTGCAGAAGAACGATATGCCATGCACCATCTTCGAACTCGATGAAAGCCGCCACAGTCGTGAACAAGGTGGCATCGTAGATCTCCATGCCAACAGCGGTCAGCGCGCTCTCAAAGAAGCTGGTCTCTTAGAGGATTTCCAAAAGCACTCTCTCCCAGGAGCCGAAGCCATGAAACTGGTCAAATTTGATGGAACAGTTTGCTGGGATGAGAATGATATGAATGGATCGGAAGTCAGTCAGGACCGAGATCGACCTGAAATCGACCGGTCTCAATTGAGAGAAATCCTTCTCGACTCCGTGGATCCAGGTTCCTTGCGATGGGGAAAGAAACTTCTTCGAGTCGAGGAGAAGAATTCGAAGTATGACCTGCATTTGGCGGATGGCGTGGAAGAAGGGTTTGACTTAGTAGTTGGAGCAGATGGAGCATGGTCGAAAGTCAGACCATTGGTCACGGACCAAATGCCAGAGTATGCAGGCGTGACAGCCGTCGAGTTGAAGGCGCAACGTGTCAGCACCAAGAAGCAGTGGCTGTCCAAATATGTCGGCAGTGGATCTTTGTTCATGATGGATGAAGGTCGATTGATCGTTGCTCAGCAAAACGGCAACGATAAAATCCGAGTCTACGCAGGAGTCCGCCAACCAGTCACTTGGGCGAAGGAGTGCGGCATCGACTGGGAACGGCATGATACGGCACGGAAGGACCTGGCAGACCGGTACTTTGGTGATTGCCACCAGGATTTGAAGCGGATCATCTCTGATGAGACTCCGGATGGATTGATTTGTCGGCCACTTTGGATGCTTCCCGTTGGATTCAAGTGGGATCATCGACCAGGGGTGACTCTTTTGGGGGATGCGGCCCATTTGATGACTCCATTCGCAGGAGTAGGAGTCAATCTTGCGCTGGCTGATGCTCTGGATCTGGCGACGGCGTTATTGAAGCGAAAAGATGAGTTCCGGGGCGACCTGCAAGGAGCCTTGAGCGAGGCCGTAAACGACTACGAAGAGCCAATGTTTGAGCGTGCGAAGGAGAATATGGAGAAGACGTGGCAGGGAACCATAGGTCATTTCAGCGCCGGAGGAATAGACCGGCGTGTCACCCGATTGCGAAAAAGAGCGAAACAAATTGAGGAGATGAAACGTGCCAGCGTGAAATAAGGGGCTGATTGATAACTGTACGCAAAGATGCTTTGCTGGATATTTCACTGGGTTTGAGCTCTGATTGGTTATTTGCAGTCCTTTGTGAGCGGAAGAGTATAACTCACCTTTTGATTTCAGTCGTATACTTTGATCTCGTCAATTACGAACATTCCATGTGATCCGGCCCTGATTTAAGTGTGTCTCGAAGGGATTGAAAGTTCGATCATGCTTTCTTCCAATCTAAAGGCTCGTCGAGAAATCCTATTGACTGGTTGTGCCTCAAGCCAAATCCTAGCGGCTTAGCCGCAAATTGGCACTCACGGTGAACGTAATTGAAAGCGTAAATAAGCCTCTGGCGCCAGACTTCGCCGACATGTGCATCTCCCAGCAATATCGTTGCTTGGATTTGTTGACATGGATCCGACATCGGAGGCTGTTCAGACCTTGATCGTGTTTGAATCAGGATGTCCAAGGCTTTTTGGACCATTAAAAGAGCCTTGTGAGAGACACAATCGTTTATTCCAGCCATCAAGTCTGGATATTGAATGATATCAGTCGTTCGACCGGAGCTGTCCATGAGGAGCAACGGCTCGGCCTCTACTTCTAGCCAGGATCTGATTTCGAGCGACATTCGATGGAATCTGGCGACAATACCATCAATATCTTGGTCTAAGTGAGTTCCAGACGATGCGTTCAGAGCCACGGCAGAGCTTATCAAGGCTGGTAAGTCCACCAGAATACCAATCAACCGTGTTCTCGATTTCAGACTTAGTGACTGCTGGTTCTGAAAAGGCCATACTGGCTTTCGGAATAGAAGATCTCGCCATTCTGGAGAGCTCACGAAAGACGTCTGTCTGAATCTGATCGAATGTCCGAACTAGCAAACGAAGGAAGCCATTAGCTTCGTACAGCATCTGACGCTTGTGAGATACTTACAATAAAGCCTACTTGACTTTCCAGCATCGCATGATCAAACTCATTGTTGTAGCTCTGAATACCACGGGATTCTAGCAGATGAATAGTGCCAAGTAGTAACTGGCTCCATTCCCCCCTGTCGAAATTAACGACAAGCTATAATGGTCAGCCATGAACCCGAATGGCAGGATTTTGACTCACTTCGCAAAGCTGCAAAATAATGGATGCACACAAGGTCTCGGATTCCATCCGCAGCTTGCTAGCATCAAGGCAAGTCCGCAGGGAGGCAATGGCCTTAGCATACTTCCCGTAGATACCTTTGGATATCTCATGTGGGGCTGGAACTGCTTTCGAGTAAATAGAGCAGATGCATTCGACTGCATCGTCAAGAGCAGCATTTCGTCCCAACCGCGCCGGAATGAATTGGAAGAAAGATCCTACAAGTCGAAGAGGGAAAAGTTTCCCCACCACATTACTGTCGAGGGAGTAAACAAATACAGAACCGAGCGGGTTTGTGTTGAAGTATCGTGGTACGGAGGATGTTGTCCAAGCCATGAAGTGCTCGTTAGGAAATGTGCTGAGTACTTTTCTATGATCCTTCGCAGGCAAAACATCTATTACGTACTTGTTTTCGGCGTAGTGCTCCTGCAGTCGAGGAGCCTCGTCGACAAATTTCCACTGTGTTTGATAGCCTGGACATTTCCAGCCACTTCGGATACACTGAGTACAGTGTGGTCTTCTTTCATCGCACTATCCGGCTAGGTCAGTTCCTTTCGTTGAAACAAGTGATTGAAAGGAATATGAAAATTGGAAGGTTTCCTCACCAACCTTTTTCTTCCGCTTTTTGCAAGTGTCGCATCGATTGCTGGTGGGAATGCCAACCATCTCAAGTTCCCGAGTCTATGCTTTGTGACTTAAACTTCGAGTATGCCTCAAGGCGAATATCTAGATCTAGGCTTCACACAGTTGTTTTTTAAATTGATCATCTGCAATGTACCTCGAGTACTGTGGTTTCGCTGGACATCGGCGACATTCATAATCCGAGCTCAGCTCATGCCAAGTTGTGCCACAGGGCACGTGTGACGGGACCTGCGCCAAGTCACAAGAACTTGGGCACAATCAACAGGTAGTGAATCGCTGCGTCCAATTCTCCAGCCGAAGCGTTGGGCGTCTTGGGGAAATGCTTCGAGTGATGTTTAAGGAGTTCACACTTTGCCCCACGTTGAGATGCAGGTGCCTGGCTTCAAGCTTGAAGTGGATCTCGGGAGAATCAGAAGCTTGTTTTCGCCAAGGCTTTCGGCGATAGGTTGACCACTTTCGAAAATCTGATTTCCTCCGATAAAATATGGCATGATACCTAAAGCACAAGGAAAGTCTAAGAAATACTCATATTATTGATTCAAAACATCGATTTCGCCAAGATGTATCCGATGTCTGCTCCAGATTATTTATAGGTGGTCAGGTATCGCAAAGAAATATTTCGTCAGGTTACAATTGATGTAAAAAGGTCTCCCAAAATTTTATGATACTCATCTGAACATGTCCCTGGATATTTCAGAGGTCCAGAAGTTCCATAGACAGCCTGTATTCTTCGATTGAAGTATTCTCGCCTTATCCACTGGAAACAAGAGGGCGACTAAGAAACTCTAATCTAGCTGCTAGTTTGGACGATGATGACGTTGCTGACACGTCGCTGATAACTTCTCCGAAGTTGACCGAACAAGTAAAGGTTTCTGCGATTTACGCCATCTGGCGATAATGAGGAAATAGAAGATCATTAATCATCCAAACATAAAGGGGGAAGTCAACCCCGCAACTGCTTAGCGAGATAACCGACGACTACAATACAAATACCCGGCATCCACCTCTTCTGTTCCACTAGAGACCCCGCAGAGTAAATAGAACACAAGATTTTCACCGACAGAAACAGGCATGCCATTCTACGACGTTCAGCACTCACTCCCCCTTGATCCTTCTCAACGGTCCTCCCTCGCTAAAGAGCTCACCACTCTCCACGCAACCGCATTCAATGCACCTACCATCTTTGTCAACGTCAAGTTCACACCTAACGCTCAAGATGAAGGCTATTTTGTAGGTGGCGAGCACAGACCTAGCACGAACCGGATATTTGTGCACGTGAGATCCGGGAAAGGGCGAGGTGATGAAGCCTTCGCGAAGCTAGCTGCGAATGTGGAGGAAGTGTGGAAGAGGGTCGTGGGGAGAGGAGAAGGGGATGCTGGAGCAGGGAATCTAAAGGTTTTGCACGCGGTGTTTATTGTGCCGGGTATCACCGTTAGAGAACAGGGGTTTGCAATTCCACTGGTAAGTCTCTTTTATGTCCTGTGAGTTCGAGCGGTAGATGCTGACTTTCAAGAAGAGAGCCGATGCCGGAGAGGATGAAATGAAAACATTGACGGCAGATCTCGACGCGAGACCAGAGTTGATGAAGTAGGATGCTTTGAAATTGGTGGCTCTTGTAATCACTTTCGTACAATGGTAGCCCCGGACAGAGCAGTGGAATACTGATTCTAACTCACTCAGAACTTGCAAAATTCATCTGGAATTTTGTTTATTTCGTGGAAGTGGGAAAAAAAGTAGCTATTGAGAAATGCTTGATCTGAACAACACAATAACTTTGCATGGTACTGAATATAATAAAGACAGCGAGTGGTGGGCCAAAGGAAATAATCTATCGAAGGCAAAAAGACCAATTTTTTCGACATCAATCCACCCTCTATTTTTTTCAAAAGTTTGAACAGTAGCTCCACACTGAGCAGCGACTACAGGCAATCAAGCCTCGTGCTTCTGCCTTACATGTCTGACCATATCCCTCACACGAAACCAACCATTCGTGCCAACTCGATCACACCCTGGGTGGGAGCATTGGAATGGAGATGGATGATCTTTCCTCAGATGATTTTTGAGGAGTTTCTCCGTCTCAAAGGCGTTCGGACCGACTTTATCGCAGCCCTCAAAGTCGCAAGGGTATGCAGAGGGACTGCCTTGGACAGGCTCGTCAAGGCCGATATGGTGATAATTACGAACATGCTGACGGAGATGATCCTTCCTCTTAAATCCGTTAGAGCCTCTGTATCTATGTCACTTTGAATCAGCAAAGATTCTCCCATGATCTACCAAGCTGATAATCAGATCACGGAGCAGACTTACTTGCGACAGTAAATACAAGGGTGTCTGGGTGCAGATGTCTGGTGAGCAAGTTGGTGGCGGATAAGCTCACCAAATCTTGTGAAATTCGAGTCGCAATCGATGTTCTGACAGGTATATGCGGCATGCAGAGACTTGCCCGCGTGATGGTCCAATTGTGAAGTACTCGTGAATCCTAGTCCACATTGATCGCAGTACACTGTAACAGCCGAATGGTCGGGAGATTCAGTCTGCGAGCATTTCTTCTCTGGCAAGTCGATGCCCCAAATTTGGCCCGCTGCCCGTCGCAAATATCCAATGCGCCATCACAAGTTGCACAGGTTGTTCTGGGGTATACTAGTACGGGTACAATGCTGAGAATATTATTAGTATTGCATCATGAGACCACAAATAATTACCTTACTTTGTTTTCTCATCTGATCCCACGCCCACGCGAGCAAGAGGGTCGTCAACTCCAACTGCTGAATGTCCCTTGGGAGATACGAGGGCACCAAAGTCGCTCTCAAGAGGTCGATGTGCTGTGATATCAAGGGTAGTCGAATCCCCAGCGCCATCTGCTCCTGGTGCTGCCACCGCCGTGGCTGGATTGAGACAGTCCGTTTTGGCAGAACGCATCAAAGGCCTTTTTGTGTGAGCTTCTTAAAAAAAATAAAAGTCTCACCAGCCAGGCTGGTCGTTTTGTTGCAGCCTATCATTCCAAGCCACAATCTCATCCAAGGACCACATTCGTTCACTCATATCGTGGCTGGCAAGGGTCAGTGACAGTCCCACCATGATAGGAACGGGAGAGACTCACGGTCCGATGAAGAAATTCTGAAAGCGGCGTCGCGAATCGTCGAGAAGTGTAGAGTTCCAAGATAAAATCTGGTGAAAAGTGGTGAGTACAAGCATTGGGCGGAGCCAGAATCATATGCTGTTGATCTGACAAGGGACGCTGCTTTAGCGATGCATTGCAGGTCTTAGATTCTGGGGTGGGACAAAAGAGGGCATTGACGGCTCGTCCGCCTTACTTTTTGTGATGGTGATTCGGCCGCGAGCTGGGGGCTGGGAGCCGAGCAACAGCACAGAAAAAGGGCTTCCACGAGTCTTCGCGCTGCACGGCTCTGCCTTGCCGTAAAGGGCATGGATATCCAGCCAATCTGCCAGAATCTATTTTTGGAACGAACGATCGGTTACAGTAAAGAGAAGGTGACGTTGGTACTTCGCGTAAATCAGCCGATGTCAATATTTGCAGCGTCTGGGTGCGCAAACGAAAGAGTAAAAGCGGATGTATCTTGCGGGCAAGGCACTGGCTAGACAACTGTGGTAGAAACGAATCTGATAAATTCTTGTATTGTCGCTTGTTTCGTGTCATCGTAAACTATCCCTATCCATTTTGCAACTGCTTTGAGAGACAGCCATTCCCAACTTGTCATCGCCGCCATTCTAGACTTGCCAATCCCAAGACCGACTCGCAAACAACCTAATGCATGACAACAGCCACATGGTCATCCATATAAGCACTGATGTCTCCCAGGAATGCAGCAGCAAGAATCGACACGAAACCGAAGGCAATACTAGTGTAGTACACGTAAGGATATGCATGAGCGTAAGATACCCGGCCAGCCAACACGATGTCATTCCAGATCGTGACATTGCCGTCTACACCAGGCAAGTACAAGATCTTATCGATCAAGGAGGCGCCAGTTAGTTCAGCAGCGGCCTTGATGGTCTCTCCTGAGAAGATATTGTTTTCAACTGTAGAGAATCAGTGATGTTCTTTCAACACACCGAGAAAGAAGTGTATAAAGGATTACTGACCGCATGCTGTAGCAATGTTGAACTTCAGAGCTGGGACAAACTTATTATAGAAGACGTTGTAGTAAGTCGTATACCCGATGGCACCTCCAATGACTCTGATGGCCAATGTAAGAGCCGCGATGGTTGCGATGAGATCGTCGGGACAGATAATAGTCGTAATGATAGATGCTGGGACAACGATTCCACCGATCCCAAGCCCAGCTACGACAAGAATTCCATACACGGCATTCAAGTTGTCGAGTCGGGCAGCGGCAAGAGCTCCACACCCAGCAGTCATCATGATACTAGAGCCAATCATCAAGGCTCGATTGTGACCACGGAGTACTGACAACATCCACAACACGATACAAGCGCCGGCGAGGATGGAGAATCCGATTGGCATACCCCTGATTCCTACACCAACTGGGTCATGTCCATAGACATTGAAAGCTTGTGTGGGCCAGAAGAGCAAGACCGAAAAGAAGTTCGCTCCCGAGATAAACGTGATGACAAGGGTGAGAGCTAGTACGCGAGGCTCTTTCCTGAGACGAGAAGGGAACATGGGGTACTTGGCACCGTAAACTTCCCAGAAGCAGAAAGCGACAAGGAGAGCAGCCCCGAGGAGAAGAGGGACAAGGGTATGTACTGATGACCACTTGTATTGATATCCGCCCCAGAGAAGGCCAGCGATGAAGAGAATCATGCCTGAGATGGACAGGAAGCCGCCAACGAAATCGATTTGAGCGATGACCTCTTTGCGGCTGAGCCCAGTAGAATTCACACGTGGAGGAGGGTGGTAGAAGACAAATGTCATCGCTACGCCGATGCTGTGAAAGGAGGAATCAGCGGGCTCCACGGAACTCGGCAACATGATTTCAGGATGTGCTTACAATGCCCACACCCCACAAAGAATCCCAATATAGCGCCATGAACCGTGATAAGCAATCAATTGTGCCCAGAGAACGGAAGGGCACTTCGTAAGGTTAGCCGACGTCTGGAAAGGTGGGGTTCAGTAACATACGAATGGAAGGATGGTAAAGATCAGGACAGCAACATATTTACCGCGCTTTCTTGTCGGCGCAAGCTCAGAGGTAGCAGCTAAAGCCGTCAATTCGTTGATGCCAGCACCAACGCCTGCCAAAGCCATGCCGGCTAAGAGATATCAGCTTTTCCTGGACCTCTAACAATCTTGTTGTGCTGACTTACCGATGAAGATGTTCATGGACTGCGCCGTGGAACAGACAATCATTCCGATGACAATAAACATGCCGCCTGCAATTGCAACCCATCGTCGGCCGATGAGATCAGACAGAGCACCAACAAAGGGGCACACAGCAGCAAGAGCTAGCAGATTTGCCAACACAAACCATACCCAGCGATCGACTCCTCCCAGGTCGCCGTAAATATATGGCGGGACACCACCTGTGTACTGTTAGCAGCGTCCGACTTTCGTTGGAAAGATGTGACTGACCAAATAGATACACAGGGATCTGAGATCCAGTCCATAGGAACGCCATGGCTACCAAGGACATCATACGGCTGAAGGTCATCGAAGGTTCATGATCATGGTCTTCACCGTCACCATAGGTTCTCAGCCCATCTTTCTCATAGTAATGGTCATTTCCTGGTACTCTCGAGACCGTTCTCACGGCCTCAATGTGATGGTTGGAGTCAATCTCCTTGTCTGTTGACCCCATCGGGGATGGCGTGGCGTTGTGATTCATTTTGCTGTACTTGCCAAAATGACAGCAGTGTCTTTGCAACGACGCTTAGGAGTACGCCAATAGTCGAAATGATAAAGGGATGGCCAAGGGAGAGGGATACATATACATGTTTTCGCTCTCTAGCCAGACGGCAGCCGCTCACGAGCGGAGACTTCCCAAGATGTGCGGGTGCCACTGGGGCCATCCAGACGCGCGGGCATGCTCGTAGATCTTGAGACAATCAAGCCTTTTCGGGTTACTAGTCTAAATTCGCCTGGGAGAAGTGACTATCAGAAAGGACTTGACAGATATTTCAGATGGAGGGGTCGAACGATGGACCAAGACTAGGACTTCCTTGTGGAATCGGGGTGTTAACTTGGCTCATTCAGGAACAAACTCCGGTAACTTGAGTGAGATCGCCGACACGCCGAGGGATTTTGAGGTGTTCCAAATCTTCGAAGCATTTTGGTTGTGGGGAATCCTTGTCCAGCGCCGTGAGGGGTAGCCTCCTAGGCCGTGTTTTCTCGCCACTTGTAGTGTGGTCTACGTGATAGATCCCGCCACAGTCCATTCAGACAGCCAGTATCGAGTCTCGACACTTGGGAGCTTCCACAAACTCAAGCTAATGTCGCCTAGAAATTCAAGACATGGTCCAGAATGCTTCAATCCGTTCCAGATTCGACGCTTGTCAACGGCAGATGATCGTCGTGAAGAACATCCCATCCATCTGGTCCGTAGAGTCCTATCATACTCCTCCATGTCGGGTGCTACTCATTGCGCAAGCAGTGCTTCAACTTCAGGTGGAGCTGCTTAGTGCTTCATCAATGTGCACTTTGTTGGCCGCAAAATCTGAAGTCGAATAAGCCGAGCTTTCTACAAACTTGGAGTGCGCGATCAAATGAGAGGCGAAGATCGATCGTCTCGTCGGTAGAATACAAGGAGATATCTGATCCATCATGCTGTTTGGCCGAGGGGAATTTCGTGCAGGAGGTTTGGGGCGGCTTGCGGCCAACAGCTAGAACGCGGGGAAGTAGGCGAATGAGAGTTCATCAGAACAATGATTTCGTAACCATGCAAACCATATTCGATGAGCTATTATAGGACGATTCAGAAACTTCTCCCCCTTTTGGGCGATGCACAGAACCTGTCAGCCTGACAGCCTGAGAAGATATGATAGGTGCATCGCAGAGCAATAAACTAAAACTATGTACAGTCTGTCCCTTTCAGACTTCCGGAAACCGCGAAAGGAACTGTCCAATCGCCTCTTTGAGTTCGTAGAGCATAACGTAGGCAGTCTTCACATTCCGACAGCGTTGTCCCATTCAGCTCGGGAATTTCCGAGGTCATCGTTGGTCGTGAATCTACCTGCGCCAAAAGGTCTTGCAGCCACAGTCAAACTTTTCGGTGCGGGCTCGGACGCCGAGGTATTCTTCCCTCATTGTACTTTTGCTGTCTGATAAGTGATAACGAAGTGGCCGGCTGTGGCTTCTAGAAGTCCGCCAAGTCTACGTTGAGAGATGCTAGAATTGTGGCAAACAACGTGAAAAGAATAGAGAGTAACAAATCATGGAGTCTAACAAGAGAGACACTGCTAACATAACTCGCCGCATCTTTACAAGTTAACCGGAGCATGGGGCAAAAAGGACAGAGTCGTGACTGCTTCTCTACATCCTGATATTCATCAACAGACTGTTGTTTGCCACAGATTCTACCAATTAAGCTTGAGGGACTGAATTTTCCTTGCTGTTTGCAGCAGTATTTGTGGTACGTATCAAGACCATGGAACATAACTGGCCAGTCCAAATTCTCGATGTTAAAACCCCAGGGAAACACCTTGAAATAATACTCGCCAGAGAAACTGTTCTAGGAAGACTTCCCTGGTATTCCACAATGCCGGTTGTGGCTAGGATATGGTAGATGGGCGCTAGGTGCAAATCTCGCGTTACTGCACAAGCAAGGAAAGTCAACAACGAAGATACACGCAGAAGTGACAAGTAAACAAATGAAACGTATGGAGGGCAAGTACTGGTTGTTAGACTATTTCTGCTCCTGCAGACTCTGCCCCGTCAAGATCCGAAAGATGACCCCAGACCTGCGCCACTCAAAACCTTCGCATCATGCGGAAATACGCATTGCCATCTAACATCATCAACCTCGTTTCCTCCGGCTTCAACTCGGTGTTTCATCCCATCATCAACGTAAATCCTCTCGTCACTCGGTGTGAGCCATTCATCAATCATAATTTCCGAGCAATTGTGGATGCTAGTTTATAGCATGTGTTCGTGTCCATTCTTTTGCCGTTGCAATAGCTGCAGGCTCGTCCTCCTTCCATCTCTTCGCAACATCTGGTGCGAGTGGATCATCGGGGTTTGGCGCGCCGAGCAGAGCTTGAATCGAGAGCAGGATTGTTCGGATTTGGAGAGCTGGGGACCAGTTGCCTGAGACAACATGTTAGCCTTGCGAAACAAAATTCTCTTTCGAAAGAAGGAACGAGCGTAGACGTACTCTTGAGCACATCAAGGCAGATACGGCCAAGCTTGTCGATGTTTGGATGGTAGATCTTGGTGAGGAATCGAATCTTTGGTGGAGTCATAGGGTAGTCATCTGGCAGAAAAAGCTCTAGCTTGAAGATTCCACCTGCTCCAAGTCAATAAATATCGTCAAGTTTACAGCGTTCTAGAGCTTATCTGACCTTCATACGGAGACTGAGTAGGACCGTGTATCGAGACATCGAAATACCGGAGGTTATCTTCATGAGGGACTGCACTGATGCCTGGAACTCTACAAAACAAGCGTTCAGTATGCGTATCAAGTAGGCAACGATTTCTTTGTACTCACGGCTCTGCCATCAATCTCTCGGTCTCCTTGATGATTCGTTTTGGCAAAGCCATGATGTCGGGAGTCTGCCGCGCTGCGGGCTTCAAGTGCAGTATAATGATCGAAGCAGCGATACAAGCAGACAATATCTGGCTTTGGGAGGGTGCAGATGTTGTGGATTTGAATATTGAAAGCGGGCACGTCGGAGAGAGTGAGGTTGATCAGCCTTGGTGGGGGTGGGGCAAAAGTTTGAGTGGTTATCGCAGTTACAGCAAAGGGGTCGTAGAGCCTTTTTATGCTCGAAAAGGCTTCGAGGCGTGCTGTGCGCCAGGGAAATCTAGTGAATATTGATGTGGTTTCGTTTCAGTCGTGAATGTTTATATTCTTCCTCACCAGCCCCAAATGGTCTTCGCCGTAGATTTCAGGAGGACGGCAACATAGAAGTTCCGCCCGTCTTGGCTAGACCCAAAGAGGGGATGAGCTCAAAGGCCTCGGCCACGAAGCCACAAGAGAGCTGCTACAACTTCGCAATGCAATATTCTACACACTGGACTTGAGTTGCTCGGTATTCACATGTCTACGTCGAATTTGTTGACGTGATGCCCACTATGTATAGCGGCAACTCGCATATGCTTAATTAAGGTAAATTCTACGACCATCAATCATATCGCCTGCCCTCGCAAGCTCCCGAGGACGATGCGCAGCCTTCCAAAGCACTATAATGGATGAGTCGAGGAAGGGGAAGACTATCAAGTCGGCCTTTGATAGCACTACTTTTGAGGCGGATTTGTCGATTCATGTGGAGCGCAAGGTTGGATCCGCTACGATCTCCCCATCTGGTCGAGACGTTGCGCTTGCGTCGTAAGAACTATACAAGTATCTCTGATAGTAAATCACGTCTGACATGCTTGCAGAACCGATGGCCTCGATATCATCGACCTCGACCACCCTCTAAACCCTCCTCGTCATCTGCGCCATGGACTTCCTTGGCTTGTCGCAGACGTGCAGTGGTCCCCTTTCGCTGCGCGAGAGAATTGGGTTGTTAGTACGGCAAATCAGAAGGCGCTGGTATGGAACTTGAATATGCCAGAAGACTCCTCCCAAGGGGCCATCGAGCATACACTTCATGGGCATACGAGGGCGATTACCGACATCAACTTCTCGGCACATCATCCGGACATGCTGGCAACTTGTGCAGTGGACGGCTACGTACATTGCTGGGACTTGCGCCGACCAAGACAGCCAGTCCTTACTTTCTGTGATTGGTTTGCTGGCGCAACGCAGGTCAAATACAATCGGCAAGACTCGCACGTCCTTGCATCTTCCCATGATCGATGGCTAAGGATATGGGATGATCGTAAGGGAGCTGCGCCAATGAGATCTATCAATGCCCACGAGTCAAAAATCTATGGTGTTGATTGGAATCGAACGCGATCCACAGGTATCGTAACTTGCTCTTTGGACAAAAGCATAAAATTTTGGGATTATTCGAACGACATTGACGAGCCAGAGCGCATCATCAGAACAGACTTTCCTGTTTGGCGAGCTCGTCACACACCATTTGGATGGGGCGTTCTGGCTATGCCGCAGGACACTCCTGGGAACCTTCATCTATACGATCGTCGCTTAGGAGGTGGAGACCAGGATGCATTCTCACAAGCAGTGACAACTTTCCCTGGACACGGAAACTCCAAGGTCAAAGAGTTTCTTTGGAGGAGTCGAGGCAATATCACAGATGACGGCATCGACAACCGAGAATTTCAGCTGGTGTCATGGGGAGAGGACAACCAATTGAGACTTCAGCATGTAGATCCAGAAACGCTCAAAGGGGTCGGCTTCATCAAAGGTACGCAAGTGAGGAAGAAGCTCAACGTCACTCGCAAAGGTGCCGTATACAAGACGTTTCGTACAGTAGAAACTACTTCGGCGGAAAAGCGAGCTGCAACAATCACAGGACCCCGGCCTGGAAGTTCTGGGCTGAAGATCAGTGCGTTGAGTGCTGGAATGAAGAAGCTTAATTTGCCTCATTCTTCCAGGACTAACTTAATTTTGCGGGCGCCTGCCATGAAAGGCAAAGAAAAAGTGAGCAAACAAGACGACCAAAATCAGAAACAAATTGGTTGGATGAGTGGCATCAAGTTCACAGCAAAGAGTGAAAATGCTACATCTCAAAAACGGCCCACTTCAAGACGTCTGTCCCTTCTCAACCCCGAATTTGAAGAGGATGGAGATTGGGACCAACCAGAAACGCTGCATGACGAGATCATTCGTATTCACGATCAATTGCCAAAGATCACCTTCGAAGATGTTAACATGGACAAGCGAACCGTCGTAGCCTCGATGAATGGACCATGGGGTGATGACGGTAATGCAATCTACATCAAGGTGACCATAATTTTTCCGGAGCAATACCCTGAGTCAAAGGCACCAAGCTTTACGTTGGGAAAGACATCTTTGATGCCAGATGATGTGTACGCCAAGCTTAAGAGAGAAGTGCATCAAATTGCGGCTGGGTTTATTTCACGGAAGCAGGGTTGTTTGGACGCAGCTCTGTGCTACCTCCTTGGTGAAGTCGATCTTGAGACCAGCACGACATTCTTTAAGGATGTCGGCGATCTGGACGATGACATGGACGCCCTTGCCGACGAAAGTTCTAGTGACGATGACGACGATGATATTCCTGCTGTAGTAGCATCTCAGGAGATTGGGCCGAGTGCAACAGGAAGCTCAAATGTGCCAAGGAATACAAATGCCAATGTTCCCCTACCGCGACTGTGCGGAGCTCGCTTCTCTGCAAATGGCAAGCTGGTGTGCTTCTTCCCTCCTAAGGAAGACAAAGTCAAGTCGCTCTTGGAGACTCTGGTTGCAAAGAATAATGCACGTTCGAAGGGTGACCCAGTCTTTGAGACCTTTGGCCGTCTGAACAACAACACTTCACCTGTTCCCCGTATCAAAGCAATGTCGCTCGCTTCCGAGAGTAAGACTGACTCTGATGCGTCTGACGATTCCGATGAGTCTTCCTCAAGCGACTCAGATTCTTCTCATTTCCGTATCCCTAGATTTCCGATGTCAGACTATTTTCGAAGATCTGGAAGGCGACTATATCGAAGGGGATCCCCAACCATTCTTTCTCAAAGGTCCAGTGCTGCTGGAACTGGGACAAACACTGGCACCGGGACTGGTACTGGGCTAGGGAGAGCAAGATCGTCGAAGCCTAGAAACATAGTTGCTTTGCACGACATCAACTATCTGCTGCCATCCAGGCCGGAGCTCGCTGAAGATTATGCCATATTTGGGGAAGGACCTGAAGTATGCGAACAGAATGCCGAGGCTGCCGAAAGGCATGGCTACAAAGATTTGGCAGATGTCTGGAGATATGCTGCAATGCTCCTCCATAATGAAGTTCCTCTTGAAGTATTAGACCAGACACATCGGCGGGAACCAATACTTGTCATTGCAAAAGATGCTGTCAGACGAAATCGTAGCAACAGCGGCTCTGACAGCGGCCTCGACTTGTCTTACGATTTTCGAAAACGACGAAACAGTCTATCTGGTAGAGTCAAATGGGGAACCAATCCACTTGCAAAACAGCTGATTAGTGATCTCTTGGATCATTTTGAGCGTCTTGCAGACGTTCAGATGTTGGCAATGCTATCTTGTGTATTTAGCGAACCAATTGCCAAAGATGCAGCGTCACATGCTGAGCTCTACATGACACAACCTCAAACGCCAATATCCATGAAAACGCCCGCCTTCTCGCTCGACTACTTCCCGACCGATGCCGCTGCTTGGAGCATGTATCAGAAAACCCCCATCAACTCTGTGGTGTCGACTCCGAAATTCTCTCATACTCCATCTGGTCTATACGGCTCGGTGGGATCTTCGAATGGCGCTTGGGGGAGTGATCCTGCCTCAACGTCCTACTCATGTGGGGAAACGCCACCCTTGAGATCGAATCGTGCAAGTTCCGAGTTTCTCAATCAACAGACGCAGAGTCTCTCAACGTCTCCAGACAATCCTCGCAGCTTTCGTCGAGCCAACTCTGGCATTGCCCATAGTTTTGCTGCAAGCTTCTCTAGGCCGTTCGCCATAACAGCTTCGTCTTCGCCTCCAAATCCTCCGCCGAGTCGGAAGCGTCCAAGCCCAGTAGAGAATATGTTAAATTCACTGGCTCCAAGCACGATTACATGGGGAAATACAACAGTGCTTGGAAGTGTCAAAGAACAAACCAACACTGAGAGATCCTCGTATTCTGACGATGAGAGCACCAAAGATGATTGGAAGCCGTCAGTCTGTACGGGCATCAGCCTCACCATGGAGAACCAAAACGCTTTCGATGATGAGGGCTGTATGAGCACTCCTCTATTGGACGTCAGTCATGCTGCTTTGTACGCTAGCTACCGAAGAACATATGCAGAGCTCCTTTACATCTGGGGGCATCCTTTAGCGCGTCTGGAGATCCTGAAATTCAACGGCCTCAAAGACTATTTCACTGAGCACGAGATTCCAGAGAAATCTTTCGCTGCTTCAATTCTTTCGAATGATACTCATACCTTGAGTCACGACCCATCGCCTCCATCTCCAATCATACTAGGCAAGAAGGATCACCATTTACAATTACCTCCATCGCCGTTTTCCGACCAAGGACTTGATGTCACAGGCTACTGCCTAAAGCACGACACTCGCCTTGAACCTCTCATTGGCAGTAATCTTGGAGGCGCCGTTGGCCGTTGTGAGAAGTGTAAGACAACACAACGTCAGTTACGCTGTACCATTTGCATGGAGCCAATCAGTGCATTGTTCGCACCCTGCCTCTCGTGTGGATGTGCAACACACGAAGACTGTTTATCGGAGTATCATGCATCTGGTAACACGATGTGTCCTGGTGGGTGCGACTGCGATTGTGGAAGTAAAGCCAGCGCTGGAGTAGTTGAGGGCTGGGAAGTCATGATGGATGCCATTGAGAGGCTGAGAAATCTAGACAAACATGCCTCGAAGGGCATGAAGGATCATCAGGACCTTGAAGATTGGGATGTTGAGGTTAACGCGGACTGGGAAGCACATATCCCCAGTGGGGGCTTAGGAAGAGGATACTCGACACTGAGCAAGAGGCTTACCCAAGTGAGGAGTGGCGACTGGGGTATGTCGGCCGTGAAGAAAAGGCCGAGCAGTCTCAGGAACGAGAACCTTTGACATTGAATTGCATTTGCTGCGGAGCGTGGACATGGATCGGTGTTTGGTATGATGTATCAGGTTTCAGGTGGGATGGCAATAGCCTTCAAGGCATGTATGTATTTATTAGTGTAATGTCTTGAATAACAAAGAAGCTATAGCAGCCTTTCCACGGCACTTAGCTCTCTCTCAATATCCTATTGGGCCCTCAGACCCCAGACTACGATCAAGGTCGATCCACATACCAACAAACCAAGTCTCTCAACCTCTCCACCAGAATCTCGCCATCATTTTCCTTGTCCTTCGCCAACGCATAGTCCTTCTTCAGCAACTCTCCCTCCCTCGCCCCAACTTTCGCAATAGTCTTCATCGATCCGATGTTTTCTGTGTCGATCCTCGCAACGAGCGACTTGATATGCGAACGCTCTTTCAAATCCCAAAAGATACCATTCTTTCCTACGAACGCCTGCAAAGCCTCTGTCATGTACCCCTTGCCCCAGAAATCAACATGTAGCATGTACACCATTTCTGTGCCATCTCCTACTGTTCCCAGCAGGCCGATCATTCTCGGGGACTGAGCTCCAGTTTCAACTCTTGATGCTGGTTTGAGATCCGGACTGGCACGTAGCAAAATGGCGTATTTGTCGATTTTGGGATTCACTGATGTGAGCGACTTTTGCATGAACACCCTCGATTGTTCGATCGTTTCCATTGGAGAATGTTGTCTGTGCATCTGTAAGATATCGAGAAATTGTTTGGATGTGCGAGAGCTTACGACCATATCATTGATTCTTTCGAAGACCACAGGATATGAAAATCATGGAGGTGCTTGTCACAGATTCGTTCTAGCCACAGATGTGGGGTTTCTGCATCGTACACCATGTCTGTAGAATTTTCGATGAGGGACTGAAACCCGTTTTGAAAAGGAAATATAAATAAAGATATACTTGGTTGTAGGGAAGGAGTCATATGCAGCAGGTTGTCTGCCGAACGCCGCAGTTCGCAGGCATGCGGAGTTCCACCTTCCAATAGCAAAGGAGCTTATCTAGATATTCGTTTGTGTACCTACACACCACGTGAGAATTTATCTTCTAAGGCTCCTTCTCTTTTGGGACCAGTCACGGTTCTCATTCTTGAGACTTGTCCAGTAGAAAAAGCGAGGGCTGAATCGAAACCTGAACCATATGCAGCTCTTCAGACTTCTCCTCTGGTGACAGGTCGCTCCAGGTAAAAGTATTGCAAATCACTCTTGACTTCTCCTCCAAGGCATGCCCTCGCATAAATTTCTTTCTTGTACTCGCCCTTCACAAATCCATGCTTGACCAGAATCCGTGTACTCGCAAGGTTCTCCGGATCAGCTGCAGCAATAAGTCGATCGTATTTCTGGCTTACTTCAGGCAAGTTAGCGTGACTGGGCGAAAAACCCAACGACCGACAAGACGAGTTCACGACAATATCAGTAACAATATTTGGGTTCTTATTACCTTGCAAAGCCCACCACATCTCAAGGAACATAGTCAGAGCCTCAGACATAAACCCTTTCCCCCAAAAGTCGGGATGGATTCGGTAGCCGAGTTCTGCTTCCCGCACAATTCCCACCACACCAATCATCTTGGGCTTCTCATCTTCCTTGAGTCCCTTTAGCATGATAGCCCATCGCTGGTTCCATGGCTTGTCAGGAGTCGGACGGTGATTGCGCATGTTTTCGAGTGACTCGGAAATGCTGGTAGTTGGCTTTCTCATGCTATTTACTTTCGGTAAGTTGCTTGGCACCAGTCCCTGAATACATTTACAGACTTACGACCATCTCATAGATAGTTCATTGCTCATGAGTAAGTGATAGCTCTCCAGATGCTCTTCGATATCCAGTGGCTGAAGGCCGAGCCGGCTGGACTCTGCTGCAAAGACGGCCATGGTGTGGAAGTCGCAAGGGGAAAGGAAGGGGTTTAGAGAAACATAATCACGTCTAAATACAATTCTATGAAGTATGGGACCGAGTGGCTTAGGCAGGCTCGATGGACTCAACCAGGTGAGCATGACTCAACGTCACGTGGATATAAGCAGTTGGCCCAGTGAGGCAGTTCCCACCGTAAAAGTGGGATGAGGAACAAAGAGGCCGATGATATGACAGGAAAAATGTAATTACACGACGTGGAAGCCCAAAGAGGGTGTTCAATTCATGCCTTCGGCCTCTCCACCTCCCAGATTATGGCCGACCTCCACTAAGTCCGGAGGATTAGTACATGTCCTGAAATGATGTGTTGAATTTGAATGCGTCGTAAGAGGACTTCCTCCTCCAAGAATGTGACTTACCTCCATAACTCCGGTCTCTGGGTTCGGCGCCTCGAAAGCTTTCTCGATGACTTCCTTCCTCTTGAAGCCAGCTTTCTCTAATACCCTTTGACTTGGAATATTCGCTGCTTCCGTCCCAGCACTCAATTTCCCCTTTTGCACCCTTCCTATGGAGCATATCAGCCATCTGCTACCCGAATGTGACATGCATGTTGCTTGATAGACATACTCTCGCTATGCCAGTAATGGTTCACCAGCAACTTTAAGGCTTCAGGAGCATAGCCCTTCCCCCAGTGTTCGGGGAGAACTCCATAGCCAATCTCTCCTGCCTCGCCATCTTCAGAGAGGCGGAGGACACCCATTGCGCCAACGAAAGTTGCTGGCTCCGAGCCAGAAGGTCGCAACATTATGGCATACATTTCCATCCATGGCTGCTCGTCTGATGCAGTGCGGGATAACAATAATGCCTTGGTACCCTCAAGGTCTGCAGGAGGAGCTCGGCTTCTAAGAACTAGTTAGATCAAGTCCGACTTCTGTCCGTGATAAATGGAGTATGGAAATGAAGGACTTACGACCATCGCAATATGTTCTTATCTGTACTTAAAGAGTGGTATCCCATTAAATGATCCTCGATTGTCAATGGTTGTAGCCATAATCGCTCAGATTGAGCAGTGTACTTCGACATGGTGTAGCGTAGCTGCTAGTACGAGGAGATGTAAAGTAGATTGAAGATCGATCATAAGCTTTCCGGCCAAGCCAGTATATATGCTTGGTCGGTGTTCGAATCGTTATTAAGGCAACTGCATAATTTGCCTCCTGAATCTCACCGCAAGTATCCCGAACTCCGAGTTTTTATGTTTGCGGCTTCCATGAGTCACGACAGAAAAGGGAGAGGTTTTCCTGTTCCTCGGTTGCATACAGGCATCCGCCCGAGCAGAAAGAGGAAGGTGGACATGTTAGACAACGTCAAAAGATGCGAGATTGAGCCTCTGGAAATCACAAAAGACGATCCGCAGTGCCAGGCAGCCGCAATCGAGGTCTTTGATGTGTCACGTGACCCTGATTTGGGTTGAAATCGGTCGTCCGGGTCTCACAATCTTAGAGCGAATGCTTGGGGAGAACAGAAAGGCGCTGTATGATTTTGTACAAGCAAGCAACCCTAGACTACCACAAATATCGCCATGTTCATGCTGGCAGCCGTGACATGGCCCAAGAGTCCTCAGAATCCCCCAAATCATTGCTCCATGCCTTCTCCCATGTCCCAAGTCCTCCACTGCTGTGATTGCAATTCCTTTATTCGACCTTGTCCTCGAATGTCTCTCCGGCGACCAAATCTGGGATGTCATCATCATCATCGTCGTCGTCCTTCTTGTCATCACCACCCTCGGCCTTCTGCATGGATTGGTAGCTCTCAGCTAACTTTCGGAGAGAGGCAAGGGAGTCCGGGCCGAGCTGGTTGAGGATACCGGGGACGAGTTCAGTGAGTTCCTTGTCTTCACCGTTTCCGTAGATGGCGAAAGTGTTGGATGGAACAGCGGCGTGGACTGCGAGGGGCGATGTTAGCATTATGTGCAACTTCATTTCCCAGTCGGTCCCAATTCAATATGCCCAGCTCGGTGTTGGATCTGGAGCCTTACCTTTAGGGGCAGCAAAGTGGATGACGTTTCCATCAGACTTGAACATGTTGACCTCCTCAATGGCTTGGATAGGTTGTACGTTCAGCTTCTTGAGCGCTGTCTGGAGCTTCTTGTCGTCGACACCGCCGGTCTTATGAACCTTCTTGACCTTTCTTCTTGGGGTACCCTTTCCTCTGTTGTCCTCTTGTCAGCATCAATGTATCCCAAGTCTCCATCCTGCGCATCCCAATTGTATCTTTCGTGCTCGTTTCGGTGTAAGGAGAATATAACATACCCTGCATTGGCAAGTTAGCATTTAATCAACAAAAGGCGGAGCTCTGGGCTCCTTAAGCCGCAGATGCATTGCAGAGCCGCAGAAGCTCAGCAGAATCCCTTCAAGCTACACATACCAATTCGTACCGACTGCTGCATCTTCTTCAACTTTTCCATATCCATGATTGCGGTAGTAAGACCTTCGTCACGGATCGCGGGTATTTAGGTGAGGGACGTTGAGGAGACCGATTTGTTAGCTATCCGGGGCTTTTGTCAGCAGATTTTCTCCTTCGCCCAGTCGAGAAGCTCCTTTGGCAGCTTGCGCAGGTGGTCGAGGTACGTACAGGTGATGATGTCGAGATGTTCCTGGGATTGCAGTCTCTCGAGGGATCACGATGGGTTTGTGCGCACCACCGACGGTGAAAATTCGTGGAAGTTAGCCGAGTGTGGGGAAAATTCACCATCAACTTCAACCTCACCTCAACTTTGAATGATTCGAAATCTATCACTCGTCGCAACAACAACGATTGTAGATGAGGATTGTCATATCCAATAAGTGGCAATTCAGGGCTTTCATCTCTTCTGTGGCTTTTGCTCAATTTCTCCTTGTGGCTCGAATTCTACGTACAGCTTCAATTCTCTCTGCTCTCCCTCTCTCCGAGCTGGCGAGGCTGATGAAGTTCTACAGACGACGGACCCATGCTACTTTCAGGCTGCCTTTCAATGTCACATATCAAGTTGTTCCAGGAAGATGGCACCGGCATGTAGGAAATTGATCGTCCTAAAGGACTAACCGCCGCGGTCCAGTCACTTCCAGTACCCAATTGTCCAATTATCTCCTCGATCTTCTTGCTCCAGCAGATTGCCTTTCTCTTCCCCTGATCTCGCTGGTTTAGTTTACAAGTTCTTGTTTTCCATGCTTCACTTTTACAGCTTTCTGAGTCGCTAAATTATTTTGAAATTCATCAAATGCTCAATCAATCATCCAGCAATGCTTCCAAGGAGGGCCTACGAAAAAGGTATGGAAGTCGCAGAACCTGTCATTGCCACTTGACCATTCAAGGATGTCACGAGTTTGTAGCAATTTCTGGCACAGCTCGACAGCAGGGCTCATGGCTGCTGTTGCTTCAAACGTCTAATTTGAATTCTGGAGAGCTTCCAAGAATACTCGGCGGGTTAGTGAGAGATACCGTACAACTTCAGCTCCAGTCGTATTGAATAATATCTTAGGCGAAGTCTAAGGTCAAAGTTACTTTCAGGGATGGTTACGTCGTGACAGAGCAAAGTTCTGGAAATTGATTGTCTATCGGAAGGACGTCCCAACATCGCAACCAAGCTGCCAAGATGGTAACTAGATCAAGTCTCAGCATGCCGTAAAATACATCTTCTCTGAACGCACATCTTCAGCAGTCCAGGGCATCTAAGTTACCTAGGTATTTGCCATTTTCCTCGCGTCCGATTTTCGCACGTGATAATGCATTCACGTGATTGCACCAAACTGGTTCTCTTGGCATAAATATTGCTCAGAACCCTTCCTCCGTTCTTCTGCTAGTGAATCCAGTCCAGTCTGGTCATCAGTGTAGTCACTTTGAGTAGCTACTCTTGCCAATCTTGTCGCCGGAATTACTACCACTGATCACTGAGACTACTACCACCTGGATTCGTGAAAATTTCGAGCTTACATTCATTACACTCTTTACGCGTTCAGCCTGCCTCACCTTATGCAGCTATTTGGGTGAGAAGTTGCCATCATGTCAGATGCGCGAGGACTCAAGACGACGAGGCTCGGAGAGGAGCGTGGATGCTTATAGTGTATGCTTGATTAGATCTGTTAGTGTAGCGCGGTCGTGAATACAAAGAATTGTCGGTCATAATCCTAAGAAATACTAGATGTCTTGGTAACAAAGTACTGACTAACACATGATGATCTGACATTTGGGTTCCAGGGCTTCTAGGTCGTAAAGTTCATATGGGGTACGTGAACGGCGAAGTTGAGACTAAAGCAAGCCAGGCTAACATCGCTGGCATCGCTAGCAGCTTCCCAGAAATCGCCTGTATCCAAACACTGTGCTATGAAAAAATTTGTTCACTTTACTAAGACCTTGATTAACTTTCTTCTTGGTCTCGGCGTTCAACCGTGCTGCAAAGTCCAAAGAGCCCACTCACCCTGCACATTCTGCATTTCCCCGCAAATGGCATACGTTTATCTCCAGAATAGCGTATTCCGTATGGTGCCAGGGCCTATATGACTTTGGTAAGAGAAAGACTCTGGTCATTTTGTGGCCTCAATGACTCCCGTCTGATGAACCATTGGGGCGAGAGAATCTGCTGAATTGTCGTGGCTACGGTGGCTTGAGAAGTTGAGGGGCGTTTCACATCTATTTATGACTTACCGTCGAAGGGGTGTCACACTACTAGAGACGATTCTGCTCTTTAAGGATGTAGAGCATTCACAAACATGAGACCTTGACAAGTCCGACCAGAAATATGGCAGACTTGACCTTTGCCAGTCGGAGCGCTGTGAAAAGGGCCTTCCTTATCAAAAGCATTCTTGCCGCCCGTGGCGACAACATCCAGCTACCCGCGAGGCCAAAGTTTTCAACTCCCAAGTTCTCTCAATCCCAGAAATGCCACCTTCAGACCTCAAACTGAAGCTGAAACCGATCCTCCGCCACCGTCCTAGACCGAAATGCGTGCGATTCCTCGCAAAAACGATCAACTTGGAAACAGGGTCGGTGGAACCGGTAGTTACGAAAACAGCAAAACCTTCCCATCAGGCGACCAATAAGACGAGTGACACAAGATCTTCGACTGAGAGGAGCGTTGTCAAAACGACCGGGACATCAAGAGAAAGTTCGAGGTCGAGATCTCGGTCGCCATACAAGAGAGCCAGTTCTCCATATCCTGGCCAAATTTCGTCTGCTTCGACACAAACGCTGCAAGAACATCTCAAGAAGCCTGGACCAAGACCAGTTGCCCAAGCCACGACTTCCAAACCGCGTATCCGAAATCAGTCTTCAAGCCCGACAAAGAGCGATTCCCAGAAACGAGATGCGGCGCCTCTGCATCGTTCCTGGGAGATATTAACTTCTAGAGGAAGATCGAAATAACTACGTCCAAACAGAGGTAGGCCTCCAGTCGCATTGCCTGCTACATCAATGCCAAAGAAGTCCGCATCACGGCACCAGGCAACGACAGTAACCAGCAAAATGTCATCGAGTCGCACTCCCAGGTCAAGATCAAGATCGAGACCAGAGATACTTACACCGACACCCGCGCCGCTTCCTTTGCGATACAGCATCCCTGATACAAATTACACAAAAGGACGTTCTCCAGCATATGGACTGGTCCCCAGCGTCTGCGCCACTTCCGAATCCTGTTCGAAGGCAGAGAAGGCCTATGTCACGATCCAGATCTCGCCCAAGAGCACATACTCCCAAGCCAGGAGGTCATGAAATGGTAAGGGAGATCAAATACAGGATTATCGACAAAAAGACTGGGCAGGCGAAGGTAGTGAGGGGCGAGAAGGAATGAGTCAGTTGAGGTTGGAGAGCATGGAACAAAGCTGCCCCTGAGACAGAAGCGAGAATGAAATACCGAACTGCAAATGATGTTCCTTTTCTATCATTCCACACAATTTTAAGTGAGTGAAAACATCCTATCTGCTCAGTCGACGAGAGCCGATCCCTGAAGGAGGTTCGAAAGCTTGAACGCTCTCCGCCAATAATTAAGCGAGGTAAACAATCAAAGAGTGATGCGAACATGGTTTCCATGAATGAGTACTTCGGCCAGGTTGAAGTAGCTCAGGAGTCTTAAAATTGCGCTACCGATAAATCGACTCGGAGATGATTTAATTTCTGGAGTGTTGAATTTCATTTCTGGAATTTCAGAGCGAGAAGTTTAGAGATTTCACCAGCGACCTCGATTCCGAACGCAGCCTCCAACGACCAATGAAGCTCAATGATCCTACAAAAAGAATGACAAATGCATCTAGATCTACAGCATCAAAGTCTGGGTTGTATCTTCGATCACTGTCGTTCAACACCTGTGTGGCCTGAGTCCGAAAATCCGTCAGACTGTGACTTATCATCTTCATTTTCTCTGCCTTGCGACAGCCGAGGAGCATCATCCATCACCCTTTCATACCATTATTTTGCCTCAATCCTTAAAAGAAACACAGTGAATGATTAAACATTCTCCAAAGACTATAAACTGAAATACATGAACTAGATAGTCGCCCGATTTCAAAGCTGAGTTGAATCTTTATTCTTTATCACAGGCAGGCTTCTCCATCTTCAAAAGAACTCCGGATATATCCTCAGACATCCTGCCAATTTCTATTTGATCTAGATCTAAATGGGGCGGCCGGAATCCTTTATCGAATAAAGATCTCAGCAGAATATGTTCAAGCTCATCATTAGGTTATAATCAGAGAACAAGTAAGTTTTCGCAATAAAACCATCTCTTCCTTGTTCTTGAAGGAACAAGTACCTCATCCTCTGTTCTAAGATAGATTTGCCAGCGTAGGACTCGCAGAAGTTCAACACCATCGTCAGAAGTGTCTTCCCCGTCTTTATCATGGAGTAAAGCATCAAGCACTTAAATAAAGCATTACTTCTATAGACTCTAAATCTACAATATTGGTATATCAATTCTCAAATCAGCATCGAGAACACCAAGTTCCCGATACCACTGGCATCAAAGTCCAGCGCTGCTCCTCAACCTCACTCACATGCTGAACACCGACGGCCACTCTGAAGTCCCAACCCTACAGTACCTCTCCATTTCCCCCGACCACCTCAAAGCCCAACCTCGCTCCCGACTCTTCTCCTCTCCCAATCCTCACTTCATCGCGTCGCCCCAACTCCCTCTTCCCTCTTCCCTCCTCCCGTCCTCCAAGTCCGGAGTACCCCGATCCGGCCACGGAACGAACCCAGCCTTCCTCATCCCACCGCAACACAACGCAACGCCGCGCCGCAAACGCTACATCCAAACCAGCGAGCTGTAGCCCGTAGCCCGTAGCTGAGAGCAGCTGAGACGGAAAAAAGCTGAAGCCCGAAGTCGTCAAGGTAAAGGCCAAGCATCTACACTATTAGAATCGTTACACCAGGAGGTCCAAGGGGCTGCTCGATCGGGGCGGTTTCCACTCCCTTGCTTCCTCGCTTCCAGTGTGTAGCGCTGAACGGTTTATGGCGGTAGCGCACGATTGATTATTGAGCAAAAAAAAAAGGGAAGGGAACATGGGGAGATGGGGAGATGGGAAGATGGGAGGACTCCGATTCGTTAGCTCGCATAGCTCACTCTGTTCGATTCGCTACGGATATCTTCGCCGGGTGTACTGTACAGTAGTATAGGTGTGATGGATGTGAAGAGATCGGGGCTGAATGGTGTGATGGCGAAATCTATTGGGATTTTGTGGAAGAGACTGTGTTTAGTGCGGGGTAGAGAGCTGAGTGACAGGATGATGAGGGCTTTCTGGGATCTTGGAGCTTGCTTGACAGGGTCGGCGATGCCGGTAGTAGGTGGGATGAGTAGAGGGGTACGGGACGTGCGTTGAAGAAGGGATAGTGGTTAATCACGAGCTAGATCGAGCGATCGAGATCTGGAGGGCTCGTTGACAGTGCCAGCATGCTGGGATTTGATATCCATCAATATCTACTAGGATGGGGAGGGAACTTGAAATCGGCTATCAGCTTTCTGGAAAAACGGAGCCACAAGTCACTACACTGGTCATGGACCCAGCACTGGTCTATTAGATTCACATCGTCATATCACCTCGCCATGAGTGCGAATCGACCAACTTTGAGTTTCCCAGGCTACCTGATCCTTTCAGGGATTACAGTGTTGACATCGCTGAAGCGGTCACTTAGTTCACCTAATTCATGCAGGGTGCACGATAATTCTAACTTCAGCATACCGAGAAAGCAACAGACCTCGAAAGATGGTCGCAGCAGAATAGCCCATGACTCTCTCGAGTTGTGATCCATCAAAGTCGTCACCAACAAGCCCGCTGATCCAATCGAAAGCACATTGGCACCACTATCACCTAGATACCAATGAAGACTAGCAGCATTCCTCACGAAGATTTTCCAGTCAACCGACCGCTCACCCACAGATGGCCCGAATGCGTTCCGCAAGGCGAATGCCACCGGTCCTTCCCTTTCCTTCCCCTCCCTTCCCTTCACTCCAGTGACTCCACCGAGCCCACTCCCCTTCCCTCTCTTTTTCACAACCCAAAAAGTATGCTGGAAACGCGCAAACTCACAGACGAACAAACGAGTAAACGAACTGCCAATGAACCACGAAGTAAGCCCGAAAGGACCCTATCACATTCCTCGCTACCAGTGCACTCCAATGGATTCCAGCACGCTCAGACATCTCGCACTCACAAACCCCTCCAGTTCGACTGACTGTTCGGGAAAGGGAGAGAATATCCCGTCCGCAAACGGCGCCCCTCTCAGGCTCTCACATGTCAAGATGTATCCACATACGATGGCGAAGGGCGAGGGCCGCACCTGAGCATCCGCATCCACATCGATCCGCAAGCCAAGTTCCCGAACCACTTCAGAAAACGGGAAAGGAAAGGTGTGACTGAAGCTGCCAGATCGAGTAGAGCAGTCTAGGCCTTCTCGCTATGATGAAGCTCGACTCAGCCAACAGCGCTGAACGCAAACAGACTGGAATCGATCGACATGGGATGCCTGCCGAAAGATTCAGTGTCCAAGACAATCCATTCCAATCGATCACACACTTCCACCAATACTGACTGACTAAATTCACTAGGAATTCTTACCATCTACGGAAAGTAATGCAATGCAATGCGGTGCGGAACAGCGGGAAGGAGACACAAACGCAAATAGTCATGCAGGGACGACTTCTCTCCGTAGCAGAAAACCACTCCTCAATTAACTAACCGATTCTGAACAAGCGAGAACACCAACTCCACAAGTCAACAGAAGAAGCATCACCATTGACTGAATGCAGCGATGACGATAACTCCATCGCAATATCTACTACCCAGACGCCCTGCGCTTCCCTTATGTGATCAAATGCCGCATTTAATCATGAGTTTCCTCGATCTGAAGTGTCTAATAGGTTGAAAAGTCCGACTAGTAGCTCTTGCCCAGTGGGAACTATGCCCTGGAATGGTTAAGGTTTGCAAAATCTGCGCCGCGCAGAGTAGGATCGAACTCGAAGAAGAAAGACAGAAAATAGGCCAAAGAAATTGTACGTCTAGTCTCAGGACTATCTGATTACATGATGGTAAGACAACTGTAGCATCACTCGACTCGTACGAGCCACCAATACCGACGGCCACGTTTCTCTCCAAAGAGGGAGAGGTGTAGGTAGTGAGTGCCAGTCAAGCCTGGAATGGACCGCAATTAATTGGAGAGAGCGCAGGTGCCAAAAGATATTCAACTATGACAGTCTGACGGGAACCGCAACGGGTAATTTACCGCGACGGAGCGAGAAGAGACCCTCCTGTACCGGATATCGAGACGACAGGAGCCGAGCCGATATGATCTGAAGGGTTTGTTTTGCTGATTTCATGCTTGTTAAGTGATATAGCAGCAGCCATTCAGTTCCTTCATGAAGCAGCGTGATGGGATTTTCAGTTGAAACGCTAGGGTACGAAACGAGATCGAGATAAAGGAATTGCAATTCTGGTGAGAAGGAAGGCAGGATTGCTTAGGACTTATTTAGATAGATCAAGTCGGAGCAAATCTCCCACTCCTCCATTCAAGCTTCACTTGAAGTAATGTACTGGCCGGCATCTTGGTCGATTGAACCTAATCGATGCCCCCAAACAAGACGCCTCCAACAATACTGCCTGTTCGGTAACTATTCAATGTGGACAACTATCCACCCTTTTACCACCAGCCACACCGCTTCTCTCCAAGATCAACAAACGCGCGAACAGTGCAAAACCAACTAGGTCGACATTTGCGGTATGTTCAAGTGTTTACTTCCAGGTCAAGACCTGCTCGTGCCATCCGACCTCAACTTTGGGTCTATATCCACAATAGCTTCGAAAATTTCTATCCAAATACACTCCAGCCCGTTATTGAAGAAGTAGAAAAGATCAACGCTGCATAATCGAGCAAGAGAAGAATCCCACTTGCAAGTGTGCGGCCCGCCAGCGCACCATCCCGCACCGCATCCCAACGATGAAGAAGATGAAAAAATCGCCGAAGCCGTAATACGACGCTCCAAGACCGCGATAACCGCCATCATGTTGCATTCTGCAAGTGGAATTGAAGAAAACGATATATCGCAATTCAAATCAAAAGAACAGACAGAATATAGGCAAAAATCAGACCAAGCGGGAAAAATGCACACTAAGTAATCAACATGCGAAGCGAAAATCTGACAACCAACCATTCGTACATACCTGGGTAGTCTGACGTCTTAAGACGAACCACATATTGATTTTTGCGCCACGGGCCATACGCCGCTATGCGTACTACCCATCCATCGGGATCTGCCGAATAATCGGTTCTGCACATTCAAAGGAGCTTGAAGATCAACGTGGCAGGGCTGCCGAGGAGGAGAAAGAAGACCACAAACGAACAATCGACCGATTTGAGCTGAAGTAAGAGGATGGGGGATGAGCATCGAGAATCAGAGCAGATGGAAAGCGCAGAGACCGCTGTTTCCGATACCATGCATGCATATAAACATGCATGTATGCAAGTATATATCAAATTCCTGCAAGCAGTGACGAGGCGACGAATGAGGTGGGTACCAGGTGGATATCATATGATCAAATTCGTACCGAGCGCTGCAGACATGCCGTACGTACTGGGTATGCAATGCGGTCCGTTTGTGCAGCGCATCGCAGGGCGTTTGCGCCCGTCTACGTATCTGTATGTACGTTCCTTCATGGCAGACCTGTCAGTGAGTGAAGCCGCATTTGCCTATCGATGCATCCCGACCACCTAAATCGGTCGGTCCAGATCGAGTTTGAGCTAGGTTGAGGATGTGGGTATGGGTAGCACGGAAGGGAAGGCTAGCCAGCGGGCATAACCGTATGGAGAGGTGGGGTTGATAAAGTATATGCATGCAAGCTCTGCCACGTTCCTACTCTTGATTCAACCTGCAGATTTCGATGCTCAGGCGGCCGAGTAGGAGTCCCCTTTAACAGGGCAAATCTGGCGACAACTGTTGAGCTGTGCGATGGACGTACTCGGCAAGATACTTTTCTCGATATTGATGCATTGAACTTTCGGCATCTAGTGATGCACGCACGTACGAACGCACGACAGGACAGGCCAAATAATGCGAGAATAGAGAGAGCGATAGACGCGGGACGGCTCCAGAGTTGAAAATCAGTGGTAACTCTTCTTCGGCCTGGCTGACGATGCGGGTTGTCTCCGTCTCTACGGCCGATTTCCATAGGGCGAGTGACGCCGTTTGGCAGCCCGAGCCGGCTGCGGGTTTGAGGCCCAGGAGCGAAGATTCAACAAAATTGTTGTAATGGTGGTCAGCGCTATGATCTGAGTGAGCAAGAACCAGGGAACCCAAGCCGTGAGTCTCTTGAGTGTTGGAAGTTTTTTCTCAATACTCGATCGGGTCAGCAGGCCGATCGTGGCTCCTGGATTGCCTTTCGCCTCCGTGGATGATGTTTGACCTTACACTGTGGTCGATTACGGGGTTGCATTCGGAAGGAGCCTGTTTTCAGATCAACTCTCTACCATTGCTGTTTTCGCTGCGGTGCAGGAAACTATTGGCGAACATGTCTGCTTTTGGGTCTTGCTGCTGCTATGGCACCGAAGTCTCCAGTGTTCCAAAAATGACCATTTGTGTGGGCTCCATACGGAAGATTTTAATGCTGGCCTGGTCGTCCCGCTGCTGGCAATCTGGGTAGTCGATAAGAATCACGATAAACGAGCTGTGAGAAAGGTGGTGTGACGAGATGTGATCCTGTGGAGTGGCGGGGTGTGTTACCTCTGAGAGGGTACTCCCGCGACTCAACTCGAATTGAGTTATCGTTTCGTTGAGCCACGACCGCATTCTGTAAGCTGCAAGCAGCAAAGCTCCGATGCAGTTGCAAGGAAGAGATTTTGTATACGTACGGAGTACAGCCGGATAGCGTCTAAATCTGGATGTCTTTCCTGACTCCTGACCAAATGTGTAATCATGACACTGCAGACGCAAGCTTATCCCATCCCTCGAGCACAGGTTGGGTAGGGCATGCTGTCCTTGTCGTGGGATGGTAGGAAGAAAACAGGAGGTGAAGAGGATTCAAGCGGTGAAGCTTCCCCTCAATTCCTAAAAGGACGAGGTACATATACATCTCGCATTTACAACGCAACCCCGCCGTTAGCGACAGGATCTAGGCTATTCCGACTCACCGTCTATGTGATCAAGCCGTCATCCGTCAAGAAGTGTTCGGATTTCTCACCAGTCCGCGTCGAACTTTGTCGCTCATCGTTCATCGTCAGCTGTACTATAAATATGACAGCGGCACACAGAGCCGAGAGTAGCAAAGTAGAGATGGCCGTCTGTTACAGGCATCGGCCTGTCTGAAATCTCGTGAATCGTGACTCACGATAGAATGACGATTGAGAGACGAACCCGATGAAGTGTCATCGACTCGTCGGCCATGAGGTGTATTCTCCATCCATAGCTGTTCGTTCTCCAAGACTGCCTTCCGTCCAGTCAAGGAAGTCTTGAAGTCTCGAAGTCTCGTCCTCTGCTCTTGGAAGGTGGATGCAAGCGAGCTCTCAGCTTAGCAGTGAAGTGAGCACAGGTGTTTTTACTCCATATAGGCTTCATGCTCCAGGCTTTACAGGCTTGCGTCCCTGCGTCACAGCGCGCCCTAGCCAAGAACTCAGGTCTCACTCAGGGCTCAGGGCTCAGGGCTTTGGGCTTTGAGGGTTGCGCGATTTCACTGCTCGGCCCGCTGCAGGACAGAACGGCTAGGCAGGTAAGGTGGTAGTTTGTGTTCCCCCAGCGAAGCCTAACCATCCGACTTCCAGAATGGCGTGCCCGCTATTGGCAGGGCTGCACCCTGTGCTTGTCCTTCAGGATGTCACTCAATGCTGTGCTGCGCTGTACTGCATCGCACCGCACCGCACCGCACCGCACCCACATCTTCATCCACCATCGTGACTTGAGGAACAAGATCCTTCCTATGCCTAGGTATATCTTCTTCTACCCTTTGTTCCCTTATCCCCAGCTCCAGCCAGAGACCAGCGGCCCGGCCAAACGTTCGCTACAGCCTAACCGCCAGGGCATTTCCCAGGACTTTCGGCCTTCGAAACCTTCCAGAAAACTCCGTAACAGCGGCCTGGTCGTAAAGGATATCCCTGGGCCGGGCTGAGCGATCGGCAGGGCTGTAGCAAGGATGATGGGGCCCGACAGGCAAAGTCGGTCAAAAGCTTGGCAGTGATGTCCAGCTGAAAGGGCATCGTGTTCTTTGGTGGAGGCGACCACAGGACCGCTAGCCTGAACCTCATCGCGATTGCATTTCGCTGGAACACTTCATTGGTATGCTGTCTGCGATCCACTAACCTGAGCTGTCTAGGGTTCCCTGCTGGCGTGCCGTAGCAGAAGCAAGTCAGACAGACAGAAAGACGATACAGCTGGCCTGGCTGGTCAGTCATCATCCCAGCCCAGGTCCTTGTCGTGCATCCTTGTCCTAGTCGACGAGCCACCGCAGCCGTGCCCGAGGTGCATAACTTGGGCTGCCTGGCTCGCGCCGCTCTTGCGGTGCGGGCGGGAATGCAGCGATTGCAGTAGAGACACGGACTAGAGCGGATAGTCGCATGAGCTATCGGTCACTTGACTTCTGGAAGTGGTTTAGCAATTGAGGGCGGTGTGACAGGGAAACAGCCAGCCAGCCAGCGCTGCCCTTGCCTTTTTATGGAGATCAGGTTGGAGAGATGGATCTGTGAGGCAGAGGCAGCGTCTTGCCCGACGTGTTGGACATGCAAGATGTGTTGTCAAGTCGACAGAGCCGGTAAGGGTGCAAGGGGTCACTAAATGTTGGTAAATGGAGCCCTGTGGTTCGCTGTCCCAGGACACCATATCATGGGAATTATCCCGTTCTGGAACATGAAGCTTAAAGCAGGTCAAATATGACTGGTCCCGACAGTTCGTCTTGGGCCACATCTGGGTTTTCGGCCGAAGCTACAGATAGATAGTATCAATTTCAAATGAATATCTGCACATCGCCAAAAGGAAATTCTCGTCTCGAGGCTGGCGCGAGCCAAGCTTGGGGAAACAGCTATCTGTTGTCGATCCTCGCTGCAGCTGCTCTGTGTTTTTTTTGTGATGCTCGCACCCTGAACGCTGCGACAAAACACAAGTCTGTAGCATTCATCGAGGTGCATGTCTCTAGCTCTCCTCGCCCTCATGGGAACACTTCCTGTCCAGTAGCTCTCGCGTACCCTGCCTATTGTAACATTCCATGAGGCCCTCGCAAGTCATTGATGTGTTGTTTCGGTCCGAATTACTTCTCTTAGAAGCTATCACAATTACCAAATTGCAAATAGATCGGAAACGTAGGTGACCAGTCTTCTGGCATGCCAGCAAACGTAATAATTATGATGCACATGTCTCGGGAAAGCCCTTCGAGGCGCTCCCGGCAATCTGGTGCTCCCCCACGTGTGAGGAATGAAGGCGCTTCCCGAGACTCATAATACAATGAGGAATGGAATGTCTTGAGAATAATGGCCGACGAATAATGAAATGAATACGACCCTCTGTGTCTTCTGTTTCAGCCTGCCTTTTTGTTTTCACTCTTCCGCCAACAGCGGCTAAGTGTGCGTTCTTCGATGGTGAGACCCATGAACCTGGATCGGAATGATCATCTCGGGTCGTGCCACTGCCTTCTGCCCGGCCCGTCCGCTATGGGGACGCACTATCATTTTAGCCGTCCGCACAAAGAGCACTTGTTACTCTTGTCCTCATCCTCCTTACTCTGCCGAACACTGTTGCCAATTGCGACAGCAGGAATGCCAGTCGCCTAGAGCTTTATCTCTTTGTTCTGTGGGCAACGAAGCGCGGTCGCTGGTTGAGCAACTTTGTCTTGCACACAGGCTCTGGGCCATCAAATGGAAAACGCTACCTTCTTGGTTCAATTGTTGGTGTGATGTTGGTGTCTCGTATGACAAGCTCTCTATGGATTGGCTTCAAGGAGAACGTGGGTTGGGTGGATAATTGGGAGCACCACACCTGCACAAGCTACGGGAGTTCCGCTCCCTCCCGCCTGTGGTGATCCCTCCAGTTGCTTCTTCTTCCGTGTCAGCTTCATTTGGTATCGTTCGCAAGCTCGGCCATGTTGCACATGTTGTAGATAACACTCTGCTGAGCAATAAATAGATCTTTCGTAATACGCCGGCGTGAGAAGGAATCTCAACGTGATCTCTGAGGAGTCAGGCTTACATGATGGGCTCATATAGCATCAGGGGCCTCTATCATGACCCGGGAAGATTGCAGGGGAGAGTGGCGACTTTGACCGGGCCGTAGAGATGGAAAGGTGCGCATCATTCGGCAGGTCAGAAGTCGCCGTATCCGGTGGGGGATCACTTCTCATCCCGTCCCATCCATCTCGAAGATGGACAGCTTGGGCCACTCGTTTGCCTGTTCACGCGCTGATGAAGTTCGCTAATCATGGTAACGGCTGCCAGCTGTGCGTTAGAGACTTGGACTGCGTCTGTCAAGGCTGTCAGCTGCAGCATCGTACTGGCCGGCTCCGGGTTTGTTAGTAGCTGCCAATAGTGAAAGATAGCAACAATAGTTGTCCCAGGAAGCGCTCCATGGGCCACACTCGCCGCCAGGCTGCATGAAGTAGACTGACTGCCACCACCGAGCTGGAATGTCCGATTATTGAAGAGGTTAGAAGAAGAAGCGCGCGTGGCACTAACAAAAGGAGAAGCAACGCTGTGCGCGCGCCTGTGCTCCACAATCAAGACGGGCGGCCTCACGGAGCGGGCCATGGTCCAGCGGCGCGGATCTGGATCTGAGGTTGATTGGATTTGGGCGATAGCGTGGGTGTGGATGGTCAAAGCCAGCCCAGCCCAGGCCAGCCATGGAGGTACAGCAGAAGACGGTGGGCGGAGGGAGAACTTTGAACATGTATGGGCATGGCAAAGCATGGCGCGGCTCGCATCAAAATGGAGATTGAAAAGCTGCCCTTTTTGGAAAAGAAACCGAGCGAAGACAGCGAGACGAACCGCGGAAAGAACCGTCCCTAGCTGGGCAAGGTTAACAAACTGTAAAATTCCATCATGTCATGGCAGCTGAACTAATGCAGCAAGGTACGAAAACTCGCAGATATATGTCACCTCATCTAGAAGGAGAGAGAGGGTCGATAACGAATATGAGGAAGGAGACAAGAAACAATCGAGAATTTGAGCATGGTCGGTCATGTGTTCAACTGTATGCTACTGCAAATGGAGTAAGTGATAGATTACCTACCTAAACTCGCCTCCCTCGAGACCACTCCGACTGAGCGCCAGCCATTGGTTTCCAAACTAGGTAGCTCAACACTGTGTAGAGTTTGGGCGCTTCTTGAGTCTAATAGACCTACTGCAGCCTTGCCTTGCATTGCCTTGCCCTATCCTTGCGTCAACGAGATGCGTTGGCTTCTGTTTGCTCGCTTTGCCCTGTTCTTCTCATAGTTTAGAATTTTGAGCCTCCCTCCTTCCTCTCCCTCAGGATGGTCTATAATATGACAAGGCCCTGTCCTGGACCTTCCCTCCTATTCATCATTCATCCGCATCCAGATGTTGAGTGTGATATGCCCTCGAACCTTGTATCTTTTCCTATTTCCTTGTGAACACCGCTGGCACATACTCAGCAATTACGACAACTCGTTATCCGCTAGGGTCAATCCAAGAGCTCACAAGATCTTGTTTCTTATGAAAACGGCCATTTTCTCCGGCTCTGCTCGGTTGGACTGCGCCCATTCAGTTGTCACTTACTTGCGCCTCTGTCATATCACGCTTCTGGACCAGCCAGTCACTGTCTCGTAACCCACTCGTCACTCACTGAGCTGAGCTTCCTGAGTCGCGCGCGACTCCACACACATATCCTACTCCGGAGTACTTTAGACTCACCCTCAAGCGAGTAAGCTCACCATACTGAATCCTGGAGGCGCCTACCTATCGACTTGTGTGAGGTCACCAGCACCGCAAGCGGCGAAGTCTCACCTGTCGACGGCATTGTCGAGTCGCACGGTTGCCCTCCGTTTGCTTGCCACCAGGTGCCTTTACTAGCGAGCGATTAAAGGCCGAGCGCACTGTCTGACTTGGAACCTAGACCCTGTAACCTGATCCGGCTGCAGGAAGAGACGCCTTGGGCCGGATTTACAGCACTCATTGGCTGAGTTTCGGTTTCCAGGGACAGGCCTGTCTGAGATCAGCAGCATCACACAGGGATTCCACAAGCCGTCGATATCCCTAGCAGGGTTGTACTTTTGGGTCGCGTGGAGGAAGAACTCTCTGAGACTCTAAGCTCTTTTGTGGGTAGCGTTGGAGGTACCCACCCCAAGGCCTAACAACCTACCTACTTACGAAGTCCGGAAAGGAGAGACACAGACGAGGACGACGATCTGGACGAACGCAGGCAGGCAGGCAGGCAGGCAGGCAGGCAAGCAAGCAAGCAAGCAAGACCCGAGAGTTCAGTTCATCGATCACAGGCAGGGCCATTATTATTCTGATCCTTATCCTTATCATCATCCTCCTGTTGATTTCGCTTCCCACGTCCTCGCCTAAACATCACCTCACATCACATCCGGCTAACTGCCCAAATACGATCCGATCCCCTCCCATCCCATCCCATCCCATCCCATTCTTTCCGTTATTATCTCCAACATCCCCCTCGATACTTGCTTTACTATCCACAACCAAGCAAGGCCAAAACCGTCTCAATTCTCCACCATCTCTGTCGCCACCCACCCAACCAAATCAAGTTCCTCAATTGGAAGTTCGAACCCGCCATCCAGATCCCAAGGACAGTTGTGGAATTTTGGTGGAGTTGCTGCCAGCGCGTGGCATCCCGGTCGGTGTTGGACTTCCAGGCAACTTCTGTCCTCTCATTGATCAGGCACTCCAATCGCCCATTCGCGGAAGCTTGCCATCCCAGACACCCGTGGCCTACCAAATCGCTGCATTTTACGAAATAGTTTGCCATCGTTTGTTGGTTTCCTGGAAACATCCTTCTTTCTTTTCGATCCTCGAAGCCCCATAGGTTCGTCGCTGGCTGGCAAAAATAATTACTCCCTTCTTCGGCCCCAATATAATCAATCATACAACCAGTCGCTCTTGCAGCCGAACCGCATTTTAGCACCATCTCATCGCAAGTCATCCTATCCTATCCCATCCATCCCCGGAAGTACCAACACGGCTGGCTGCACCACACTATCGCCGCTGCACCACACTTACGCCGCCGCCTCTTCTTCTCTACCTAGACACGGCATCGCGCAGCATAGTCTTCGCCAACGCTCCCTATCATCCTATCCTTATCCTTTCCTGACAGACCGACGGACGGTACGGTTCGTACCCTTACATTGCGGAGCAGTTCAAGCAGCTCTATCGGCTTCCGGTAGCGTAAGAACATCTTACCATCAAGGACAGAACCTAGAAGCAGGCTTGATATCCCTCGTTCTCGCTCTCTCTCTCTCTCTCTCTCTCCCCTTTTCAGCTCCGGGTATTCAACAGCTTTCAGCTCCTTCGGTTTTCCTTGCTGGAAGTGCACAGCGGCAATATATTCCAGGTCGGTCCAACACTTCAGTCACACTCCTCCTCTCCTCTCCTCTTCTTCCTCTGCCTTCTTCGGACGGCTATTCATCTGCGCAGAGCGGCCCGTGATGCGTTGCTGCTGACCGAGGCTGACCTCACAGAGCAGTGTAGTGACGCCTACCTACGGAACAAAGCCATTCTTCCATTCCTGTTCCAGACGCACGCACGCGCGCACGGCCTCAGCATCGATCATTCCCTCCCCTAGCCTGGCTACCGTACCCTACCAGCATCCAGCAACCCTACCTGCCTCCCAACCGACCGACACCGACCCTCTGTACCCTGTCCCGTTGAAGAATTTTAGAATAAGCAAGGAACCCGAGGCGCAGGGGACCCAGAGACGACAGCATCACACATCTGCAGCATCAAGCAGCAGCAGCACCTCCACCACTACACGACACCAAGGACAAACGCCCCGTGTCAGATTCCCACAGCCCACACCGAGTTTCGGACCACCCCTCATCCCTCCACACCCCCCTGAGGAACTGAAGAATACCCTGCGTGCCCCTGCCTTACTTCCCGTACCATCTCACAAAACCAAATCGACCCCAAATCCCAAGTCTCATCACATCACATCACTCACACACCTTTTCCCTTCCGTCCTTCAATCTGTCATCACATTCTCTCGTCATCCCTAAACCTCGACCCGCGACTAACACTTTTCCTCCCTCCCGACCTCGAACCTCTTCAAATATACGAAAGTTGCCCTGCGCATTTTATCCCCCACCCGATCGCGAATCCCACCCATCGCCGAATTGGCTGGCCTACTGGTTGTTCTCATTCGTTTCCAGCTCCACCGTGGAAAAGCGCCCGCATCGCATCGTACCGCATCGCAGCACATTACCCGCAGCTCGCCTCTTGGGTCGCAGAACAGAGACCGCCTAGTCATCCATTTGGGCCCGGTCCCAAGAATTAAAGAACGGACTATTGCTGCGACAGAAACATCGTCTTCGATTACAACCTGGAACTCTCGTTTTGTGCGACAGGAGATACTTGAGAACTGGAGGGATTGCATCTCCGGCTGAACTAGAAGTGGGAGGACTTGCGCACTTGCGACAAGTGACATTGCACACCAGGATTTGACTTGTGGACTCGCCAGGAAGACTGTGGCGACACTTGCGCAAGGAAACACAAGGACCAAATCACCCCCAACGTTCATTTGATTTCGAAATCAGGAGAATTGTGAACAGGGAAACTCCGACAGAACTCCACCCAACATTTCAGAAAGGGAAGAGTGATTGGACTGCGAAATTCGCACCAAAGCACCACTTGGACAGGTGTGAACGGCTCAATTGCAACCCCTAGCTATTTCTGGGCCGTACTGCTGAGTGTCTGGGACCGAAAACCTGGTACTCAACTGCCATTCGCCATCGCACTGGTCCCGAGTACCCCGCTAAGAAATCCCTTCACGGATCAAGGAGGGGCAAAGCCAACTCGAGTTCAGCCCACCAGTGACTGAGGTACGTCGCCCCAATCCACTGCCACTGCCACTGCCACTGCACCGCAAAGCACATTTTAGTACAGCACAGCGTAGCACAAGAACATCTGCTATTTGTGACTGTGACCCCCTTCTTCAACTCGTGCACAGCGTTTACTTTGCTGGTTGTGTGGTGGTCAGACCCAGATTCGATCGGCCACGAAAAGTCAATTCTGACATCTGTGAATAGGTCAAGTCTTCTGCAGAACATCAAGTCTATTCTCTCTGTCGCTTTCACCGCAAATCGCGCAGCCCGATTCAATCAGTGAATTCGCTCTTTCGTCATACATACGAGAAGCTGGAAGCGAGCGTGTTCAAACCGAACGAATCTATAAACAGCTCAAACGTCAGAGTGTTAGTCGGAGTCTTCCAGCATCCAGGCCGCCTTCTTCATCGTGCAGCTTTTGGGCCCGATCTCTCTGCGTCTACTATTCTGCGCTGCATATTCCACCTGCAACCTTAACTGCGACCGCGGGAAAGGGAAGGCACGACACGGCCCTTCGTCAGGACATTAATCCCAGTGCGGCAGCCGGACTCGCGCTACCAGAGCCTCCTAAAGAACAAACCGCGCCGTCCGAACACCAAAATCCCCTGACGGACCACCAACCAAGCAAGTCTTACTCAGGCGCGCTGCCTGGATTTGTCGGACCGTTGCCCCCCACTACACCCTTACCCTCACCCTCATCCTCACTTTCACCCCTACTTCCTTATTCTCTACCAAACATATCGAAGTACACCCCGAGTCTCGAGCTCGTCGACATCTTTTGCCCTTTTAATCTGACTGACTCTGAAGAGCGTTCATCTCTCTTCAAAGTCGTCTCGCCCAACCCATATTCCAGATCCCCGCAAACCGTCACCGTGGCGATCTACCACTCCGAAATGTCGTACCAAGATCAGAGCGGTTACCCACCGCCTCGAGAGCAGGAATCGCAATATCCACCTCCCCCAGGCGAAGAAGATGATCGCGCAAGAGGAGCGTACCATCAACGAGGCGCTTCAAGCGGAGGCAGCGTAAACCTCCCTTCCATCTCTTCCTACGACCACTATGGCGCACCTCCCCCTAATGGATACCCTGCCGATCCTCGTGGATACCAACAAGACCCCTACCGAGCTCCTCCTGGACAATACAGAGATGACAGAGGTTATCCACAGGACTACGGCAGAGGTGGTGCGCAAAACATGGCATTTACCCAATCTGCCCCTAGACAGAGAACGGCAATCGCATGCAGATATTGCAGGAGAAGAAAGGTAAGCTTATAATCATCTGCTATTTTTCTCATTGTGCAGCATCCTTAAAACTACACCCTCCGCCCAGTTCTTTACTCAGGCCATCTAGAATCTCGCTCTGTGGTATCTGGACTAACAATTTTTAGATTCGTTGTTCAGGTTTCGACCAGAATCCCGAGGGGCGTTGCTCAAATTGCCAACGTTTCCAACAAGAATGTATCTTCACACCTGTATCCTCTCAAGCTCAAGCTTTCGTTCCAGCACATGCCGTCTACCCCGGTATGCGAAATATGGGTGTTGGACCTGATGGAAGGCCCCGACCGATGATGTACCCACAAGGAACCCAGCTGTTTGGAGCGCATGGCCAGCCTTTAGGCCCGATTCCTCCACAGCAAAGCTCTCCTTACGAATACCCCGCACCATCACCCACTGGTTCTTACGGGTCTTTCTCTGAAGACCGTAACTCCCAACCTCCGCACGACCAATCTCGAAAACGCCCACAACAAGATCCCCATCCATCAATCCTCCCTCCTCCGATCCCAGGTCAACCATATCCCCGTGCCGACAGTGCCAACCGTCGTCAGGCCGTAGAGGACGACTTGCGCCTGCCTCCTGTCACCCCCACAGGTACAACGGCAGCAAACTACTCTCCTGGATCTTCCACCTCTTCGCAATCAGGTCTTCAACCACCACAGCAGTCTGGTCTTCCTTCAATGTCACGAACACCTCCCCCACGTTCAAGCCCTGGTGAGGGATCTAGAAGTGATCCAATGAGCTTAGGGAACATCATGGAGCGACGACCAGATACAGAAATCGACAGGGGAATGTTAGGCCGGTTAGATCGAAAGGCAAAATAATAACAACGAGTTGAGGATGTTCTCTGGCAGTCTTACAATATCAACCATGGAAATCAGTGCCACGCTGTTTCTAAAACAAGCAGCGCTGCGCTGCGATTTCCTCAGGATCCTGGTCTCTTCTGGGAACTAGGCCATCTCTCGACTTTCAAGGAAGTCATGGTGAAATATGGACAATCTGCATTTCAAGGTGCTCGACGAGCCAGGGACATCGCATTTGGAGGCGGGCTGGCCTGTACTCTTATTTCCTTCTCGTTTGTGATTTTATTTTCTTAGGGATTCGCACGGTACTGGCTCTGGAAGGAAATACGGTCAGCAAGGAGTAAAAGAACTAGATAGGACCCGCCTCACGGCAAAACATAGGTGTTCGGTGGAGTTATTTGCTCTTTTTTTTTTTCTTTCGCTTCGCAACCAGCTTATTTTCTTTCCTTTTTTCTCGCTTGCGTTGATTTTTTTCAGGGAGGCAGCTCTGCTTGCCAGGGGGTTATATCACTGGGCGGGTTGGCTGTGACCCAAAATGGCCGGGCTTTTGCATACAGGAGGTTCGCATGTGCACATGTGCCAATGTGCCAGGTGTGCGCAAAGAGGGTGGCTCCTGTGAGATTAGCCTGGCACATTGGGAGACAGGTGCATAAGGTACACAAACACACTACTTAATACAGATGCATGGATTTGACAGAAAACCCATCGATGTTTATTTCTGATCGAGAGTTTTGACTTGTGACTCAGGCAACAATAGCCGCACTGATCAACTAATCCTTGGAAGGGGCGTAAATCCTGAACTCCCGAGACATCCTAGAGTCAAGCTGAGAAACGTCTTGGACTCGAGAACAAGAGAGGATTCAAAAGTATCTCGGGCAGGATCCCCGATCCCGCATCAAACATATTCAAGACAAGTCCACGAAAATGATTCAAATTCCTCATTCCGTCCACCCGAGCCCCATGAACTTCGAATGCAAAATTCAAGACATTTCCAAACGATCCGGTCCACAGACATAAACACAAACAAAACAAATCATAACCGTAGTCTCGCCTCGCATCAAAAGGGGCTCAACCGAACCCATCATATGCACGAATGCCATCTATTGGCTGCCCCAACCCTGGGCCACGTTTTGTACCCCGGGGAAGGATCAATCGCTTGGTGATAAAGGAAGTGATATGATAAGAAGATTAGAGTTCTATAATCCTCTGCGGATGCTGCGGCCCGTACCTATTTATTGCTTGGGCTGCTTGGGTTCGGGCCTGGCATGTAGGTAAATATTCGGAGTGCCAGACACGAGAAAGCCAGAAAGATATATCGTTGCAGTCATCACAGTCGAATTGAGGTTACAGAACTTTCTTCGGATCCGCAAGTTGGGATGATGACGTTTAAGTCTATAACCTAGAGACAATTCATATATCGAGTCCAGCCCATCAAAAATACCCATCCGTCTTAGTAACAATTGTAAGTCGTTACCACACTCTTAATATTTTGTCAATGCCAAGGCTTTTTGAGCCCAACGTTACCCCGCGCCGAAAGCCGGCGTTTCCCCCCACTTACTCAATACAATCCCTGCCCGGACTTAAGATCCATCTGAAGTGAAGTGATGTGATGTTGACGCTTGCTCGGTCATCCACGACGACATCTATTGAGCCTTCTGAACCTCACGACTCTTTCTTTCCCATACCCACAAATTTCGCATGCACCAATCTCCAGTCTACTATCCTGTATCTGTGTATATATCACTGCAGTCAATCACGATTTTGTCCGCTGCTTCCATTGGTATCTTGCATTTTGTTTAATTCGATGCTTCCCCGCCCACAATGGCGAACTTGATTGCGCTCCCAAATGAGATCCTCCACCACATCTTCAAACATGTTGATCCAACCGACCTCGCACATCTCTCCTGCAGCTGCAAGTTTCTAAGCACCAATATCGCAAGCGATGGACAATTATATAAAGCCGTGTACTTCCACATCCTCGTAAGTGCCCCGGGCGCATAGGTTTCAGAGTCTGATGTTAACATTGATAGGATAAACCGCCTCAGGATCAGATTGAAGAAATAGATTATGAAAAACGGATTAAAGATCTAGCAAGATATAGACATATTCTCAACAGTCCTGCGTCTGTAGCAGAGAAGGTATGTCTCCAAAATTCAATATGCTACTGATCGACGTCATTATATACATACTGACACCGCACTCCCCTCCAGGCCAAACACCTCGCATTCATAGCAGACTACACAACGGCTCTCCTCCGCACCGCATCTGGCGCCCACTCCTCCATCAACATCGCCCTCCTCAAATCCCTCATCAGCTCCTCCCGCGCCTCGACCAGCAACCTCGAAGCCTTCCTCTCACAATCCGTAACCTACAACCGCGCCTCCCTCTCCCCCCATTCAGCAACACACTCGCACCAACCTCTCCCCTCATATGCCCTCAGGCAAGCTTCCGCGAAACTACACGTCCTCTACGGCAAGCCCATCCTCCTCCCCCGGCGCACACACTTCAACACGCCCTACCCATATGCCGTATCCATGGTCTACGACCTACGCAACTACACTGAAGCGACGCTATGGGGTCCGTACATGGGTGACGGGCAGGCGACTGCTGATTGGGAGAAGTTGGAGGCGGTGATGCTGGTGCTGGATCATAACGTGGAGAGTTTCAGGGCGAGTATTGGCGAGCAGATGCTGCCGCGGGGGTTGGTGTGGAAGGAGGGGTGGAGGGGCGCGCAGCCGTATAGTTATAGGAGTGTGGATATTGCTGGGGAGGATAGTGATGATGAGGAGCAGGTTGTGGAGGTTGAGGAAGGGGACGAGGGAGAAGAGGGGGAAGAGAAGGAGAAGGATGTCGTGGAGGACCCGTATAATATTACCGGGACGTGGATGAGGGTAAGAATTACTTTTGCCATTACGAGTTTGTCGCTGGAACATCCAAGCGAGTTCGGATCACAAGACAAGTACTAACATATGGGGCAGGTTGTTTGCTTCCTAGATTTCCACGACCTCTTCGCCTATAACTTCACATCTCCTACCATGCCCGCCGGTACACCTCGTCCAGCTCTCCAAACCACTGAGGCCATCCGACTCATAACCATGGAACTGAAGGCAACACACAGCGAATCACCAGGACCAAACGATGGCCAAGAGCATCCCGTTGTGTACTTCGAAGGTGTGAGCCGTAGTCTGCATTCTGCGTTTGATGCGAATGCGAACTCGAACATCCGGGGAAATGTGAGGATGACGAAAGAGGGCGAGGTCAGGTGGCAGAGTATCAGTGTTTATAACGGGTAAGTCATGAGCTCCAACCCTAAATTCCTTCCTTCCTTTTTATCTCTTGTTTCGCGCTTCAAGAGGGAAACAAAAGATGCTAACATCCCTTCAGAGAAGAACGCTGGCGCAGCGAAGGCATCCAAATCGGCGGCATACAATCCGCACGCGGCGTCCTCGGCCACTGGTTCGACAAGGACCACGATATCCACGGCCCAGCGGGGCCCACAGCATTCTACAAAGTCAGCGACCAGATCAAGAAACGCGGACCGGCTGATGCCGAAGAAGAAGATGAAGAAGACGCAGAGTCGAACTATTGGGAGGTGGAGCTCGAGCATGAGTTGGAGGATGGGGACGATGAGGAGGTGCAGGCGTTCATTGGGCAGTTGGCGCAGAGTATTGGGTTGCCGCTTAATCATGTGCATGGGCATGGGCATGGGTTGCATTTTCATACGCATACCCATGGACATACGCATGGAAATGGGCACGTTGAGGAGGGAAGTGGTGCGAATGCCGGGAGTGGGTTTGGTGAGGGTGCGGGTACCGGCCAGCAGGAGACGGACCCATGAGGGGTGGCAGCAGTAAGGAAGCAAAAACACACAGTTGCAGATTTATATCCAGATCACGCTGAACATATTAGACATCTAGTGGTAAATGCGGAGGAGAAGGCGGCTTATCTCTGTCGCATTATTTACCATGATTAGAATCAGAGGGGGGCCGCCCTAAAGAGATGGCAGATTTGGGGCAACACGCGAGTTCGTGGTCTTGCGCAGATATGATTTAGTTGCTACTTAATGATCTGTATATATATTCTTCAGTACCTTCTTGTCACCTTCTAATGCTGATAAAGATGTAATTGATGTTAGAATCTAAGCGAGACAAAAGCGCAAGTAAACAACACGCCACTGTGACACAAGAGATTCAACCGAAATGCACGGGCACGAAGCGTATAACGCAGACGCAGGAACCCATTACTCAGCAATCTAATCTATTGGTAGATGATAGCTCCTGCATGCATGCGCTCGCGTTGCTGGTGGATATGTAAGTCGCAAGTCAGCCATGCCACATTTGGAGGAACTTGTCGGCCGGCAAGCATCTGGCTGGATAAGGCCAGGAGCCCTTTACGGAGAAGAAGGTTAAGGCAGAAGTCGTATATGGATTCAGGAAGAAGGACGATGAGGCTACAGGGAATGATGGGATGATGAATTTGCTCTCAATTAGTCTACTTGCTTTTGGGATGAGAATGTTCTCGGTCGTTGACGGGAGAAGGTGGATGATGGTGAGCATCCAGACTATTATGCGAGATGGATGTATCGTTGTGATTGTCATCAAAGTGGAAATCGCATTTGAATTTGGTTGATTGTTGAAAGTGGAATGGGGACTTTGGAAAAGAGAATCGTAGGATGAGATCGTGGGCCAGGAGTCATATGGAAGGAAGCACTTGGCCCAGAACGCATCCGGGATCTGAAAGTCATCTTCGGGTATCATGCTAGAAGAGCTTATGAGGTATTTGCACTACCGGGCCCGAAGTCGGTCTGGTATGATTGCGCATTCTACAGTAGCGCAGCGCTTGAGCTGTCGATGCGGTGTTTACATACATGAATCTCAAATCGCCCTTTTGATAGAGATTCTCAACAGACAACCCTCGCTTACCAGCTCAAAATCAACAAACAAGCCCCACCACCCAGCAAAACACCACCTGGCTTGAAAGGGGTGAGAGGGAGTCTTAGATTCGTAGAAGATGCAAGAAGGGTTTTGAAGAAAACGCGGTATTTGAGTATGTGAATGGAGTAAGTGATTGGGATGCGGGGGACAAGCAGTCGGTGAATGCGTATCCCAAAAAGGTAGTCAGAACAATGGGTGAAAGGTATATTTCCAACTGGATTCAGCTGAGTGAGGCGGACAGGATAGATATATAGTCCCCATCCCGCCACGTCTAACCTTTAATGCCACTTTGGCCCTGGCCGGATCAGGATTCCGTTCAGTTCAACTCAATAAAGTGCCCAGTGCTCTCCCTCCATCATCGCAAACCGACGGAAAAATGTTTGCATCTTCCGATCTCCAAATGCAAAGCCAGAAGCATGAAGTTGAGAATGTGCTTTTAGATGCTGACCTTAACGCCAATGCCAGTGCCAGTGCCAGTGCCTGAGCCACCTGTCCCATGATGCCCATGACTCATTCCGTGATCCGGTTCCTTTTTCCTCCTATGCTTTCCACGCCGGGAGTATCTATATGGTAATAAAGTGACTTTGCGTGACAGATCCAGTACAAAATAAACATGGCTTGCGGTATGGTGATTCCGCTGGGTATCAAATATATACATGAAGAAGGCAGAGCGATAGCAAATAACCAAAACTTTTCTGCAACAAGAGAAGAAATTTTTGCAGAGCCATAAAATATGAAAAACGGCGCTAGGGTGCTGGTCACTGCCGGTAGGTGCCGTTGGTCGGCCCTTTACCCTTTGAGTGGTTTCTGGGTTTTTCTTCGTCATCATGATCATTCTCCTCCTCATCGTCATCATCGTCATCATCATCGTCGCTGTCATCAAAATAGGGGTCGATCGCACCAAGGAGCATTTTCCAGACGTTTCCGGTAGAAGGCTCAGTGTCAACAATGTCCCTGAGTGCGCAAAGATGTCAGCTATTGTATGCGCTTGATAGAAGCAGGAAGAGAAAGCTTACCATTGGGTGTCCGAGCCTTCAATGAATATTTTGTCATCCAGTTTCTCCACTCGTGCTTTGCCTGTAGCGTTGTTTCCGAAGTAGATGAATTGAATACCAACCTGCTTCCGGGAAACCTCCGATTTCAACTCGAGAAGTTTTCTGACGAGGTTTTTGATCGGAGTCTCGGCGTCGCATTTGGGCTGCCAGACCCCATCTGTAAGGATATATAAGGTCAACGGGCGTACATCATTACGTGCCCTTGCCGTAACTCTAGAGCCTGCGCCGTAGACCTCGTGGATCTTCGCCTTGTACTGCTCCAGGATAGAGTTCAATCGAATGCTTATGTCAGACATCCCTGCTGGTTTGGTCTTTTCCAAGTAGGCCACGAGCTTTGAAGAGGTCTTGGACGTTATTGACTTCGAAGACGAATTTGTACACATCAATTCGAGGCCATTGGAATCGTACGGCTTCACCATGTATGCTAGAATGCCTACTAACATGATGACTTCTTCCCAGTGAGGTTTCATCGATGACGTGTTATCGACCAAAAATGCCTAGAGCATGGTTAGTAGTTAGGCATAGAAAAATATGTTGAACATACATGGTCTCTTCTCTCTAAGCGTTGCATAAGATAAGCGTGGGGAAGAGGTTCTGGAGTAGGGCCAAGTCGAATTTTGGAAGACCCGAAACCTAGAGTAGCTTGCGCTTGAGATTGTGCCTTCCAAACACCGGCTTTAGCGACCGACAAATATGGCTTTTCCTGCATTGTTTCCTGCTTTGGTTCGTTGCGTTTAGCTTTAGTGGATTTCTTGAACGAAGCGTTTCTCTTCGATTTTGGTGAAGGTTCTGGCGCCTTTAGAGTCGGAGCTGTCGTTGACGAGTCTTCCTCGGTTGTTGTAGTTGCAGTTGATGACTGTGTCTCCTTTCTCACTCGAGATGGGAGACTGGCGTGAGGATATGAGCTGCCAAAAGTGCCTCCTCTGTATTGCATCTCGTTGTCATCATCCTCTCCGTGCATGTACTTTGATCCTGGTCGGCTTCCCTTATTTGATCTGCTTGGAGTAGTAGCCGGTCGCTGTTGCTGCAGTCTCAAGCTATCGTCATCCTGCTCGGGACTCTCAACAAGGTGATGGGACTGATGAGGACCGTTATATTGATTTTCTGGATTGGAGAACGAAACTTTGGATCGTTGCCAGCTGCCGCCATCGAAGTCTGCAGACGTAGATCTTTGCGTTCGTGTTGATTTTCGACTTGGTAATCTGTCGGGACTGTAGTCTCGGCGACCACCAGGCGCTATCTGAGAATATTGTGACGATGGCTCGCCATGAGTAGAGCTCCTCTGTTGATGATTCCTCGCTGCTTGCATAGCACTTTGGTGTCGAGAAGGGGGCAAGCCTGGCGGAGGCAACTCTGGTGATTCTTGAGCCGTGCTGCTTCTACCTACATGAGCGGCCCGCGTGGCATCCACCACAACAGCGCTAGATCTGAACCTGGACCCGGAGGCCGACGGAGGCGACTCTGGCGACGTTTTGCGAGGACTTCGAATGGATACATCTCCTGAAGAGATGTCTGAGGTGTGCGCAAGGTTCAATTGGTTCAATTGGTCCTTCGCCCTTTGCAGAATGGTGACAGATTTCCCCCAGAGCTGCTGTGCTGAAGCACGGTATCCTGGCATGACTAGCATATCATGTTCGACCAAGGAAAGTACCGCCTTGGTGATAAAATCGGCCTGACGTAGCACTGTGTGGGCCTCGAAATGCCATTCATGAACGACTGGGAGCACATCCTGGCCGTCATGAAAGCAATCACTTTCTCTGAACCCATCAATGTGGTTGGTAGCGAGTCTTCGGCTATTACGATACTCCTCTATGCCGTTATATCCATGAGCGATCCATATGGCGGCCTCACTGAATATGCAGCCCAGAGACCAGATATCGACACCCTGCTCAATTTTGATGTTCCCTCGGTCAGTGTAATCATCGCCTCGATAGCATTCAGGAGCCCCTGAATATCTCGTTAGCGCACGCCTGTTCTTAGCTCGGGAGGACTGACCATATGTGCGAGTACCCTGCCTATCATTGGCAAGAGCAATTCCAAGTCCTTCAGTGATTTTGTTGAAATGGCTCAAACCAAGATCGGCAAGCTTGAATTGCCAAGTATACCTTGAGGGCGCTCCGTTGCTACAAACGAGGAGATTGGCAGGTTTAATGTCCTGATGGAAGCTGCGACAATTAGTTGATCTGATTGTTGAAATACAGAAAATAACTGTACCCATGCAGTATTTGTGGGCCATCACTAGCGCCTTTACCACCGACTTCATGAATGCATTTCAAGCCCCAAATAGCCTTGAAGAGACTTTCCCAAAAATTTACTATATCCACGCCTCTCGACGGAGGGCTGTTTTCCGAGAGGTAGTGTTCTAGAGTTCCTTGGTCTGCGTATTCGAGGATGATGTTGAAGGTGTTACCCTGGATAAAGCTCCCGTAAAAGCCGATCAGGCTTGATTCTTGTGACTGCTTAAGTCTTCTGAATGCAGTCACTTCATTTTTGTAATATACCGAGGCGTCTGGGGCAGTGTAAGTTTTGAGAGCGTAGGTATTAGCTTGTGGGTCGCTTGAAGACTAAATGTCGTTAGCCCGAACTCTAATTCAACTCCTTTCATGGACAATCTTGTCTACATGTCCCTTTTCATTGTGCAACATTGAAACTGCTTACTGATTTCCGTGGATCGAGTCGATTGTACCAAGGGTGTAGCCGAATTCTGTATAGTAATGCGCTTCCACCCCCTGCGATGAGCTCTTTACTAACAATTGGCAGTATACGTTGGTCCTCGAAATGGATATTCATCATCGGATATTTGAACTCTGGCGCGCAATACTTCCATTGCATGTCGCAGAACGCGTGGAAGAAACGTGGATTGTCCGAAACAATCGGAAAGTGCGCCGGTGGTGATTGACCTGGGTCGAATGGAAGCTTCATATCGCTAAGATCCCAAGAGGAGAAGTGCTCCACGAAGGTCCCTCTCCCAAGCTCAACTAAGATACAGAATACGGCAATGTAGTTCTGCAATATGTCATCTGGATCGACGAGTGGCTCTTCTGGATACCAAACTCCTAGCACGAGATCCCTCAGCCTTGTGCCCCCATTCTGTTCGAAATATTCCCGAATCGCCTTGATGGACTGAAATCCGCGCCGCGCGGAGGCGCTATTTGGGTCGACGACGGCATATGATATGTTCTTTCGAAGGAAAGCATGGAAAGCTTGAAGTTCGGGGTTTTCGTCGTGCTGCGTCATCGTGATGGCGGGGTTGCCCCAGCTAAATCGGGCGCAACAAGGTACGGCGTCTTATCTCGTCCGGTATCTGCTTCTCTTGAATGTGTTGCAGATTCAGTCAGGGCGGACAGGCGCGGTCGCCAGATGATTCGACAAAGTTGAGCCTCTGCAATGTAATGAGATTGCATGTGCGGACGATAGAAGAGATGGCTCTCACGCCAGCCAGCCAGACCAGGCTGGACACAGAGCCGCCCTGTTGCTCTCAACAGCCCTCATTTCCCATTGCTTAGTCATAGAGGGGGAACAGAGAAGGGCAAGGGACGGGACGGAGCAGATAGAGCCTACTCGAGTGCCCTATGAGGATGTGCGATTCCAGCCTCAGTGGGCTGCGGTCCCGCCAATCAACCTACAGTAGTTGATGCTTGATTTGCGGATTGTCCAGGGACGTGGCAGCTGCAATATTCCGAGTTCTCTTCATGGCATTGTTCGTTCATCCGAAACTGTCTATGACCAATTATTTTGATCCTTGGCAAGGCTGAGATCTCAAGTCCGATGCAGGGTTTGAGATGTACGATCCCAATACCTATCACGAAGGCGACAGGTCACGTGCGTCTCCTGCTCTCATTCTTTGACAGATTGTCCGTGGACTCTACGCAACTTGCCAAGTATGTTGTTAAGATAAACATTGATACACGAGGATCTATTGCTATTGTCCTTGTTACCATTTTCGGGCTCCCAATATGAGGAGCTAAACCGCCATCATTCCGGTCCTGCGTTTTCTCTTCACTACTTCCTTTCTGTCTACCCACCAATAGACGCCATACCAAGCTACGAAGACAAGGAAAGTAAGTGGTAATGTTATAGCTAAATACAGCTGTATGGCACCTAGCTGGAATATTTTGCTGGACTTCCCAGCGTTGTCTTTCTCGAACCGAATAATATCCGTGCTCATGATTGTCTGCGGCATTTAATCAGCATTCTGTTTGGAACGGGAGCCATACAAGTGAACCGACATATGTGGTGAGCATTATTGTCAGACTTACTGAAATGAAAGTTCCAGGTAAGAAGAAGAGCGTAACGAGAGTAATGATCCGCATGGAGACTGTCTCCTGCTTTGTCTTTTGAGCAATTATATGCATATCTTTCGTCATGAACTCCATGTTCTCGGTTGATTGTTGGGCTTTTGTCGCCAGAAGCTTGCTTGCTTCTGTGTTACGGTACTCCAGTATTCCATGGAGCTTCTGTCGTCAGTAATATCCAAGTGGTAAGAGTAGAAAACTTACCAGACTCTTTCGGTCGGCAATCAACCTAAGGAGGGTTTTAGTTCTGGACTGTTGCATTCGCAGGTCATTCACAATGCTGGCTAGGCGACTCTTGAAGCGAGAAAAGTCTCCCTGGCTGTCCGCGAGGGGCCATCCAGAATGTATCCGCACTAGTTCGTAATGTTGTTCAAGCTCTGTGAGAACATTCGTGTTTGACTCTAGAATAAGGAGTACCTCATTTGCCTTATCCTCAAGGTGCTGAACCCGTGGCAAATCCCCGAATGAGAAGTCTCCTCCGTAGTCTGGGCCACTGCCAGTGCTCGAGGCCGTGGGGACAACATTGGGTATCCCCGGTGGTGGTGGTGGTGGGGGTGGCCCTGATGGTAGTTCTGGCGGTGCCATTGGTTCCGACTTCTCAAAAATGCTGCTCAGACCGCTATAAACTCTCTTTTCTGGAATCGAGCTTGACATTGAACTCCATGTCAAAGCTTGAGGGCTCTTCTCTGCAAAAGGGCTAGGAACGCTTTCCAAAGGCACGGCTAAAGTTCTTCGAGTTTTCTCTTGCAAACATTCTTCAAGAAAGCTGATGTACCATCTCCAGTCTTCGCCACACCAGTCACAAATCACTAAATGTAATGCCAGCGAGGCAACAAATGCTCTGACTGGATTGTTGAAATTATTTTCTCCACGGAAAGTACGCGATTCAGTCACGGACTCCATTCGTCGCTGCATTAGTTGGTTGCCTTTGACGACCACCCAGGACATGACACCCGTCTCGACGTCGAGGGAGTGGTAAACTGCAGTCTGACGAATAGACCAAGGCCATTGCTGCTGACCAACGGACTCTTCGACTGACTTCAAACTATAGCACATTCTTATCTCTCGGCCTGAGCGACCTAGCTCTGGGATTTGAAGACCTCGGCGGTTGGGGTCTAAGCGAGTCTCATGTCGAAAGCCACTGAAGTGGAAGTCTCGAGCATGTTCCTGTCTACCAAATGGGAAGAGGAAGTCCAAAAATGATGGCATGGCTTGGTGATATGACAGGGCATATACCATCATACTTCGACTCGTGTTCAGCCACTCTCTGGAATTCGGAGCATGGATGAACCTGAAAATATAAGTCTCTTTGCTCGCTGCACTTGATCCAGGGAGACTCACATGAAGCGGCATTTTGGGTCGCATTTTCCCACCTGGGGGTCTCCAGCTAGGTGGATTTTCAATTCGTTTATTCCTCTGATTCGCTTTCCTCTGAATTCTGCAGTCCCATCAGCATCGCCTAGATTGCCTCAAAAGCACGACCTACTCGTTGTTGCATCATCATACTCCCACAGATCAAGGATCGAGTTCAGCTCTCGGCAGAATAGTTGTTCGTCTCGCACATCAAGCCGCCGAACATACGCTTTCAGATTATGCTCATACGTATCGTGATACACCAAGTTCCGCGGGAAGCTCGCAGCCTCGCGGCATGAGCTGACGAACAATTGCTTATCTCCTGCATCTGACATTTAGTTACATCAATTGTTGACCACGAGTTCGGGGTTCCGAGAGTTCAGTAGATGGTTTGAATGGTCAATTGTAGCTTGAATAGATTTGCTGGTTTTATTGTTGAGCTTGAAGCTTCTTAAAAGTAACGCATCTCTCGACGAATACACTGCCACGATCGATAGAACTGAGCCTCCAATCGTGTCACCTGAACCTCGCCCCTGCACCGCCGCGAGTACCCGCCCGATCTCTAGCCGTTAGGCCACCAAAGATTGCCCTGCAGTTTCAATCAAAATTGAACACACATGTCTTCGCCCCTTCGCTCGCCAGATTTCAGTACTGGGTTGGGCTTGGCAATCTTAAACTCAGCAATTCTTGTTTCTCGTTCTAGTCCAGAACAATCAGCAATTGGGACGGCTAGATGGGCAGTTTTCCAGGCGTAAAATACCTCGGCCAAAGGTCTAGGGACCCAAAACGCATAATCATCAGTCATGAACTGCGGCACGACTCCGTCAGCCATTGTCAAACTATTCACCAGCGGAGAGTCTCCGCCGGAATCAGTGGCTTACCGTGACTCTGAAGTCATAATTGCCAAACTTCGATACGAGAAAATCATTGATTATTGTTGAAGTCATTCGATAATGCGAAAAGTAATCCCAGACCCACGGCATGTTGACAATCTGGTTACGGAGGCTCCGCTTTTCAGGCGAGGTAAATATCTTGGGCGAATTGGCCAGTCACGGGTCGGGACGGTATGAGGAAATTGTTTGAGTGAGATACGATGACTTGGCAGTACCGGAGGTGTGGTAAGAATGAACGGGCCAAAATGCGTGAGGGGCGAAGACGATCTGCCTATAAGTAGGCGTTCTTCAGCTTCAGGCTTCGACGAGGCGGCCACGGCAAACAATTTCTGACGTGCTAGGCAGCTCAGCAGGCAGTGAAACCGAGTGCCAGACAATCACACCACCAATGAGGCTTCTGATCTATATTGTTGATGACTCTTCATCCGCTGCAAGGCTGTCTGTGGAACTGGAATGCCCTGCTTGATTGAACAAATCACTGCATCCTCATTCGCAAGAGGCTCTGCGAAGACAACTCTCAACGATGATATGTTCCTGTGTTCTTGATGGGCTCGTTCTTTCTGGTCTTGGTCCGACGTGAATGATGAAGCCCCAATCTGCTATTTGCTTGGGTTGAAGGACCTATACCTTCGAGAAGGGTGACCGTCTGACCGAAATATACGTGACTCTTTGACGACACCCTGCCCGAATAGTAAGAAGCCAGCAAGGCTCACTGGATTGTACATAATGCAATACTTGCGGCGGTAAGGACTCATATTGAATCCTTTGGTTCGGCACTTTTCAGGCTTTAGTCGTTAATTTCAAGCGGCGATGTTTTTTTTTTCACAGGGCACTATACTTCTGACTTTGGTAGGCGAGATGTTGATCGGATCACAACTTTCAGCAGGTATAAAGATCGTTTCCAGATAGCCTATCGTTTATCTACAATCAACAGATTTTGATATACAATCCAGATCCAGATCGAATAAGAGATCGAATAAGACACGCATATTAAGAAGTATTCTTTGATCCATTGTGGATTAATTTCTGTAAATCTTGAATAATATTCTTGAACAGGTGGTAGCCTTAAACATCTGTTCTTGAAATCGGATCGATAAGGTAATTTTGCAGAATAAGATACCTTTACGAATATAGATCTTAGTAAGAATCGAAGTCCATCTCAAGAGAACAGACCTACTGATTTCGTTGCTGACTGCTTAGCCGACCGTCGTCTCCTTCCGCGCTGCAGCACATGAACGCCCGATGCTGAGCTCCGTCTCTTGTCACTGCCCCATGTCCCGGTCACCTCTGCTCTGCACAGTATCAAAGTTAGAATTTGCAATCAAGGAAGCACATGGTTGAAGATTGCATAATTAACATTCAAAAAGTTAGGTCTATAGGTATCTATCGTTACAAGCTTATCGCTGTCATATGTACTGTGCTATGCAATTCATGAACAGCCACCAACGCCCCTCCGTCCGTCTTTCCAAATTGTCCATTTTCATAACCCATCAATGTTCATAACGTACCAGACAAAGGAAATGCAAGAAAACAAAATCTGCAAATTCTTATCTGATAACTCCCTTCTCCACATCCCTTGGCTCGCCATCAACAAGGATCTCAGGTACATCCTCAGTGACAATCACCGGAGGCGCAGCAGCAACCTGCTTGGTCTCCTCAGTGTGCTGTTCCTCAACCGCGGTCTTCTTGTGCTTCCTGATGCTAGGAGTCTTAGCCCAGACACGAGAGAAGAATCGCTTGACAGCGCGGTAGACAGTGCGGAATGGACCACCGACGTGGTGCGCGATCTTAGCGAACCATGGGTCGGGGAAACATCGGATGAGGACACCCATTGGCAGAGACAGCGAAGCGAGGACAACGCAAATAGCCCATTGAACACCATCAATTCTGGTGATGGAGAAGGCCTGGCCACCGACGAAGATGATGGCGATTTGAGCGCCGACCATGATACAGTTGATGCCGATGAAGAAGTAGTTGCGGTGAATACCAGTGAAGATGTTGAACTTGTTGTCCAGACGACGGTTGTTGAACTCGTTAAAGATCTGCATCCAGACGAAGGTGTTGAAGACCATGGTGGAGAGCTCGAGGTCCTGTTCTTCGTTGTAGCCGAGGATTTGCGCGCCGGCGAAGTAGAGGATGAAGGTAACGGTCAACTGGAAGATGGCTTGACCGATGATCATCTTCCACATGTTCATGGTGATGAGCGGGGCTCTCTTGCCAGCTGGCTTGCGGTCCAGGATCGCGGGAGTAGGAGGATCGGTGGCGAGGGCGAGTGCGGCGAAGGTATCCATGATAAGATTGACCCAGAGAAGTTGTACGGCGGTAAGCACGGATTCCATGTCGGGGTTCGAGACTGCGGACACGAAGGTCAGGAGCACAGCGGTGATGTTGACAGTAAGCTGGAACTGCAAGAACTTCGCCACAGCGTCGTTGACTGCGCGTCCCCACATGAGTGCCTTGACAATCGAGGCGAAGTTATCGTCCATGAGGATAATGGCCGAGGCTTCCTTAGCAACTTCGGTACCGGCAATACCCATGGAGAAACCGACGTCTGCAGCTTTGAGAGCTGGTCCATCGTTGGTACCATCTCCTGTAACAGCGACGGTCTCATCCAGTGATCGGAGCTTTTGTACCAAGATTTGCTTGTCTTGTGGAGAAGAACGAGCAAGGACTGCGAGACGAGGAAGAATCTCGGTCATAGCTTCGTCAGAGAGCTTGCGGAACTCAGGTCCTTCCATGACGATGTCGTTGGCCTCATCAGTAGCGCTGACGATACCGCACTCTCTGGCGATAGCTCGGGCAGTGATGATGTTGTCGCCAGTGACCATGCGGACCTTGACACCTGCAAATTGACACTTAGCCACGGCCTCGGGTACACCTGGTCGGACTGGATCCTGGATACCGACGACACCGCTGAAAACCATGTTGGTGAAGACTTGGTCGAACTCAGCTGCGGATGGATCGGCAGATGTCTGAGTTCCAGCTGGTGGCCAGGATGGGAAATCGCGGTAAGTAAGACCGATCGTACGAAGAGACTTTTGGGCATATGTCTGAATGGTATCGGTGAGGCGCTGCTTTGGTGCTCCAGTAATGTCGGAGATTTCGCCAGTGGTAACATCCGCAACAGAAGAGCAAGCATCCAGAACGATCTCAGAAGCACCCTTGACAAAGAGACGATACTCCTTGCCGTGCCTGATGACTGCACCCATACACTTCTTGTTCGAGTCGAATGGGAACAATTGCACGATCTCAGAGTTGGCGCGCTCATTGGTGAGAGTATCCATGGCGAAGTGATCCTTAGCGAAGTTGAGAAGTGCCATCTCGGTCTTAGATCCGATGAAGGTTGGGACACCATCTTCAACACCTTCAAAGGCGGTCGAGTTGATAGCGATAGACTTGACGATAAGCTCTCTCACTTCCTTGGGAACCTTCTGGGCGAATGCAGCAACGTCACCAGCCTCGAATCGCTCTGGTCCGAAAGTACCTGCGACGACTGACATCTTGTTGGTGGTCAAAGTACCAGTCTTATCGGAGCATACTGTAGTAGCATTTCCCATTACCTCACAAGCCTTCAGGATACGAACAAGGTTGTTCTCCTTGAGCAAACGAGTTGTGGCGAAAGCAAGAGCAAGAGTGACAGCGAGAGGTAGACCTTCTGGCACAGCGACAACGATTACAGTGATGGCGACGATCAAGATATCGGTGAAGGACGATGCCTTCTCGGCTCCAGTGCGGTTGTCACCTGGGAGACTAGCGCAGAATCGAAACAAGAGAACGAAGAAAAGGAGACCGGCGGCACTGCTTCAATTAGCTGATGATTGTAGATGCGGATTTTCTTGCACTTACGCTGATCCGAGTTTGGCAATGGCACCAGCCATCTTGCCGAGCTTGACCTGGAGAGGTGTCTCCTCTGGTTCCGTTCGCATGGACATCATGATCTTACCGAAGCTGGAGTTTACACCAACAGATGTGACGACATAGGTACCAACACCTTCGAGAACCTTTGCGCCGGAGATGATGAATGGGTCGAGATCCTTGTGGTTACTGTGTCCTTGCTCCAAAAGCCGTGATACCTGTGCGCCGCCTGTCTTCTTGAGAGAGTCGGATTCGCCGGTTGCCGACGATTCGTCACACTTGACGTTGTGACCAGTGATGAAAATACCATCGGCAGGAATCATGTCTCCTGGCTCAAGATGAAGTACATCACCAACCAAGATATCGTGAACATTAATGACAAAGGACTTTCCGGAGCGAACAACTTTGACCTCACGATCATCTTTCTGTGTGATGTGTCAGTGCACTTTTCAATAATATGCCGGGCAGGGGTCACAAACCTTCGCATTCAACTTGACAAAAGCTCTCTCCTTCTGCCAATCGTTCAAACTTCCAACAATAACAACGATAACAATTGCAACCACAATTGCCACACCTTCGACCCAATCTACTTTTGTAGAGCCCTCTGCCTCTTCTTTGGCTGCCTCTACAGGGTCCGAAGGTATGGGATGGTCGCGGAAGGTTTCGTAGAGCTGTGAAAAATATCAGTAATTGAAAGATAAAGACATGAAAATATACTTACACCCAGCGCCAAACTGATAACAGCAGCTCCCGTCAACAAAAGCAAGACCTTATCATTGTATGCCCTCCACATAAGCTTCCATAATGGAGTTGCCTTTTTCGTTGGGATAACATTTGCCTTGAAAACTCGGATTCGATCGGAAAATGAACCTGGTTGTCCTCCTGTCGATGTTGATGTTGTTGGAGAGCTCTCGCCCTTTTGATATTGTAATTTTGTGGCGTCTTGAAATGATACCGAACCCTCAAGGTCGCCTTCGTCAATACTCAAACCAGCATTGATATCGGTCCTTAAACCACGCTCAATTCCCGGTAATCCTCCCAAAGCAGTAAAAGCGGCCAAAGATTTCGGATTTAGTAACTTGTTCATCTGTCCAGGGCTGAAGGCGAATTTGTTGTTTTCCACCTCGAAATCTGCTTCGGTCCCAGGGTCTGGATGTAGCGCACTGTCGACATCTCGAAATGTGATACTGGATGTCATACTGGCTCCTCCAGGAGTACTTGGAGGTAATAAAGTTTGAGCGCTTTGCGCACTGAGAAATGATGTATCTGACTTTGCCCGTGGACGTCCTCCAGATATGTCGTCCTCATCATCGTGGGCCTGATCGGTCAGCCTTGTATCACAGCCTTGGCTAAAAGTACTTACGGCCAGGCCACCCGTCTGTATTCTGGGCACTCCTAAAGACATGTTTGTGTTTTGTGATGTTGTCGACAAAGATGAAGAGAGAGTGGGGTGTTCTCAGATGGAGAAATCCCGTCTCGGTTTATATCGGTGAAGACTGTTGTGAATGGAGAAAGAGAAGATGACCTGCGTGGCGGTCTCACACGTATATGGGCAAACGGGGAGCACAGCCTACCTACTAAAGACACCATTGGCCAAGATACAAAATGCCTCATGAGTTTCTTACGAATGCGAGAGGTAGATTCCTCACTGTACTCGCGGAGCGCCTCCGCTCCGTCACACTGTGCCCAGAGAGTGTGAGAGTGGGAAGAGGGGCAAGTCCGCTGCGGGCGACAAAAACCTGCAACACGGGATGGAGTATCTCCAGACCACGCTGAGACTCTTGTCCAACAGCGCGAGGGATAAAGAATGGGCGGCCAAGCAGCGATTTGAAAATCGCAATGAATAAGAACGAGGTTGACAGCCTCGGCGGTGTCTAGAATCTGGATATTCTCGAGATGTTACAGGCTGGCTGGTTTAAGCGAGCTGCCAAGGGGGGGCAGTGCAAGCTCGACTCGAGCTTGGGGCCATAAGCCACCCTTGAAGAGCGCCGGGACGTGATAAAGTTTGCAGACGCCTGTTTCCCTCACTGAACTCTACGAGATCTTGCCCGCGAGGTTTTCGATCGTCGCGCGTCATGACACTCACCAAGACCGCGCCAAGCGCGAAAGCAGAGGGCAACAGGTCGTCTCGACGATACGAAGAATAGGAGAAGAAAACAATGGCAGGCGAGCAGTGAGGCAAACGGACAACGGGATTCTGGTGGAGGCGCTAAAAATCTCGCTTGAGTGTCTTAGCGCCGCTGACATCTTCGGCGTCTCTTGGCTGGTGGGAATTTCCCAAATTCCAAGACTTCCCATTCATCGACCTTCCCCCTTTGTCTGTTCGGTACGAGTGCTTGTTCTTTGCTTGCTGCGGCGAGCATGTGACGATACATTCAATGAAAGTTCTATCATGACTCTCAACTGCGCCTTATGGAGTCGTCGGCTGGCTTCTTTGGAAGCTGTGGCGCACTCAGGCAACCTCCACTCCATAGGAACAAGACCACGTATCACGTGATGAATCGACCACGTGAAGTTATCACTCGCCACACTTCGCTCAGCCACAGGTGGCTCAGCACCGCCAGACCCATGAGGCTTTCTCCAAGGCCAAATTGTTGACGTCTTCCTTTCGGTGCGGCGGCGAATCCGATGCTGGCTGAGCAGGTTACGAATGTTGCTACTGGTTTCATCTTGGAGCTGATGTTTTTCCCCAAATTCTACCTTGCTACCTGATTCTCTCAGCTGCCTCAAGTGCCGATAACTTTTGCCGTGAGTTCATCGCCCCCAGCAGCCACATGCGAGAGTTTTCTGCTGAAGCAAGGGACAGAAGAACATCATAAAGTATATCAACGTACTTGCTCTGAGAACGAAGTACGACCTCGCTCATTTAGTTGTGGCAAAATCGGCGTGCGTGCTTTGCGAACTTTTCTGATGCTTTGCTATGTCTCATCTTGCAATATGCTTTCGGCACCCGTCAGCAGCTCGCAGAACCCCGAATGCAAATCCTTACGGGATGCCCAATAGGAGAACTCGTTTCCCCATCCCAATAAGACTGTACTCTGGATATATTCCGACAAAGTGGTACAGTATCTTGTGTTCTTACCGCAGGCTTACATCCGCCAGAGTGGAACGAATAGGAGGTTATCGGGTGCCAGATGAGGATTAGCCTGATGTTAGCGGATTGTGGGGAAACCTCCTGGAAACATCCAAACCGTGTACCATTTCCGTCTTTACGTATTACGACTACCGAATTCCTGACTATCTCTGCTACCATTTGTTCGCAGAGGAGCATACAAATGTTGGATCGTATCAAACCCACACAAGGATTGCCCCACATTGCAGCCATTGAACAAACCCACCCCCGCCTGAAGGTCAACAAGAGTTGCCTCCCCGCAGAGCCAAGGCTGAGGATGCAACCCCTCGCCAATGGCAACAATCTAAGTGGACGTCCATTTTAACCGTACGCACAGAGACCAACTCGTCGTCCTATGAGAGTTGATCAGGACTGCCGGGCTACTGGCCGAATGCACAAGTAGCTGTCAGTGTTCTTGGCTATGTGGATGAAATGTCGGCATATATGATCGAGTGTTTCCATACATTTGCTTCGTGATTTCCATTTCTCTGTTGCTCACAAGTGTTCGGATCAGTCCCGGAGATCAAGGAGAAATCTGTGTAGCTTCTGTAGCAATTTCCCGATTTCTCGAATATAAACTCGCAATGCAGGCAATCGACAAGGAAGAAGCACCAGCTGTCAAGATGAGCGAGAAGGTATCTTCGAGCGAGGAAAACCTAGCCGGTATCGAGTGGGATGAGACAGACGAGAAGCGAATCAGACAGCGAATGGACTGGCGAATTGTTCCAACCGTTTTCTGCCTCTATCTTTTGTGTTTCATTGACAGGTAAATAAGTCGAATCTCCGTGCGTTGAACTCAATGCTAATTTTGATATCAATAGAGCAAACGTTGGGTGAGTCAAATCTGCTGGAACGATCTCGGACAATAGCTCATATCGTACGCAGAAATGCCCGTATTCAAGGAATGGGCGTGGATCTAGACCTGATCGGCAATTACCGATTCAATTGGGCGTTAACCATCTTCTACTTTTCGTACATTGTGGTTGAGATCCCATCGAACATTCTCTTGAAGAAGATTGGAGGACGGTAAGTTGAAAATCCGTTGGCCAGCTTTCTATGCTGACAGAAATAGCTATTACCTGCCTGCTCTGGTTATTGCCTTCGGTCTCGTGTCCATGTGCACAGCTTTCATCGATAACTTTAAGGGTCTATACGCTTGTCGATTCTTTCTTGGATTGGCAGAGGGTGGCATGATGCCTGGCATGCAAGTCTCCAACAGCGCATCTATCTGGAATGCAGAATGCTAACTTCCAGCAGTGCCTACTACCTCTCCTGTTTCTACAAACGCAATGAACTCCTCTTCCGCATGGGAATCTACATCACTGGTGCTTCTCTAGCCGGAGCCTTTGGCGGTCTTCTAGCAGCTGGACTGTCCCCAATTCCCTCCTGGGGAGTCGAGGGCCGCAAGATTCACGACTGGCGCAACATCTTCTTCTTCGAAGGCCTGTTTACCCTTGTATTCTCTGGCGTCGGCATGCTCATCCTCCCCTCTACACCCGACAAGTGCAAGTTCCTCACACCGCGGGATCGCTACATCGCACTCGAGCGCATCAACAGAGAGCACAAGGAGTCGGCAAACGAGCCTACAACAAAACACCACGTCAAGCGAGCTATCTTCAACATTAACAATCTCATCTGTGCATTGGGATTCTTCAGCATCAACGTCTCGGTGCAGTCTTTCTCGCTCTTTTTGCCGACCATCCTCGTCAACCTCGGCTGGACTGCTCTCAAGACTCAATTCTACAGTGTACCACCATATTGCGTCGCTTGTCTGTACGCCATCTTCATCGCACGGATGAGCGATGTGTATAAACGACGAGGCATATTCATCGTTGGTGGAACGATTCTCTCCATCGTGGGCTACACCATGCTCGTGACTGTCAAGTCTAACTCGCTTAAATACCTCGCCGTGTAAGACTCCTCGCCCACATCCCTCAAACACGTACTGACAAGGCCAGCTTCTTCGCCTCGGCAGGCGCCTTCCCTCAAGGACCCGCCTTCCTAGCCTGGGGTCTCAACAACGCCGCCGGCTCATCCGTTCGCGCCGTAAGCGGTGGCTTCATCGTCGCTCTCGGCAGCGCAGGAGCTATCATCGCAACCTGGACGTACCTCGAGAAAGACAAGCCAAACTTCTATCGTGGTCACTATATCAATATCGGTGCTCAGGTCGTTGCTTGTTCTCTGGCTTGCATCGGTATCTTTTATAACAAGTGGGAGAATGGGAAGCGAGAGCGTGGTGAGCGGGACCACAGGATTGAAGGGCTTAACGAGCAGGAGAAGATTGCGTTGGGGTATAGGAACCCTGAATTCAGATACCATACGTAAGGTTTGGAGTGGATTGGAAAGGTAAGAATATCTGCAATTTGAGCTTTTTCTAGGTCTTGTCATAGGTCGTCAATGGAAACGTTTTGCCAGAAGAAACACAGTTGTTCGACATCTTGCGCAGAGCCTCAATGGGAACCATGAGACTTAGTAAGTATCAGAACTGAAACTATTTGCTGTTCTGTGCCAAGCTGGCAATCAATATTGTGTTGGGCGCCATTAACATGCGTCTCCTCAAGCCACCCTCATTTGCCAAGAAAGTGGGATAGCGCATCTTCGCTACCAGCCTCATTCAATGTGGGCAGTGTCTTCTTCTATCGATCCACGTGTTTGATTGTTAGACATTACCTTGTGATCTCACCGAGGTCATCCAGTTTCGCCGTTCTTTAATGTTTTCTATCGCATGTATGTCGAAATTTGCACTTTTCATGCCTTGAAGCAATGATAGGAAAAAGTGCTCGAGAGACGACATCTATATCACAAGCTTCACTTCATGGAAGGGGGTTCGAAAGATACTTGCTACCAGCAGTGCTACCGTGAGCAGTCATAGTCTCTCAACCTTTTTAAATTAAAGGCGGCCCTCAAACATGGCAGACAGTCAAAACCCAAAGAAAAACGCCACCTCTCGAAGATCTGCAACATACATAAACCCAAGCCATAGCAATATACCCACTGATTGCTCAACTGACTTACTGTCTGGCAATTATTGGATAGCAAAACATCCCCTGTAATGAAGCGAGGGATCTGCCAGGTCCCTGAAACTGCTCCCAGAGTGGACACTAATTATCCGGTTCAGGCTCTGCAGTAGCCTGTGCGACAGAATCTTGGTAAACACCAAGACGGATGAACTCCAAAGAACTTGATAATGATCAATTTTCTCATACTTCAACTGACAGCTGAGGTGGCATTTCACTATTCGCATTTTCACGTTTTCGCGAAGTAAACACTCACACCGAAAGCCATCACCCGAATTTGAAATCTGAGACGAGCAGACTCTTAAGCCAATCGAAACAAGCCTTCGAGGGTATAGGTCAGACAAGACAGACATGGAACTTTTGTACTACGACCCAGCACCGTCATGATGCTACCCAACCACTGGACATATACTTCGCGCGTTCTGGGTGTTGCTGGCATTCTAAGCGTAGGGTATTATGCCATCTTCACATCAGGTCATACATCAAAATGGACTGGTTTCTCGTTGCAGCAAGATGTCCAGCTTGGAGAATTATCTCACTTGTGGAACTCCACACTTGGAGTGAGCTTACCATCGGAAAAAGAAATCTGCAAACCACAAGCTGACAAATCACAGTTTCAAAGGATCTTCGCCATCAACATGCCATCTCGGACTGACAGACGAGATGCAATCAGTCTCGCAGCGGCAGTCAGTGGCATGGATGTAGACTTCATTGAGGGTGTAGGTGGAGACAGCATTCCCGAAGCTGCCCTCCCTCCAGTAGGTAGTTCAGAAAGTGTCAAGTTATCCAAAGGAATAAAAGGGAGTTGGCGATCACACATGAATGCCTTGCATCAGTAAGTTCAGGTTCTCTGACGAGACTAAGATCATTGCCGAACTAATATTTTAACAGAATCGTCCATCAAAACCTCACCAGCGCTCTGATCTTCGAAGACGATGTAGACTGGGACATCCGGCTCCGGTATCAACTCGACACGTTCTCAGCCGCCTCTCGATTTCTCACTAAGAAGCCCTACTCTGAATTGTCAAGATTCCACGTCGAGGCCACCATGAACCCAGAAGATCCAGAGAAGAGCATCCACAACGACTCATCCCCGTATCCAATCTCTTCAGCACTTCATTCTCTGCTCTTGTCCTCCGCAGCTTCGGGACAACCTGACATCTCTCTACCGTACGGTGATCCCGCAAATTGGGATATTCTCTGGTTAGGTCATTGCGGCGCTGGATTTCCAAGGGTACCACCTACGGATGAGATTGAACAGACTGTTCAAAATATCATTCTGACCAACCCGAGCGATCATACAGTCCCGCTGCCGAAGTATCTGAGAGCACATCCTTTCGGGCCTCTAGACGCATTGGCCGCGTCTCATTCACCACACACGCGAGTCTATCATCGTGCTAGTGGCGGAGCACTCTGCACTGTTGCGTATGCAGTCAGTCAGCGTGGTGCAAGAAGATTGTTGCATGAATTTGGAGTCAAGAGATGGAGTCGGATTTGGGATGTGGAGATGGGGGATTGGTGTGCAGGACAGGATGCTCCACCACCAGAAAGTCTTACGCCAGAGAGAAGAGAGATGAGTGAAAAGAACAGATCCAGTAGATCTGAGCGCGTATGTGTGACAGTTCAACCACCGATATTTGCTCATCATCATCCACCCGGAGGAGAAAGTAATATTGGCGGGGTGGGAGGTGGATATGCGAGGACTGTGGAGACGAAATATGTGAGGCTAAGTGTGAGATTAAATTTGGATGCATTACTGAGAGGGGACGGGGAGGATGATCTAGTTGATCAATGGCCTGACTGACGTCCGAATGACTCGGACGGCGTCATTGTACTTACACGTGAATGAAAGTGAAAAATAAAACAATTCGATCCTACAAGCTGGCGGATATCAGTGTTGTCAGCCTGCCATTTCGCAAGTGTATTTTATCTGAGCTGTGCTGAGCTGTAAAAATAGTCGTTTCAGAGTAAAGCATCTGGACCAACAAGTACACGATCGAGTAGGGTTGAAGATGTCATCTTTCAGCTGTAGGATAGTCAAATAAGCGAAAGTCTCTTGGAATTATAATCTTATTGATTTTTATGCTAAGAAACAAAAGCTTATCGAGCATTCATGCTCTGGCTTGGTTTTCGCTTTCCCTACCAGCTTCCTCTCTTACAAATGCAGACCCTCTGTGACTTATATGTTCTTCCACTTCCACCAGAAGCTAACACTATGAGCAGCAAAAACTGATGTTCTGGCTCCCCTTTGATCGTGTCACCTCGCGGAAATTTGAGCATAGCTTCCCAAGGCATAATCAAGGTTCATTGCCATAAGCCCATATTCCTTCGAAAGAATTTTATACGTCTCTACCATCTCCCCATGGATCTCCGAAATGCGACCGTGTGACCTTGCAAGCTCCCTACACACACCGACCGCTTCACCATATTTCTCCAACAATTCTTCATTCTTCTGTGTGAGGATAAAGCATATGGTCTGTAGGTTGCTACATAGCTCGTAATGTCGTCCCATGCTTTCTTGATAGCGCTCATGGAGACGGATGTAGCTGTCGCTGCTTCGTTCGGAAAGCTCGAGGCGTTGTAGGGTCATGCCTCTTCGGGTGTCGATGTTGTTGTGGGTCCCCCAAGTATTGGTGTAAAGTACGGCCGCCATCATGATCCCCAGATAGCTACCGAATACCACTAGAAAGAGAAGTCTGTAGTTGATGATATGCAGCAGCTGCAAGAAAGGCCGTTGAAAATTGGCTGTGGCCAACATCGTGACGACCAATCCGAAGAGACGAATGGATACGGATATTTTTGGGTTGGTACGATGCGGCAATGCTGCATAGAATCAACATGAGCTGCTATCAAAGCTCTTTAATGCAGTTCCCTTCTCAAAACTCCGATTCCGTTGCTCCAGCCTGTCGCTCCTCCGTCGTTGCTTTCTGACGGCTGCGCGGAATGGCAGAAACGTAATTTATGGGAGGGTTCTTTCGTTGAACAATGGATGGTGAACAATAGAGATACTATGCAGATCCAAGCAACAAGAACGAGTTGTCGGATTGGTGGATGGATGAGTTGTTTGCCAAAGATATTCAAGTGTTAAATATGGTATTAGTACGCATAGCCCCTTGGCGAATTTGGAAAGTGCGACCGGCAAGATAACAGCGGCTTCACAGCTTCGCACGCCCCAGAAAAACAAACTATATTTCCTCTCAGAGTATCGTACCCCATATTACACCGATTCGACCTTTTCATTGTGGCCTATTGGTAAAGAGCTTCGAGAAACGCTTCCCATCAAGTCTGAGCAACTAAGCTTGGCGCATCTGGAGAACACCGGCTCGCCGACCGTTCTTTGCTTAGATCTTGGATATAAGCAAGCGCTTCGCAAATGCTCCTGACGACGATAACATGGCAGACCCCAGCAGGCTGGTATTACGAGGCAATCTTTTCAGAAAAGTCCGACTGATGAAAATTATTACTTCACTCACGCTGGCTGACACTACCGTTAGAAGATGATGTTCAATTAAAATCCATTCGGGAAAGCTCACGGTGTATTCTATACAAGTCTGTTCTACGTTCTTTAGATAGAATGAACAGAATGAAAAATGTGGTGCGTTGTGGAAGCCGAGAACTGTTCGACAGACTTCTCCCGCTTCGACGAACTCCGCTCCGCGTCACGAACTCCCCATCCGAATTCTGCAAGTCGAAAGCAGTGAGACTAAAAGCTGCCTATCCTGATTGTTATGAGTGATGGAGACGCTGCCATGTAACAATTAAGTCGGACGTATGTCGGGGAACCTAAGCGAGCTCTTCCAGAATTTGGTTCGCTTTTATAGGAGCAAGCCATGGAATGCTGAACCGTTCCATGGAACGGCTACAGCAGTCCATATGACAAGAAGGAACATCAAATTATACATAGCGCATTGTGATTTGAACTGAAGCATACTTTATCAGGTATTTAATGCACGTTCGTGTTCCGAGAACCTTTACCCAGTAAATCGCATAAACTCTTCACTCGATCCATATATCTTCACTTCTCTCTCACTTCAAGAAAAAAATCATAAAGGCCCAGACACATCTACTTCTCAACCAGTACTCAATCGTCATCATGGCAAATACAGCTACGACCGTCCCTGCCAACATGATGCGGGCAATGCCTTCTGCTCCAAGTGGTCTTCGTGCTTCAGCTCCGGCATTTCAGTACAGTAATGCCGCACCATCCAACGGGATATCCACGCTAGTTGTCGATCAATCCACTTCAGGTACCCGAATTCGAAGAGGTATTGCAAGCAATGGTACCTCCCTACTCAATGTGGCTCAGACTACCCCTGCTGCAATGCCTCACCCTCGAGAAGAACCCGCTGTCGAACAAAAAGACCACGTTCCAACAGGCAGCTCTCAACAACAAGATAACGATACTTCGAGCAGCATGCAAAGCCCGGAGAATGCAAATAAGCCCAAGACCAACTCCACCAGTGGACGTTGTACATCCCAACAATACAGGCTTCCCAATAGCACCAGCCCGTTCCATACTCGAGCCTACCATGAATCTACAGAAAGGTACTGGCCAAACGAGCAAATCACATTTACCCCTTCAAGCACATTCTTTACTGTCGGTATGCTAGCTTGTAGACATATGGTAGACCGCCGAGGAACCACTCTAGAAAAATTGCCTATGCCTTCGGGGAATCAACTTCTCGACATGTACCGCAATGGAGACCTGAGAGCAGCTCGACAGCCAGTCATCTGTACCGATAATGACTGTTCTTGTGGCCCCATTGTTAGTGTTTTGCAAGATAAACTCGAACTACAAGAAGAGGAGGTACGCCAAAATGAAATTGCACGCGATCAATTCACCAAAAAGCTTGAAGCAATGGACAAAGACCTAGCTGAGTCCAAGCACCGAGAAGCAAGCCTCCAAATCGATCTCGATACTGTTAAGGGTGAGAGAGATCAAATCGAGAAGCGCAATAATACTCTCCAAACGCGGTGTGATGCTCTCTCCGACGTAAATCAAGAGCTGGAGCGGAAGTTGAAAAGATTCGAAAAACGGGAAGCAGAGGCAAAGGAGGAGCACGATCAGAAGCACAACATTGATCTCCAAAAGCAAAATAATGCTCTTTCAAAGAAGAATCAAGAGCTCACGAAGAAGTTGGAAAGGAACGAGAAACTGCAGGCGAAGGAAAAGGAGAACCAGAATCACAAATGGTGCTTGATAACCAAATGGAGCAATCGGCGAGAAAAGATACATTTTAATATCGTCGACCAACTTGAGAAGGAACTCAATGCCAAAAAGCGGATGCTCATGGAGCAGAGACGCACCATTTGGGCATATGACGACCGATTCGACTCGATTCTTCAGAAATTCCACAGGCTTCCTCCCCAGCTCAAGGCCGCCATACTGAAGAAAACTCGTATTCGCGAATTCCTGGCAGAAGTAATAGATAAGAATCTACCGCTAGACAAGGATGACAGGTACTCTGAGTGTTCGGCATCTGCAGAGCGCAGGGCTAGTTACCGACGTGGATCCGTTTAGCAGGGAAGCGACAATGACAGAAGATGAATGGGGTGAGCAACATGCCTGCAATGATTAGGAGATGACGGAAGAACAGAAGAGAAAAGAATTGTACAACTGAAAGAGAGTAAGAGAGAAAAAGAGGGAGAGGAATTGAGGGCCCGGGGGAAGGAGGCAGGAGGTTGAGACATCGGAGGGAAGAGGGGAAGAAGGGGGAAGCCGCCTCGGGTCCATTTCATTGCAGTCATTGTACTGCTTGGAGTTTTTTTTGTTTTCATTCTTGTGTTCTTCTGCGTAGATGATTTCGCCGATGTTGCATATAGTATTCCGCCCGAAAGTGCGTGATTACTGAGGTACTTGATGGCATGTTCACAGAGTGGAGTAGTGGCGTTTCTTTGTTGAATGCAGTCCTAATCCAAAGCTTGGTCGAATCTCGTGAACGGACGACGATCTTGTGGCATTAGGGAAAGGGCAATAGCGAGTCGACCCTCAATCCGTGTAACGGGAAGATCTTAGATGCCAGGTCCTTCCAGATACATGGGCACACGAAGTGGACGTTGAGATTTTGATGCGCCCAAATTCGGTGGCCCTCTGTCAGAATCATTCCAGTGCCAGGAACTCCCTCGCATCCACAATTGAAGGTCTTTATTCGGATTTCTTCATGTATATGCATGTCATACGAGTAATTGCAGAACATCAGGAGCACGATTGGTATCCTGCTGGACGAAGTGAACGTGACGAAATTCGGCAAAACCCAATATTCAACAGCAAACAGCGTCTCAGCTGACCTCCCACTGCTATGGTATATTCTTGGGACTGACGCTGGGTAGGGAGCCATCAATGCCCTCTCGTTGAACCCTTGACCAACTTCAAAGCATTCTCCTCCCAACCTGCAGCGCCTCCATTCTCGGCTACTAAGTCATCCACATCAACCTCGCCGAAAGGCAACGTTCTGCGTCTGCCAATCAAAGCTGTGTTGCGAGTACTTGGTATCCGTAGCATTTCTTTCTCGACCTCCCACCCACAGTCTTTGGCGAGTTTAGAGACCCATGCAACGAGAGAGGCATATGCTGAAGAGGAAGAGCCGTCTTTCGGAGGTGGTGCACGGAAGCGAGAACCGCTGAGAGAGTGACTGCAACAGGGTATCATCATGAATGGGCACTCGGATATGTTGGCAAGGAGAGGAGTCCATGGTGTGAGCTCATCGGCGTGATTAGAGACTATAAACGTCCCTTTGGGGAAAATGCCATCGTGAGTACCATGTACTTGGGGATTCCCACTTGCAGATACGCTGAGGTCCTGAATATTGGCCATTGAAGGGGTACTTGGTAGAGAGGATGCATCATTGGAGATGGGACCATCCGTTGACATGGCGTTAGGAGTTGACTGTATTATGGAAGGAATGAGAACTAGTTCTTTCAAGTTCTCTTGGGCTCTGGCACTCCATGATTGCCAAGACTTGCGTCTTCTAGCATCGAATCCCCAGCCCGAATATCCTTCTTCGAGGAGAATGTGGACGAGTAGCCCGTTCCCACACCCAATATCCACAAACCCGGGGGATTCTCCACCCTTGTACATCACAGCCCATAATTCAATGAGAAATGCGGCAATACTGAGATCCTCAAAAACATGCTTCCCAGGGTCTGTAGTTTCAACCCATCTCAGCACGAGGTCCCTTGCGTACTTGGACTTAAGTCGAGCGTAGGTGTTCTGAACTTGCGCTTGAGGTAGGATTACATCATGTTGTACTCTTTTCACATAGCCAGCGGCAGATCCTTGGCCATGCTTGTGAAGTACTGAAAGTAGATGTAATGCTGTCCTCTCTAATTTGGGTGATCGTGGCTCAGACTTGAAGAAAGAATAGTGTATTGCAACTGTCCCTTGCTGAGTCTCGGGATTGAAAGTATGTAGAAATCCTATTCCGTGGACAGCGGGATGATAGAATGGTGATTCTGATGCTGATGAGATATGCGGAAGGTAGACCACAAGGGACAATATCTCTCTGTCATCATTCACTTGCTGGTAGAAGTTGCATGTCTGATCCAAAGGCTTATCGACAAGCACGTTTCTTGGGATCATAGTTCGAACCATAATAGTTTTGAGAGTAAATCCTTTGAATTGCGTGATTCTTGGGGTGATAGTTGACGGTGGCATGACTCCATCTTCGAATGGGCATTCAAGAGATATGTCTGCTCTGAATAGGTGATTCGAATTGATGTTTGGATTCCGTATGAGGTTCAACATAACCTCTCTGAATATTTCTGGAGGAAACGAGCAGTCGTGGGTATAGAGAAGTGTCCATATTTCTCCAGAGCTCTCTTCGAGTGTTGGTAGAGTACCAGCAGGGCTCGCATCTGGCGTGAAAGGCATTTTAGACGGGCCTAGAGATCGAGCCAGGCTTATAGCCCCAATGAGAGGCCGATAAGCAATCCTCACAAGACGAGTGTGAACTTGAGCAACCCTCGAGGCGAAGAGGCTGATGCTGTCAGGTGCTCGTCACGTGAATTTTGACCGCTGACAAGGGTGTGCGGGTAGTGCTTCTTTAGCGAATCGACGCCCACACTGCAATTGCGAAAAAGTCGCGGCAAGCTAAGTCTGTTCCACGACAATCAACTCCCATAGACGACTTGGGTATCCGAATCATCAACAACAAAGTCGGCGTACACCAGTCAAAATGCGTACTTACGACGATACCTTCTCCGGCGAGAAGATCTACCCTGGAAAGGTACGACTTCCAAACCCTGCGACGCTTCTCGAGTGGCGACGGACAATTGCTGGCTAGGAACGAGAGGGCACAATAGGATAGAGGGAGAAAAGGCCGATAGAATGAAATGCTGACGGGAAGAATTATAGGGCAAGCTCTACGTCCGCGGTGATTCCAAGATCTTCCGCTTCCAGAATGGAAAGACCGAATCCCTCTTCCTCCAACGCAAGAACCCCCGCCGAATTGCCTGGACTGTCCTGTTCCGCAGACAACACAAGAAGGGTATCTCTGAGGTACGAATACTCCTGCGATTCTGGCTGGTATACAAGGAGGGCATCAGGCTGGATATTTGGGGAGATAGGGACATCGGCTAACCATACTCTGAACAACAGGAAGTTGCCAAGAAGCGATCCCGCCGTACCGTCAAGTCGCAACGTGCTATTGTCGGTGCCTCCCTCGATGTGATCAAGGAGCGTCGCAGTCAAAGACCAGAAGCCCGTTCCGCCGCCCGTCAAGCTGCTATCAAGGAGGGCAAGGAGAAGCGAGCTGCTGCCCAGAGCGCAAAGAAGGCTGAGAAGGCGAAGAACGCTGCCGGTGCTGCAAAGGGAAACGCCAGAGTCACAAGCAAGATGGGTGCTAAGGGTGCGCCAAAGAAGATCCAGGCCTCTACTCGTTAAGGGGTGTAGGTTTTCTTTCTGCTGTTTTGTGGTTTGGGTTCGGGGCAGGGTCGCGCATGGATGGCATATGGGCTTTGCGAGGTCTTGCACGATAGCTTCTCAATGCAATAGCGGTTCGTCATGAGCATGGGTTGGATGTACTTGTACATGGGACGTGAAGTGATGGAGTGAGTTTCTGGCCAACCACCGTTTGATATCGTCACGACGGGAGCCTATGGACACGAAATGATCAAGAATCCAAGGATCCAGAATACAGACTCGCCCTCTTTCGATTCGTTCCCCCGTTGAGTTTTGCACAAGCGGATATATGCGCAAGTGCGCAACTACGTCCAATATCGATGGGCCTTTGATGCAGTCTGGTGCAAGAAAGCCTTTGGCATTAGACAAGCTTTGAGCTACACAAAATTTGCAAACAGGTGAAGGACTATAGGTTGCCCAAGATCTCATGTCGAGCATTCGAATGACCAGAGATCTGCGCAAGTGCTCAGGTGCATCTACCAAACGAAGTCCCCGGACCCTTTACACTACTTGAGCTTACTTTGAAGACCAACAGCGTTGCCAAGCTTCATGCATTTGACCTTTCCCTGCTTCTGCAATCGCGGCTTGCGCTTCAGCCATCTCCTCTTCAGTCGGCATATTGACGATCAGCAGGTACATAACATTCTAGCCGCACATAAGTACTTATTTGGGGACGTGGAGGAGGAACTTACACTCTTGATTGCCTTCTTCACAGGCGTGAGAAATCCACCTCTGGCATCTGAGACGACTTGACTTTCACCGCTGCTCCTAGGACTAACCTCGCTGCCACTTCTATGCTCCGCGGATTTGGGCATTTTGCCGTCTTCATCCGATGACACCACGTGAGGCACCAAGGTGCCGGAGTCCTTCTCTTCAAGACGATCGTCATTACCCAGTCGATTGTTTTTGATTTGGCCCTTTTCTACTTCTTTCGGTGGTTGAGAAGAGGTTTGAGTACCGGACTTCCCTCCTGTGAGAAGTGCTCGGAAATTGCCACTTGCTGCTGGATGTGTTGGATCCGCATATCTTGACTTGAAGACTGGCTTGGGTTGACTAAGTGTGCTTTCCGGGTGTTTCGCACCCTGTTGAACTATCAGCAGGTTCCAAGCATACATATACTCAGTGCATTTCACTTACATATTTCGCCACAGCTCTCTTATCGAGATAGCTACCCACAAATTCAGACGCAGACTCCAACGAGTCTTTCTTCTTCTTCGACTTCTCGTCTGTCTTCCCAGCCAGCTCGTCTAGACCAGGAAAGATAAGGGGAGCGGCTTGAGGGATCGAATTCGTTGATCCGTCCGACCGGCGCAAATTCCGCGCCTTCTGAGCGATTTTGTCCTCATAAAGACTTGTACGAGCTCGCGAGACTATTGACGAGATGGCCAGTTCTTCCTCTTCCTTCGACCTATTCTCTGGGTTCAAGGTCATGAGTAGGCAGAACAGGCCTCTAGGCTGGAAGAATTCTGCATTGAACTTCGCCAGCAGATCATTACCTCTGTACAAATCAGTCTCGGGGCCGATGCATCTGTCAAGATAACTGACCTTGTCCTGGTCTGCACACTGGTGGCAGTCTCAATGACGACCATGCACGCTATATCGATAGCCAAGGCTTCTGGAATCGGGAGCGACAATGCAGCAATCGAAACCAGATTGATCGCTTCTAGCCATGGCGATGCTCGTATGCCTTGCTCGAAAGTCTCGAGGAAGTCGAGGAAGGTAACTTGGTCTATTCCTGACTGCTCCAGTACTGGTGCGTAGGCTTTGACGAATCCTCTGGATCGGTCTTTCGGTCTCTTCTGCGGCAGGACTTCAAGAATATTAGCGCTGAAAGAATCAAAATCTGGGGAGCAGGATCTCGGGTCCTGAGACAGCGATCCCAAGACATGTCTCTGATCCGAGATTCGGGATCTTTCGCGAAAACAGGTGGGAAAGACTACATACTGACTGGCAGAGGAAGCCTCTCTGTCATTCTAGATGTGGCGTCTTCTTGTTTTGGAGCCGGATTTCTGAGTATGAAAGAGGCTATGATTTTGTTTGTGTCTCGTTCCTTGAGCTCTTTCTTGGTCTTCAATGGGGCCGTAATGGGTGCTACTTTCTCCTGGGCCTCGTCCAGTGCCCATGTCTTGCTGTTGTTGGCCTCGAAATATGGACTTTGTTGCTGACTGGGTGGTCTTAACATTCGAACTGCTTTCCCGATACTTCCTTTATCGGAACTGTATTTTTCAAGCTTCTTTTCCTTATAGCTGCTTGCGCCCTCGGACACAAAACCGATGCCAGCAGCCATGGTCTTGACGATTCCGCTGCCAAATGCATTGACTGTTTCCATTTTCGTGGAGCTGGAGTGATGATAATGTTTGTAGTTTTGCATAAGTATTGAATTTGATTTGTAACGATCGAACACTTGTGCTGGACATCGCTCATAATATATTCTCATCTCATCTCAGCAATGCCTTTACACCTTTCGGCACTGCCATCATGTTGAAGATCTTCTTATTCGATTCGTCACAAATACCATTTCTTGTCTTCTGCCTTTCAAGGTTTTAGCATCGAGCAAACTGTTTTGGGACTGGATTTCTAGGCGCCGAGCATTGGCAGCTTAGCCAAGGCTGAAGCGTAGCAGTCAAAAGCGATCGGCAGCCTTCCTCTCTCATTGGCTCTCGAAAATGCGATTACAGGGTTCCGATTGGCACCGCATAGTTGCAACGATATAAACTCTGTAGGCGCACAGGTCTTGGAGAGTCACTGCCTCTGTACCGCTTAGACCCACTTACGAACATCTATGGGCTTGAACCGAGCACATACTTCGCAAAGTCAGTGAGCATGCGTAAGCACAAATCATGAAATTTAGCTATCTGTTGAATCACTTCCTCGATACATTGAGTTCAATTTTCCCAGAGCCTTCAGTATTCCTGTAAGTGATCAAGGTGTCGCCCAGGAACTGAAGCTCGCAAATTGGTCTGGAGAGCCGAAACGGACTGCTAGTTTTGGCAAGTCAAAGGGAAGCTTTGGTCTCGAACGCTTCCTGACACACTTAAGAACTCAAATATTTGGTGGAGCATGCGCAGATGTTATCGTGACAAAAGAACGGGTGGCACTGATACGTGGCTATTGAAGTCGCTCGCTTAAATGAACTGGGTCCGTAGAACATCAACACTCCGGAAGAAGAATCCAACAAAGCAGACCGCGCCATCTTAGTAGAAAAGAAGACGGAAAAATTATTTGTCATGAGACAATTCTGGTTTGGGTGATGTGTATTGGACTCCTAGCAGCAACCATTTGTGTCGAACTCAACCCCGAAGGGAAATCGCTTTTGCACCGGGACTTCTAATCCGCTTGGAATCTTCAACATCGATCTGGGAAAATGTCAGCATGTTTTTGGAAATCTGTTAGGAGAAGGGGAACTTCCATCTGTTGAGTTTTTAAGTTGCGAGCACTTAAGCACCTGGCTAACGAAGTGTTGAAGTGCAAAACTGCTAATTTGCAATATAAAGTAGCAAAAATTGATTAGGCGAGGTGGTGGCTGGTGTCTATTTACCAACAACGAAAATTGATTACGGGCGCGCAATGTCGCGCCACAGCGCGTGTGGAAAGAACTGAGAGCCCTCAAAGAATATTTGGAGGTGGTAATCGCTATCTAGCATGAACTGAAATCGTCTTTGGATGTCATGAACAGGTAGCGATTCTATTTCTGGTCCAGGCAGGCAGGCCACGGAGACACTGCACTCTGCAGAAGTCTTTGGGAAAGACATGCCTCCTGAGCTTTGAGCTGGAATGAGTAAATCGAGGTCTGAAATATGCCTCTTTTTATGATTAGAATAAGACCTTCCACCGTTGATCTGACTACAGTATTCCAGATATAAATCATGGTCTTTCAACTCCAGTAGTATAGATGTATATCGGCTACCGGACTTTGCGACTCGATAAGCATATTTGTCGGTGAGGTTTGGCAGAATGTTGTAGCTGATATCATCCGCCGGCGTGAATTTTCGTGTCCGGCAGACACAGCAAACATCATCAAATTCCCTCTCATATCTTTCAACATCACAAGCATGGCTAAACAACGCCCCAACGTAAGTGAGATCTTGTTCTCCTTTAAGTAGCCGCGTATCTTCGTCTATATTCGTCTATCTTCGCGTCCACATGCAGTCTCAGCTCTGCTGTTATGGTCTGTGACGATGATTTGAGCCCCGTTCGTATCTTATGCACACCTGTCGATGCCTTCCAAATGTTTGTCTGCTGATTATTGTCATTTAAAGTAGCGCAAGAACAGTTCTCGCGAGCATCCGGCCTTCACTCAGGCACAGAGAGATGCATTGCGCATCAAAAAGGGCAGAGGCAGAGGCAGAGGCAGAGGCAGAGGCAGAGGCAGAGGCAGAGGCAGAGGCAGAGGCAGAGGCAGAGGCAGAGGCAGAGGCAGAGGCAGAGGCAGAGGCAAGGGCAAGGGCAAGGGCAAGGGCAAGGGCAAGGAGGATAAGGGGAAGAAGATCGCGGCTGCGGCCAAGAAGTTTGGTAAGTTTACATTTCTCCATGCTATTCAGTATTGTGAATGAAGCATTTCCATTTACCATGTCATCAAATGTTTTCAACATGCTGTGTCAAGACATGAGGGCTGGCTGGACACGAGCCGATGTCTTATGGCTGTCATATATCATGATGATGGGAATGTATCATACTTGTCATGCTAATCTATATCATATGTAGGATAAAAGCGTCGCAACAAGCAGCGCAGGTTTCGGGTTCCTGTCGGCCGCAGGGTCGTCAAGACCTGGCGCCCGGAGCGTTGGGCTGGTGAAGCCGCTTCGCGCCGTCGTACCGAGCGCGCTCAGGATGAAGAGGAGGGGAAGGTGAGGGACTTTGAGTTGACGGGGGATGATGGATGGACGGAAGGTCTTTGAACTTTCTCTGACCTGGAGGATATGGTGGAGACGGATGAGGAGGTGGAGGTGTATGATGTTGTGGAGATGAGTGAGAGTGAGAATGAGGAGGAGGAGGAGGAGGAGGAGGAGGAGGAGG
>JGI24512J20087_1000179_pt1 | contig 100869 bp, 106 predicted proteins | sample LinPmetageLP35_FD_20087 | JGI IMG/M metagenome (IMG submission 20087) | reverse complement strand
TTTTTTTCCCCCCCCCCCCCCCACTACTGCGACTTCTCGATCACATTGCTGCTCTGATTTCTTGGGGACTGGCATGTATGGGTAATTACCAACTAGTGGATTTGTTGTTATAGTGAAAGGGGTTAAGCCCCAAAAGCATGGTAGTAATTACAGTAGTAGCTACCTTAAGAAACCAAATCCCCACAAGTTTCGTCCAGGAGCTAAACTTCAGAAGCTAAAGAATGAGATCCAGTCCACATAATCTACTCTCTCGACTATAACTGGCGGCCCTTTCTCTCCAATTCCAACTCCAAATTCTTGAAGGCTTGAGAAAGATCAGCTGTACAACAGCGTAAGTGGGTGGTTATGAGCAATGACTTACAAGGTGCCAGGGATGGTATCAATGGCAAAGACTCTCACTTGAAGGTCGACAGCAGCAATCTGTAGCCAATCCAAAGCGTTCAACATCTTTCGATCGCATTACCACATTACTCTCGCTCCGAAGATATGTTGGCCAATGGTTTCATTCAAATGCACCAATTCGGCCAATAACTCCGCTACGGCTTGTTGTCCTATCTCTTTCGACAAACAAAACGCGTGCTCATTTTGCAGTTTTTCGCCAACTCCTTCGGAGAAAAATGAGTCCAGAAAAGGGAATAGCGACCTCAGCTTGCTCAGGTTGTGTAGATAGCTCGGGTGAGCCGAGGGTGATTGGCGCATGAAGAGAAGCGGCGAGGTTACTGACCGACCTCGGGACGAAAAAAATAAATCGTTGTGTTCAACTGCACAAAAGCGAGCTGATCAATATCAACAATACGGTATTGGGACAGCAAATGATTGACAACTACAAGAAAGTGAATATCAAAGTTGATGCTAAACTTGTCTCGGTGCAAGAATTCAAGAAACGCTATGACGGCTTCTTTGATGAGACCGACTTAGAAGTTGTGCATGAGATCTTCGTGGATGAGAAGAGCGGCTGGGCAGAAGCCGCCGAAGCACTAAAAGCATTGACAAATGCCACTGTCGAAATTGGCGTCAAGTATGTCGACAGAAAAGTCTCAACTTTGTCCTCGATGACACTGGAGTTTGCACGGGTGTCATGTTCCTCGATGGACGAGTCCTGACAGTTGGTAAGATCATTCTGTCTACTGGGACTTTGACTGCCAAACTCTTCGCAGATAGCGCACCTGACAGACCTGCGTTGCAAGTTGGAGAGCGCATAGTCGCAGGGGCAGTTGTCACAGGTATCGTGGGTCTTAATGCTCAGGAGGGTAAGAAGTACACTGAGATCCCCGTCACATTGCATGGCATATCGTCCACCCAAAGTAAGCTAGCAACCCCCAAATTGCGGCTGTGAGGTTCCATACATTGGTACTGAGTAAGTTTTAGGAGAAATAATGCCTCTCACTGCACCCCTGGAAGAGAATGAAGCATACACAATCAAGTTCTGTCGAGACGAAAGTTTTAAGAACACCTGCCACCACGTCGCCTCAAAATCAGAATATATCAATGCTCCCATCACAGCCTGGCGAAGCAGAGAGGTCTCCCAGTGCTGGTCTCAAAGCTCGCTTGGACACAGTGAAGAGAGGCATTCTCGGGCCCAAAGCCGATGATCTTGTAATTGACGACTATAGAGTCTGCTGGGATGGTGTGACACCTAATCAGGACTTTGTCATTACACCTCACCCACATTGCCAACGACATTTAATTGCCACGGCTGGTTCGTTTCACGGATGGAAATTTATGCCTACTCTTGGGAGATATGTCGTTGAGATGCTGGATGGCACACTGGATCCTGCGCTCGCGAAGCGATGGGCTTGGGATAGAGGAACGGAGGGTGGAGCTCATAGGGGCCTTCTACCTCAGCTTGAGTTGAGGGATTTGTAACGATTTCTAGCAGCATGCTCGTGGTTCTTCGACGTGTTGCCAGGAAGGCATGGTCATCGCTTTGGGCAAAAAATAATCGCTTTGGACAAATAAGTGCAACCTCTAACGCTTCACTCTCCCCCAAATTGACTGTCACAAGCCTATACTATTTTCACCTCACAGAGCTCTGCGCCTTCCCACCAACCAGAACCTCCACGGTGAACTAATATGCCAATTCTTTCGTACTCACCATTCTTCTCAGCCAAGACAAGCGAATATGCTGCAGGCAAGTGGCTAGGTTCTTGTTCAACGCTGACTTTGCTTGCTGGAGAGGTGTATTGAGCAGGCCACTGCTCCATGAATTCCTTACGCGTGAGCTTGGAATGTCCAAGCAAGACACAGAACACAGAGTCTCGGTGCTTTATATTTGTAGCATTAAGGTCTGCGTCCGCACAGTCTGGAGAAAATTCAAACGATTCCTCGCCGAATCTAACCATGCTTCGGACAGCCTTCCTCCTGATATACTGCAAGATGCTCTTCTTCTCAGCCCATTCCAATGCTGAAGGGTCCGTCTCAACTTCATCAGCAACGAAAGTTGCGTTGATGAGGGGCGCTCGAATTTTGAGCCATGTATCTCTACACATTCCATATGGATTCGTTATGCTTCTTGAGCAATTCCAGTCTTGGATTTGACATCTTGTATCAGCGACGAAGCCTCGAACTTTGACCAGGTCATAGTTCACGAACGGAAGATCATTACGATCGTTCCAGATGGAAGCCCATGACCACGACGGCGCGTAAGCGTCAGGATCACGAAATGTTGGATGCTTGTTCCGGTAGTCGCTCTCCCTGGCCCAACATAATGCTCTTGGGAGATCCTGGAACCAGATACCTGCGAGATAATCTCCAGACAAGCGGATGGCAACTCGGGAAGCAAGCCCAGAGAGTGCAGTCAGTCGATCGATCTGCTTCGTGAGCTTCAGTGAGCAGTATTCTCTGACGAGCTCCAACCAGATATCGAGGATTTGAGACTCAGTCGATGTTGACGAGCTGATCGATTTGTATATCATCTTGAGCTGTTCAGACTCGTTGTGCTGCAGAAGCCCATCGGGATCACCCCCTTGGAAGTCCTCCAGTCGCGAGCACTCGCATGAGATCCCAGAACCACATTCCCAAATCAGCTCTTCGGCATGGAAGTGCAGAGTCCTTACGGACAGAAGTCTCTCCTGAAAGACCCATGCACGACTGAGAAGCGGCGATGCAAGTTCTATCGTGTTGGTGTAGTCCATACTCCTGGTGAAATGATCATGAGCAACATGTAAGGCATTTCGAACATAGATTTTGTACTCCACGTCTTCATCTTCGTCTGGCTCAATCAAAATGTCCACACCAATATTCAACTCGACTTGGTTGAGACTATCCAGTGACCACCTCTCGGCAAAACACCCGCCTTTGCCACTGCTGGAATGTGTAGCTGCGATGTTAAGTTGCGAGTTCATGTAGACATCTGCCATTTTCGCTGACTCAATCTCCCAGTCCTTCATGTCGTCCTGGATGATACAAAGCGAGTCGATCCATAGATATCGAATTCCAAGCCCGCGGGTGATCTGGACGGCGTGTCGGAATGTCCTGGAAAGTTCTGAGAGCTTGATTCCTGCTTTCCTCTCTTGTACGGTGTTAGCTGTTGTCGTGATGATCTGCTCCAAGCCCCAGCAATGACTCAGCGACATGTAGGGAGCTCGGTCAGTGTCCACAGTTTCTCTCAAGTGAACAATATCGCAATCTTGGTCAACACCAACGTCGACCACACGAGTAGGCAGTCTCATTTCGTTCGAGTTCTCACAGAACTCGTGCTCCTCGTCGCATGTCTTCATCCATCGTCTTGCAAGTTCCAAGCATTTACTCAAGTCCATCTCACTTGAGACCGCTCGGCTGACACCGAAGGCAGGTATCGATGTATTGTCTTGAATCATTAGCACAGTTTATGTATTTCAGAAGCTTTCAGCTTGCCACTCACCCTCGTCAGACAATGTATAAAACTCCACCGTCTGTTCTGATCCAACATTCCCTAACGTGATCCTCAGACTGTGACCTCGACGTAGATTGATACCAAGCTGAGTCTCATCTACCAAGTACTCGCTCTCCATCCCCGATTCCTCGGCCTCGTCCCAACTTTCCCTCATATTATCTAGTCCGGTGCATATTATCTGACAGGCCAGGCAATCTCCACTTGCAGCTGAATTTCTAAGATCTAAGAAGTTTGTAGTAATTAGATACTCGTCGAGAGTACATGGTGGGTCTTTTTTTGGGGCATGGTCGAAGTCGAGATTCAGACAGATCGGGCATAGGAACTCTTTGCTGTCTTCAGTAGTCATGATGTAGATGAATGAACATAAGAATGATACACGCCGAGAAGAAGGACTGTCAATTATATAAATTCCGAGCGCTCGTCAGAAAGTGTCGAGGAGATCTTCTGACTCTGACTGCATATGCAATTGCAGGGGACAATTTGCCAGGGTTACCACAATGGAACGATATTTGGCCCCCACTTCCGAACCAGGTACCGGGCGGATGATAATTTCTTGGCTTTCCGTACGGCTGACTTCAGCTAGACTGAGCTTTTGTAGAGAGCAATTTTTCTCAACCGTCTTCCAGATGTTGACTGAAGTCGTCTCGCTTAAATGTGTGCTGGCCTCCCCGCCTTTGTCCCAATATCAACACTCCCTGGTCAGTCCAAGAGCAATGGCGCATTGAGAGCCTTGCTTTGATACTGTATCTTTGTTTCCTATGCAAGTTTGACGACTGTGTCTCACTATATGGACGCATTTACATAAAAGCGACCAATTCTTCATTTTCTGTTTATTTTGAATGTCCTGAAATTCCTGTAATACATGGTAAGCCTCCAGTGCCCGTTGGTTCCGCAGCTCTTGTCTTCGTGTGGTACACCATCGACGTTGACATTGACGTGGCACCTACAGCCGTTGTAGTAGCATTTGTGTAAATCGGCATCGCAATCGGCGCAGCACTCCGTGCCGTACTGTCGAGGGTCGTCGACGTGACGTTCACAGCAGTCGCAGTAGCATTTGTGTAAATCGGCATCGCAGTCGGCGCAACACTCGGCACACTACTGTCCAGGGTCGTCGACGTGGCCAAACATACCGGAGGCAATTCCCCACTCAAGAAAGTCGTCATAATCTCCGGCCCAATTTCGAAGTCAAGGAAAGCCACATCTGCAATAATCTGCGCAAATGCTCCTGCATCAGCACTAAAGTCCTGGGTAAACTCGAGATTGCAAGGTGCTTCGGGATCAAATGTTACGCAAGCGTTGTAGATGGGTGCGTTGAGGAAGAGGCCGGATTCGATGCTGAGTTCGCTGTTGAGTATGTTAAAGCCGATGCCTGCTGTTAAGCTGTATTTGAGGGATAGGGTGGCGCAGCCGACCCCGGATCGTACTTTGATGGGGAGGGAGTTGACGTCGACTTTGTCACTGTGGATCATGTCAGTCTCGGAGAGCAAGGGAGGGGACGGCAGCTATAGACGTACACGTTCATCGACATCAGTTCTCCGCTTAGTGGGTCAATGGTGAAAGACGGTGCTTTAGGCCAGACAATGTCGAATCCAGCAGTGAAGTCAAGTTGTGCATCGACTGCGATCACGAGATCTATGCCAAAGACAAAACCGAGCTGATTTCCTGCGATCTGGGATTGGATCAGCTCAGGTACACATATAAATAACACCTCAAATGTAGGCTGCTTACATCAACACCCAGCGGAGTGACCTTGGGAAGAAGTGGTATGGAGATTTCACCCGCACCCGCAAAATCCACCTCAAATTCAAAATGTCCAGAAAGATTCTGGAAATCGATTTGAAAACCTAGATCAAAAGCATCTGCGATGAAGGCCTGGGGATCGTCCAACAATGCCGCCGTTGCTGCAGGTATGTCATCGAGGAGCTTTTGATTCGTGTCCATGTCGGTAGATGAAAGTATTCCGGTACCCGTCGTAAAGCATTCGATACAGGTTGCTGATATGTTTAGATTGGCTATCTGTGCATCTAGAGGGCTGAGAAAGTTAGCTGGTGAATATAAATGTCAGGAAACGAGATCAGTACGTTGAGAAGAGAAGTTCGTCGGAGAAATTTGTTGCCAAGGAGAAGTTTCCCAGGCTTGACATTTCTCGCTTTGACAATAGGTACGCCGTCGAATCGGTCTGTCTTTTTGCTCTAGGTAGAATTCCGAGTTCCTGTGTATTTGGCACCTCCAATGCTACTGTTGGGAGGCAAGATACGGGGATTGAGAACAAAACTAAGTATGGTATTGAAGTCTTCATCTTGTCTTGTAAGTAGTAGTTGAATTCTGGATATTCGGAATCCTTTTGGATATTGACGAATGAGAAAAGGTAAATTCTTAATTTGATCTATCACTCCAAGACGCGAGGCTTGAGGTATATATGTAGTGAATGCGCGAGCAAATCAATACATCGTCAAAGCCCCGGTTGAGGCTCGGGCTGACCATCGTGCCAAGTCCAGCACTGCAGAGAAGAAACAGAGCACAAAATTGGCAGCCGGATCTTGAATTGACCCCGTGGAGATCATGGCACAGCGCAGCATGGGACTCTCAGCCTTGCATGCGATCAGTCAGTAGACTGCGGTTACAGGACATTGTGTGCACTGTAAGTCACAAGGCGAACTGAGATCTCAAACTGGAGGAAATTGACGAGCAGGGATGGCGAAAATCTCGAAACTGTCGCTGTTGGTATGCACTTTGCTCAGTAGAAGGATGTTAAGCTTATGGTAGACTCCAGTTTCTGCGACGATTCCTGTCGGAGAGTTGCTCCTCCCGTTCATGACCCCGGCGTTTGCACAGCTTTCTACTAGGCCCCTTGCTCATGGGTAATTGCCGGTTGAACACTTAACGGGACTAAGCGTTGAGAAGAAAGAACAGACGAACAGGTGGAATAAGCAAGTCACGCCAGATGGAAAGAATCACAAGGATTTTCCGCACGGTGTGAATTGAGGTCGAATTGGTGGAGTAAAAGCTGGCACCAGGCCGCGAAGAATCAACTCAGACTCTGCAGCAGTGAAAAGAGATATCCCTTCGGGACTGCACGATTGTACTCTGTCATGGACCCTTGTTTTGTGTTAACGCAGTGGACGATTAGGACAAGTAGCGGCCTTCCTACTTGAGAAGCGAGGCGATCAAACTTGGAGGCATCACATCGGATGAAGTGGGTAGAAGGTACCAAGAAATGCCAAGAGTATGTGCCAAGATATGGCTTTAATGTTCGTCGAATCGTCCCTAGCCAAAGGAGTAGAGGGAGTGAGATCCTAACAAGTCAATGCAAAGTTGATCCTATCGTGGCGTAGGGCGAAATTGCATCTGTTGGAATGTCGCTGCGCCCTTCATGGCAGAGAGTCGACTAAGCTCACGGATCTAGAAAGCATGGTAAGCAGTAGATATATGTGTCTGTATTGGGAAAGTGTTGCGTTATCGACAATCGATACTATCCGCACGTTAGCGAGGTGGTAGAGAAGAATGAGCACCAAATAGAATATTCAACTGATACCACCAATCAAGCATGCCGTACAATCTATTGGCAATGTTCGGTGTAAATTTTCGGAAACATTTCAAAGTCTGCGATGACAGCCTCCTGGGCGTGACAGGATCTGGTGATGTAAATTTACATGATATACAGGATATATTACACACTGGAGCGGAGACCATTGGCTCTCTAGGCTTTCTTCGAGTGAACAACTCGAACCCAGATTCCATGACTGCGGTCAACATAGCCGTTCATGCCTCTGAGCATCTAGGCACTTGGTCCGGATCATACCGATCCACTCGACTCTTCTTTCTTCGTTTTCGGCAAAGCCTCTGGAGTCTCCACTGTATCGATCTCTGGCGTCTGCGCCACATTGTTCTCAATAAACTTGTCGCTTCCCAGAATTCCATCTTCTCCCAGAATACTCTCGATGGCTTCTCTCTCAGCTTGCGTTACCGATTCTTTGGCTCTGAGAGCCCTCAAGACACCATTCCTCCAATGCTTATCCATTCCAGGATATACCTGTCTGGACAATGCATACTCTTCATCAGAGACAACTTGAACAATTCTGATGTGGTGCTTCCCTTTCCGGAACAGCAAAAGATCGCCATGGATCAAGTAGAGCTTCGTCTCTTCTGGAAGCCAATTCTTGATAGTAGACCAAGACACCATTCCGTCGTTCATAGGCTCTTTCTTTGAATGGGGTGGACCGCCAATATACGCTCCAGCGACGTTCACCAGCCGATGACCTTGAGAAGCCGAGTCGGCAATTCCTGCGGCGTGGAGAATCTTTCCAATGCTCTTTTGATAGATCAAGCTTCGGGGAAGTTGAATGTTGACTTGTGGCCTGTTATTCATTGTGGTAATGCCAGCTTTCGCATCTGTATCCGACTCCGGAGTTGACCCTCCGCTGTTATGGAGTAGACGATGCTGGGTTTCAGACTCTTTAGCTTCGTGAGGACCATGAACAAGTTCTACAAACTCGCGAGCGAGCTTATGCTGTGCCTTTCGTTGAGATGGAGATTGCATGTGCTCATTGACCAGTGTCTCGATCTGCTCCACCGGCATGAACGTGAATAGCTTCAAATACTTGCTCACGTCTGCATCTGGTGTCCGTAAGAAGAATCCATAAAGGTCATAGGAACTCATCTGTTCGATATCCAGCCACACCGCATTACCGGCACTTTTGCCGAACTTCTGGCCAGATGCTGTTGTGAGGAGGGGTGTCGTGAAGCCCCAGGGATGTCCGACGGCCATGGCTTCGTTGCGTGTAACCGGGTTTGGATGATGTGCTTTGATGTACTTGATCGCATCAATCCCTGCTGTAATATTGCCATATTGGTCGGAACCACCAATTTGCATGTTGATGCCTTTCGTGTGGAACATGTACCACCAGTCCCAGGCCTGCATCAGAGGGTAGCTGAATTCTGCATATGACATCCCGTCCCCTTTGCTCATCTTATTTTTCACTCTGGAAAGTGTTAGTACTCGTGAAGACTTCTTTTACCTTGCAAACCTACGTATCTCGAGCAAGCATAGAGCCTAACCGCATACCTGGCCCAAGGACTTGCAGAACCTCAAGCATCGGTAGCTTATTCCACCATGCATTGTTGTTTATCAACTCCCGATGCCACGACCATTCCCACTTGTAGTCGTATTTCCTCCCGTATTGTTCGACATTCAACCATAATTTCTTCAACTGGAAGTGCATCCTCGCCATATTTGCCGTTCGCACAGCGCCGGGCTCCATTTCCCTTGTCGTCAAACGATCCGTTGGATCACCAATCTTCGCAGTTGCTCCACCAAGTAGTGATACTGTGTGGTAACCATGCACATACATCCAGAACAGCGACATTAGGGGCAGCAAGTGTCCGACATGCAGCGAAGCAGCTGTAGGGTCGATTCCGACGTAGGCGCCGACTCGCTTCTGCGTCATGTAATAGTCTAAAGCATCACGATCACTTCGTATGTCAGTAACAGCTGCAATTAATTGGTATGCAGCACTTACCCTGTGATGGTATTGACCAAGCCCCTCTCTTCCAGAATTGTGAGCATGCTCTTCTGTTTGCCAGCTTTGATCTTGGAAGCCTTCTCCTGCCATTCCGCCTCGGCATTCGCTACCTTCGCAAGATACTTCATGCCAATCCATCGCCTAGCTGTTGTAGTGGGCGACCGCGAAGCTTGAAGGGCGCAGCTGGCGCAAACATAAAGGTCGGGTCTCGCAGACCTCCGAAATAAGGAGGGTGATGCCATGATGGCGGTGTATGAGGACTATTAATACATGTACACTGAAAGAAGAAGATATCAGAAGGTCGAACTGTGCCTATGGTGTATCTATAAAGCAAATAGACAAGCGGGCGGGACTAATTGCTGCAGAACTGAAGCTGTTGACATTTCCAGAAGAATATTTAGGCGCCATCCGGCGTTCCCCCGAGCGCGCGCCAGAGTGGATCTACACGTGCCTGAGGTGGCCTCCCCACCTGGAGCTACCCCCACCGTGGCTGCCGTACCCAGTACAGCGTCCCTGTCCCTGCATCATCAGCTGCACTTGCATGCTGGCAGCTAAATTGTGATCCTCCTGACGTTTGAAGGTCTTCCTCCCTCTTTCTCTTTTCTCTCGTGTGTGTGTTTCTCGAATCCTCACTTTCGTCTTTCCCATTTCCTCCAATTTATCTCATTGCGGTATTCACCATGACGACTTTCATTAGTGCTGCTGACGGCAACGAGGTCTTCCAAGCTCAATATATACCCAAACAAAAGGCTCCTCCGGCTTCGGACGATCCAAGTATGCTGGCATATATCTCGACCTACCCAGCTTTGGGACAGGTCACACAGATCGAGAAGCATACAACTGTCTTTACGGCCTTGCTGGAGGTTGACACAAGCCGAGCCTCGAATCCATGGCAGGTTTCCCTGTGGCACTCTGAAGGGAAAGAGTGGCAGGAAGTGCCTATGGACCCCGTGATCAAAGCCGCTTCTTCTCCTTGCGAGTTGCAGGCATCAAAGGTCGCTACTAGTCAGAGAAGACTATATTTCACTACTCCATTGGCCATCCATCTGCCTACGAACTTCACAATCAAGTTCCGTGCTGGCCCAACCGAGTCGTGGAAATGGGTCAAAGATCACCAAGGTACCACTGATGGGGTTGTTATGTTGAGCACAGTGACCAGCCAGGAATCCATTTCAAGCGAACTGGGAGAGTATATTACGGGTTTAAATCCAGTCCTCAAGTCGAAGAACTTCCGGAGCCAATCACCTGGAACTACGCTTTGGTCGGTTGAAGCTCCTGTTGAGGGTGCTGATGGAGAGAAGTCTACAATCAAGGATATAAAATTCGGTTTACCATGGGGAGCCGGAAAATTCTCAAGGTTAGCAGCCACTGTGAAATCTGTTCTGTTTTCAGTTCTCTGCTTTATCTTATTTGGGAACAAGTTTTATGTATAACCCGGAGTTTCGAAATACTGATGAATTCAAGATGGTTTGCTCTTGTACGAATCTGGTCTCCGTGGCTGGCTCCACGCCAGGGCAAGTCTGTATTCGGGCTTGACAAAGAGGCTGTAATGTGCTCGTTCCTGAGTCTGACGGGAAAGCACTTGGTTCTTCTGGCCATTACTGGTGTCGACGATGTCATGACTTTGTTTACAAGTGACAGCGAGGGAAATGTGGTCTTGCATGTAGGTCATGGTACGGTTTCCTTACGTCGAAGCCCGCTGATTATCTAGATTCGAAATGACAGCTCAGAAAGCAAGGTATCAAGGGTTCTAGTTGGGCTCGGCGACGATTTCGAATCGGCAAATGCAGCTGTGATGTATCATGCTCGGGGTATAATTTCAACATCACAAGCCACCAGCGGGGAGCAGCAAAAGGAGATCGAAGCTCTTAGCGAAGGCGATGAGAAGACCAAAGTCTGGGCCGAGAATTGGTATGATGGACTAACATACTGTCAGTATAGATATGCGTTGTCATTCTTATCTTGACTGATTTTTTCACAGGCACATGGAATGCTCTAGGACAGCGACTTACTGAGGAGAAAGTCCTGAAGGCCGTCACAACTCTTGCGGAGAACAAAATTAACGTGACTAATTTCATCATTGACGACAATTGGCAGTCAATCGATTATCGTGGACATGGCCAGTTTCAACACGGCTGGAAGGAGTTCGAGGCAGAAAGAGATGCTTTCCCTCAAGGATTGAAGCACATGGTCAAGCTTATCCGAGAAAAGCAACCAAGCATTCAACATATTGCAGTTTGGCACGCTATTCTTGGATATTGGGGAGGTCTTGCTCCTGATGGAAAGATCGCTAAGACTTACAAGACTGTTGAGGTTGTTAGAGAAGACGCTGAGAGGAGAAATCTCCCCTTGGGAGGCAAGGTTCGTGATATTCACTTCGATGTCGTTGGTGTATGCTGACCTACCAAAGATGACAGTCGTGGCAAAGGAAGATGTTGCCAAATTCTACGATGATTTCTACCAATTTTTGTCGTCTTGTGGTGTGGATGCTGTCAAAACGGAGTACGAGCCTCTGTATCTTGCTCCCCCTTTCAAAATACTGATGAAGATTGTAGTGCCCAGTTCATGCTAGACACCTTCATTTCCGCTGAAGCTCGTCGTGATCTGATCCCAGCCTACCTTGACGCGTGGAACATCTCTACACTCCGACATTTCAGCGTGAAGGCAATTTCTTGCATGTCTCAAACGCCACAGATTCTCTTCCATTCTCAGATGCCAACAAATAGACCACCGCTACTCGTGAGAAATTCAGACGATTTCTTCCCCGAGATTCCCACTAGTCATCCGTGGCACATCTTCGTCAATGCACACAATGCGTTGTTCACACAGCATCTGAACCTGATTCCTGATTGGGATATGTTTCAGACTGTTCACGAATACTCTGGTTTCCATGCTGCAGCGAGATGTGTCAGTGGTGGACCGATCTATATTACAGACGTTCCTGGCGAGCATGACTTGGATCTCATTAATCAGATGACTGGACCATCCCCGCGAGGTAAGACAATCATCTTCCGGCCAAGTGTCGTCGGAAAGAGTTTGGATCAATATAACGGCTACGATGATGATCACTTCCTTCTTGTTGGAACATACCATGGTAAGCTACCAGTTTCTCCCCACGAAATCTTTACTTATAGAGTTTAGGTGCTGCAGTGACAGGAACCGGTATCATTGGTTTCTTCAACGTTTCTCAGCGTCCTCTAACCGAACTCGTTCCCCTCTCCAAATTTCCAGGCGTAGTAGAAGCTCAATACTACGTGATCCGCGCACACTCCAGCGGCCTCGTCACCAAGCCAATGCAAGTTGTCGAGGCCAACAGCCTCGTTACAATCTCGCTTGGCGTCCGTGGGTACGAAATCATGTCTGCATACCCTCTTCGTGGCTTCTTCGACGAGAAGAAGAAGGAAACAACCTGGGTTGCAAATCTTGGTCTCCTTGGTAAGATGGCAGGCGCTGCCGCTGTGGTCGCGAATCAAGTCACGAAATTGGAGAATGGGAAGATCGTGATTGATACCAATATCAAGGCTCTTGGTGTTCTCGGTATGTCGACTTTCTCGCGATTCTTGTTTTGTTATCATTCCTCCTTTGAGCAAGTGTATATCTAATAATTTCAGGTCTCTACATCTCCACCCTCCCAACACTGTCCTACAAGGACAACATGATGATCACCATTCAAGGCAAAGTCCTCCCCGTACACACTGTCAATATCAGTAAGGTAGACGAACACGTACTGGAAGTCGATGTGGAAGCTGCGTGGAAAGAGCTGGATCTAGACGCTGGATGGAGCAATGAGGTTGAGGCCAAGATTTATATCAATCCTACTTAAGAGGTAAATAGACTACTTGTGAGCTTTTGCAACAGAGAAGCTGGTAGAGGGCTGGTAAAAAGTGGTGAGATTGCTCAGATTGTTGCATATTGCTTGATTGCACAGATGAGAAGCGACTTACTGGGATGAGGATTATAATAGACACTCTTTAGACATAAAAGCATTGCTTTCATACCCATCATCACCGATTTGTTTTGGTCCCCATCCATGCGTTCTCTTCTCCTGCCATCAACAGACAACTTCAAAACTTTCCCCCAGGCATGTCCCCTCTCCGGTCTCCCTCATCCTTTTTTACCCATTCATCGAATGTGTCTCCATCCCGCCTCTCATCCGCTCTCCATCTTCCGATTCCTTGCCCTCCACTCCACTTTTCAAACCCGCCTCAATCCCGCATCCCCACTTATCGCTCCCCCAATCACCCCCAACCATCGCGATGAAACCCTCACCATTGGTTACAATCCCGCATCTACTGCACTACCTCGTACTTGCTACTTCCGCCTACTGCACGGCGTCTACGAGTAAGTAGAAGATCCGGAACAGAGGGCCATGGGATCCGTGGGCGTCTGCGCTAAAAAAGAGGAAGAATAGACGCTGCGTGTGTAGTTTCGGTTGCTTGTTTATTGTATGTTGTAATTAATCTTAGGTGATTGGATTTGGGCAAGCGGGATTGTATATGCAATGGGTTTGGTTATCTGGATATGTGGAAGCGGGACTGGCTATGCAATGGGGTTGGTCATCTGGATAGTATTACGCGGTCGGGGCAGGTCAAAGGCCCGGGCAACAATTGAAGTACGAGAATAATGGGAGCTCTGGCGGCACAGTGAATGCTATGAGAGCCGGATGTTTTCTAAGAATTAAAGTGAGGTTAGGATGAGAGTGGCTAGCGAATGTTGAGGACATCGGGCACATCGAACGAAACCAAATGTTGAATTTCAACTTTTCACATTCTGAATTTATGAAAGCAATGTTTGCTCTCTTCTTCTATTATAGGTACATTCTGACTCCATTCCATAGCCCTTGAGAAATAGCCACGTAACGCCTGATAGCTAATAGCTTTTCAACCCAGCAAGAAAAGCATAAACAGTGGCCAAGAATCAGATCAACTCTCCCCGTGCTCCCTCAGATCCTCATACGTACAACACACTCTACATACCTCACATCTTACAATCTAGCAATGGCCTTCATCAAGACCTCTAATCCTCTATCCTCAACACCATCTTCGACAGAGCCCCCCACAGCTTGCTTCAAGATCCAGCTGACATCACTCTGTACACCAAGCGGAATATAGCATCCGCTTCTGGCCTTCTCCAAACTCTCCTTGAGGCGACTGGTATGCTCCCACTCCTTAGCTGCGACTTCGGCACGGTCGATGACTTTGGTAGGAATACCGCACATCGCAGCACAATGCATACCGAAACTGCCTTCTGCGACACCATCTTCCAGCTTGTAGAGGAAGGTGACACGACGATTGTCTTCGTCGACATGGATCTGCATTCGCTTTGGAGCAATCTCAGGATGGCCTGCGAACTCGGTGGCGAGGGAGTGATAATGTGTTGCGAAGAAACCGGTACAGCCAATGTGAGTTGCAACGTGGTGTAGCACTGCTTGTGCCACAGCGACGCCATCATATGAGCTTGTTCCACGACCAAGCTCGTCGAGGATCACGAGAGACCGAGGCGTCGCCTCAGCAAGGATCTTCTTTGTTTCTGAGAGCTCAACAAAGAATGTTGACTGAGCAGCGAAAATGTTGTCATTAGCACCCAGTCGGGACATGATTCGATCAACAGGAGTCAGTGTCGCGGAGACACAAGGCACGTAACATCCGATCTGGGCCATGATGACAGCAACGCATGTCTATGTAGTGTTAGTAAGATACAGATTACTATAGGGGAAATCTTGTGCTTACCATTCGCAACATTGTGGATTTTCCAGCCGCGTTTGCACCAGTCAACAAGTTGATATTTGCTGCATCGCCACCAAGCTTGACATCGTTTGGAATGAAATCGGCGACATTTGGTAACACGCAAGGATGTCGAAGTTCCTCGAATTCGATCACACTTCGCTCGGAATCAACGAATGTCGGTCTGCAACTTGGCTCTCCTAGAGCTGCCGATGCTGCGGCAAGACTGATCAGGCAATCGAGTTGAGATACTACCTTGACAGCTGGTAGCCACAGGTTGTAGTCTTCGTCGAAACGAGCATACAGCCTGCTGGCTACTTGCTTTACAATCTGACCATGGGTCTCCTGAGCCTCCTGCAGTTGTCGGATGAGCGTCTTCAGCTCTGGGAAGTAGTAGCGTTTAAAGCCAGATGCCGAGGACATCATGCTCCAATCTTTTGGCACCTTTACTGACACAGGTACTTCCATCTGGTAGATTTCTTTGCCGATAGTCTTGTAGTTGATCTTGGCTGAATTGCCGCCCAGCTCCTTCCTCTTTCGCTTCAACAAGGCTTCCAGTTCTCCTTCGATCTCTTCAATGTGGTCTTGGCTGTTGTCGAAGTCTTCTTCCACTCCTCGCTCTGGTACCAGAAGCTTATATTCCCTTGCCTTTGAATGATCAAATGCCGTCTTCCAAAACTTTAGCGGTTTCTTTAGATCCGGCATTGCTGCGATGAGCCGATCAACAATGCCATCACCCCCACCGAAGGCTTCTAACAAGCTCATCGTGTACTCAATTTGCTCAAACCCATCGACAACTCTGACAAAATCGTCTGGTCTGCAAGAGCCCGCGTGAATTCGAGAAATCAATCTCTCCAAATCTGGCATGCGGGTCATTGACTCAATAAATTGCTCGCTGAGGGTGCGATCCTTATTCAGCATGTCTACCGCATCCAGGCGTTCGTTGATTCTAGCGGCGTCAGCCAGAGGATGGCATACCCATTGTCGGAACATGCGCTTGCCGAATGGCGTCACGCAGCGATTGAGCAGTGTAAAGAGGGTTCCATCCTGGCTACCATCAAAGCTGTTGGCGAAAACCTCCAAGTTAATAAGTGTCTGTCCATCTAGCACCAAGGTAGTGCCTTTCTGGATTGGACTGTAGGCGGTGAAGTTGCCTTGAGTCAACAGACTGCGCTCTAGCTTCAGTGTCCTGAGATACTGAACAAGAGCACCCATCGCAGACATCAAGACATCACTCCCTCTCGCAGCTTCCAACTTCTCAGGCCAAACTTCTTTGCCATCAGCTTCCTCAGAGACGAAATAGCTGTTGCAGTCCAACTCCCGTCTGGTGATGTCGGCTGTCCAGAATTCGTTGCCTGGCTTCAAATGATTCCAAATAGTCGTAGGGTTGGTATTGTTCTTCAAAATTCGAAGTGCTTTGGTAGACAGGTGAGATTTTTCCAGAAGCAGCTCCTGGGGTCTGATCTGAGCAATAAGAGTCTCAAATTTCGTCAAATCGACGTCATCAACAAATTCCGAAAGGAAGAATTGTCCAGTTGCAGTATCGACGAATGCAACCCCATAATTCGGTAGGTCATCTATCATTTGCTCTTTGATAGCCACACAGAATGTGGCCATGTCATCTTGAAGCATGCTCCCTTCGACTAAGGTGCCTCCAGTGAGAACACAGGCAAGTTCTCGACGAATGATCTTGTCGGCCTTGGATGGCGCTTTCTTTCCATTGCTCTTGCCTTCTGCTTCACGCATTTCCTTGCCGAGAGCAGATTCGCACTGATCAACACGAGCAATCTTGAATCCTTTGGCGACGAACTGGTTGGCCCAATGGTCCAAGGACATTTCCGGCACACCCACCATTCGCATGTTGACCCGGTCTGTGAGCTTGAGATCAAATAGTTGGTGACCAATTGTAGCATCGTTCTCGTACAATTCGTAGAACTTGCCCTTCTTGAAGAAAACAACTGTGTCCCAGAACTTCTGCTTGATTTCCCAGTACTGTTTCTCGAACGGTGAGAATTTCGCCCATGCTCCCGGAGGTATATAGACAGTTCTTGGGTCATAATCCGGGTGTCCAATAGGGTTTCGGTCAATATCTTGCAAGTTGGCTAGCCATGGATATCGATGCTCCGGCTCACTCTTACATGCCTTCTCCTTGGGCTTCTTCTTATTCGATTGCGGTGTCTTAAGCCCGTTCGACGATTTGTCTAACAGCAGCTGTGTATTCTCCGGATCGTACATCCATTGCTGTGCGGTTGAAGTCTGTGGTATCTCCATATCCATGTCCATATCGTCGTCTTGGTCTCTTTCAATAGGAGCAGGTGTAGGTGGAGCTATATTCGCATTGGAACGTTTTCGAGAATTTGTGGTCGATGCAGGTCTCTTCCTCTTCCTTGATGGCTTGACTGGAGCGTCCGAATCATCATCAACAACGAAGTCATCCATGTCTTCTACATCATGTTAGCAGCTGTATCCGAAGGTGTACAGGGACAGATGTACCATCGTCGTCGTCGGCTGCACCGTCTAACCCTCCAACGAAAGCATCTTCTTCATCCTCGTCCTCTTCGATCTTGGGCTTGCGGACTGCTCTCCTTTTTGTATTGATTCCAGCAGGGTCGTAGGCATCCTCGTCATCATCATCGTCCGACTCGGCATAACTGACAACCTTCTTTGCCTGTATACAACATCAGAGACTGGAAGTTGTCGTGGATTTATTGTTCTTACCTTGCGCGAAGGACTGCTTCCCAGTGCCAGTCCATTTCCGTTGACAGCCTGCTGAACTCTCTTAGCAGGTGTCGAAGGCGACGGCAGACCAGTGTCCTCTACCTCTTCTGGGATCCCTCCATTCTCGTTCTCTTGCGAGCTGGATGGGCCGGCGGCATCGCTACTTGGGACAGGAGTCATGCTCTTCGTAGCAGGTTTTCGGAACGCGGGTTTCTTGACTGGGAGGGTAGGCTTCGCCATGGCGTTGACGGCGTTCGAAGTGTCATTGGCCTTCAGAACGCCGTTGGAAGGAGTGGGCGTAGGTGTACTGCTGGCTGCTTTCTTTCCGAAGAAACTCTGGATCGTTCGCTGTCCTGATGAAGGTCCAGCACTGGAGTTCTGCCTTTGCAATGATGCAGGGGCCCGGGCAGGCGTGGCTGACCCATCTTTTGCCTTTCCCATATCGACAATTCAAGAGAATCGTGAGTTTATTGTACAATACAAACAAGAAGGACGAACGATTGGTCGAGGTATTGCGATGTAGAAGAGTACAAACATAAGTTTTGGGAAGAAGCAGGACTAAGTAGCTGTGTAGAAATGAAGAGCTTCACAAGCCGGGGAACACGCGTTGGCGAGCGCAGCGCGTGCAGGTCGCGATTGTCGGCTTCCTCGCTTGGACCCGCGAACCCTTGTCATCAAGGATCTTGATCCTCTTTTGGTCCATGTCTCTGTTTCAATTATCCTGCCCAAATGTCTCTGGCTATTTTGATACTTCAAGTCTGGATCAGCAACAGACAATATGGTCAATACCTTAATATGGTGGTCGCCACGTACGGGATTGAAAATTGCAGGCATTGATCTCGTGGCAAAAACGAGAAGCACTTGGGGCTGACATCCTTGTCATTTCATTAATAGCCACATTCCAGCCTCAAAAGTCCGATTTCGACCCAAATGAGTATCAACGCTGTTCATTGTACGGTTCTAAGTAATTGAAGCTCATCCCAGCGCACGCTGACTATTCTCTGAGTCCCATCCCTCATATCCTTTTCAAGCCGCCATCCTATCCTGCCCACACCCTGAACTATGCATAATCTCATGGCTACCCATCTATTCCACTCAAATCCTTTCGCGAAGACCATAGTCTTTCTCTCTCCTCCCTATGGTACTTCTCCGTCAAAGATATCTTCGATGCTCGTTCTGCTCGACGAGCTCTCAAGTCTTTAGCGACTGGCGGAGCAACGCGATGATCTGGCTCCGTACGCTGAACAGAAGTTGTAGTCTTCGCTGGATGAGGCATGGACATATTGCGCTCAGCCCGCCGTCTCTCTCTATTTTTATCAAATTCGGACTTGATTAGACTGCCTGTTTTGCCGGCAGGAGGATCGATAGAAGTGAAGCTTAGTGGGATGTTATTGACCTGACGCGATGTTGATGAAGAAGTAGCGGTTCTATGGGAGGATCGAGCATTGATTGAAATCCGAGACTGAGAATGACTATCCGACCAGCAAGATGTTGGTTTGGGTGGGCTTGGTTGGAAGTCCCGAGGCTCTTGGGGGAGAGGTAAGGACTCTGTCGAAAGATGAACCGAAGAAGGTGTAGCGGGCTGACCCATGATACTTCCGAGATTGATCACAGAGTCTCGACTGCTCAGTGCAGAAGTATCGGATTCCCAGCCTTCTATTTCTTCTTTAATATTGCTTCTGATCTCCTTGATATTCGATGTCACGTCGCGGGCTCCGATGTTACTCGACCGGCTGGGATTTGTACAGTGGCGCGAGATAGTTGGCAGGCGCCGTAAATCTTTCTGAACCATGAGGTCTCTCTCGTCCAAGGTTGATTTGTCGCACTTCACTCGACGCCTCTTAGGTCCCTCATTATCTTCGAACCTGACTCTTCGCTGCTGGCTATGTGTTTTGTCCATATTCCTTGGCTTTTTCGTGTGGAGAGCAGAGAATAACTTCTTAATAAATTTGACCTTGCGCCTCGCAGACGGTTTCCCCGACATATCGTCAATGACAAGCTTATCGAGGTCGAGGTCAAGTTCGCTGTGGCTGAAAGAACGGTCGGCGTCTGTTTGGTGCTGGTGATGTGGGAGGCAATTCTCTCCCCCGCATGGAGCGAAGCTAGCGGAAGAGGTCTCTACACTTCGAAGTGGCCTATACCATACCTCGAGGTCAATCCGAGGCCTTTCACAGAAGCCTTCTGGGACAGAGACCACAGGCGCGTTGTCTAGATCCTGTTCATGGCTAGTAGCGACCGCTGCCTCACACTTCTCCAGCCATCGCTCTACTATCAAGCATGATCTCCTGACAAGTAATGGATGGGGATCCATATCACTCCCATAAAGATGATACTGTGAGGTGTCTTTCTTTTCTTCCGATTTTGGTTCTGGTGTACATTTGTCATTCTTTACTACCTGCGGCAAAGTCAGCACTTTTGTTCGTGTCTTCTACACTTTGAAAGGCCATATTGTTCAAGAAAAACCATGATCATGCGTGAACAGATACATGCTTCAAGGATTACAGACCTCAGCAGCAGCTTTTTCTGCTTCCCTTCTCTTTCTTGCTTTAACACTCGCGCTTTCACTAGGCGTGATTGAGTTGTCAGAATAGGTATCGCCAGCAGAGCTTGCAATAAGCCCTTGTTCGAGAGCAGGATGATCGGCCATCTGTTTCTCGCAATGCAGCAGCTCATCCTCAACTTCTTTTATCACCTCCGCAAGTGTAGAAATTTGTACCAGGTTTTGCAGACCCCCCAAAACTATTTGAAGTCTCAAAGGAGTATCATATCTCCATTCCAGAATCCGCCCAGGTTGGGCTCGACCTTTCGGTGTAGTCTTGCTAGTGCTAGACTTACCGGCTTGAGTGCTTGATTGCTGAGAGACTCTAGGGCTTGGGCTTTTTTGCAGCGGTGGCACATCGTAAGTCTAAGCAAGTGGGTGGCTTTGAGGTATGAAGGACGACGAGGATGACATTTTGAGAAGGAGAGAGCGGGATGACTGTTAGAACTGGGATTATACAATCGAGGACAATAGGAAGTACTTCGTTGATCCGTTGCTATTGTGCTCTGATTCAAGACAAATCTATTTGCATTTGAATCACAAAGATCATCCGTCGGAATTCGTGAATAGCAACTTGGAATTTTGATTCATTGAACATAGTGATAGTTGTCACCAACAATTGCAAGTACCTAACTTGGTATAAGAGCACTAAATAGATTAAAATGGGCCAATTAAAGATCTTTGATACGTTTTTCTTTCTCTCGATATATCAATGTTTGCTGCAGCTTGATACAGGCTCGCTTCTCGAAGTAAACACAGCCTCTGGCACGTGACCTTGCAGTCATGGCTTGTCGCTGGTTCTCACGCGCCCTGATCCTGAAATGGTGCCCAAAACCTACGGAGACTCTCAGGTTGACTTACGGACGATTTTTAGGATGCTCATGATGCACAGTCGAAGTATAAGAAGTGCCTAGGTAACTCTATTATCATGCTGTCATGGCTGGAGAGGGGTAAATCTTGGCGGCCTGCTCCCGCTCTTGTTCCTGACCTTGGCGCAGGGTTTAAGGCCAATTGGCTCGGAACGTGATACTTAGACGACACCTACAGTAGTCTGCTTATTAGCTCCAACTTGGTACCATATACCGCTGCGATGAAATAGACGACATCCTCACTTGTGGAGCTTGAAATCTTTCGTGCTCGTGTAAGATCTTACATGTATACAGCAGGTTTGAGCATACTTAGATGAGCTCTATGGTCCGTTGAGCTACTACCGTCGTATATAAGGTCCAGCTTGTTCGAGATTTTTTGGGAGCAAGTCTCTACCTTGCGAAATTCTTAAGAACATGGCTTCTCAATTTACCAGTTGGAGCTTTCTTGCTCTCAGCTGTATGTCTACAAGCCAGGAAAGTCCACGGGAACAACACTGACAGAGACAGGTATCTTCCCAATAGCATTTGCAACACCAATAGCCCGCGACCGCAATGAACTCAGAATAAATCAATTTCAAGTCATCGGTTCCCACAACAGCTACCACATCGAGCCAACTCTAGCCGAGCGTCCGCTCATTGAGAGTGTCGTGGGTCTGAGCACTGCCCAAGACCTGTATTACTCCCATGCTACGATCTCAGACCAGCTCACATACCAATCTATTCGCGGCTTCGAATTCGATCTGTTTGCTGATTCTAGGGGTGGAATGTATGCGACTCCTCTGGCAAGGAATCTTTCCAAGTTACCATTTCCAGATGTACCTGCTCTGAAGCTACCTGGCACTAAGGTGTTACATATCGCTGATGTTGATGTGAACTCGCAATGTAAGCACATCAGTATATTCAACTATCTTCTGTTGGGGGGAAAATTTTCAACGTCTGACTGATTTGGTATCCAGGCTTCACATTCGTCGACTGCCTCAAGCAAGTCCGAACGTGGTCTAAAGCCAACCGCGGCCACACCCTGATCCCCATTATGCTCGAGTTTAAGAACCAAGAGCCCGCGATCGTAGCTTTAGGTGGTGCGGCAGGTGAACCCTGGAACATGACAAACATCCCAACAGTTGACGTTGAGATCCGCTCCGTCTTCAGCGAAGACGAGCTCATCACCCCGGACGACATCCGCAGACCAGGCCTCACACTCGAGCAATCGGTCCTCCAGCACGGCTGGCCAACGCAACGATCCGCTAAGAACAAATTCATGTTCCTAATGGACAACGAGCCTTCTCCCGGCCTCATCCGTAACCCATATCGAGCGAACGGACACGAGAACCTCGAAGGTCGCGCGATATTCACGAATTCCGTCCCAGGAGAATCAGATGGAGCATTTCTGAAGCGCAACGATCCAACTGGCGAAAATCTGCAACTCATCCAGGATTTGGTGAAGAAAGGATATTTCGTGAGAACGAGAAGTGATGAACCGATCTCGACAGTGCTGGAGAACAGTTTTGTCATGAGAGATGCGGCGCTGGCGAGTGGTGCACAGCTGATCTCGACGGATTTCCCGAGTGTGGGCATGGCGGCGAGGTATAACAGTACTTTTGTGGCGAGGTTTGAGGATGGGAAGACAGCTAGGTGTAATCCTGTAATTGGTGGGAAGAGGTGTAGGGATTCAAAGATAGAGAGATTGGAGAAAGAGAAGCGTGATTTGTGAATTGGCATTCTTCTTTGGCGGGCTGCACGTTGATTTCGAAGTTGATTAGGCGCAAGAAAAAAACGTCAGATGTAATACCTAAATCAAGATTATTTGATTGATATAGTGACATCACAGTAAAGAATCATGTCAGAACTGAACATTTGAGCAGATGATTTCGTGCTCCTCAGTCAGAAAAGTCCCGAAACAACCTCGCGGAATTGTTTGGCCGCACTAACCGTCCACTCTTCATTTCCTGCTTAATAGCTGAGTAACCCACTCAGAATCTTTGCGACTTCTCTTTCGCAATCCGAGATTTACTTCAGATTTTTCTCTGTTGTGTCTAATAATCGGGCAAAGTCCCTATTGCCCTCGTATTCGTCTCGCTTGAATATGGCGTTGGTTCCCAAAGCACATCCTTTAGATAGACATACAGCATCTGCTGCCACGTACTCCATTGATGCGCCCCATTCATGGGATAATGACTCAAATACCCAATCTCCTCTTTATCCAACGCCACTTCCCATTCCCTCGCAGCAGGAAAAGTATTATCATAGAATCCCGCTCCGTTGAAAATCCCCACATCGTTCAACCCAGTGGTGTTGTAAATCGGATCACCTGCCGCGGGCCCAGGAGTTGGAGACATGATAGCATAGGAGCTGAAATTCTGTGTGCTATTGAAGAGCATGGTGAGTGCGAAAGTACCGCCGAGAGCGAGACCGCCAAAGGCTTTCTTGGAGCGGGCGGTTGAGACGCGGTAATTGGCTTCGATGAAGGGAAAGAGGTAGGCATTGAAGTTTTCACGAACGGCATTGAAGAATGCGGAGTATCCGTCAACGTCAAGGTACTCGGTTTGCAGGGTGGCGTTGGTCTGGTAATCTGCGAATGTGAATCCTAGATAGTAGAAATTGGGGCAGACAAGGATGGTGGGCTCCAGGTGTTCTGACGCTATCAAATTATCCACTGGAAAACAGAAACTAGTCAGCTTTCAGGTATATAAATTGATGGAATCGAGAGATCTCGAGAGGAAACTTACTGATTGAGTGAGCGCGTCCTTGCTGGAACCAGTCCGACTCGGTACCTTGACCCCCATTGGAAAGGTAAAGCACGGGATACGTTTTGTTGGGATTGGAGTAATATTCAGCGGGCAGGTATATACCAACATCGTGTGTACCTGGCGACATCAGTTATCATGGTCATGATAAATTTTGAGAGGCTCAAGCTTACCAATTTTAGGGTAGATGGACCCCGGAGATTGGTACCCTACAAATGACACAGTCCCCCGCTGGCTTTCATTTTTAGCCGGCAGTTGCCAATCATAGTTGACCTCCTGAAATCTTCTATCAAATGGGACTTGCACCGCACTCAGCAGCTGATCACCTTGATACATCTGTATAGGCATATTCGAAGGATCAACAAGCTGTGTCTTGCACCCAGTCTTCCAATTGCTTCCACAGTCTGGATAGAAGCCATACAGCCAAGTTCCCGATGGTAGGGGAACACTGATCTCCCAATTTCCGGTAGCATTATTCATTATCATGTTGAGACCTGCAACAGTGGCGTTTGAATTCCCGTAATCTGTTCCTAAGCGCATTGAGAAGTAGTCAGGCTTCCAGTCGTACGGCGAGTAGCCATTGGTTTTGCTGGCTGATGCATGGAGAGGATCGGAGAAAAATGGGAAACCTCCTAGAAGGACACTGGAGTAGTTTTGTGTTGCGTTTGGCTGGAACACAAAGTCCACTTCGAAACCAGTCGGACCTCGATGAGTTCTTCTGACTCTCGTACCTGTCGAAAAGACTGTGGTGACCAGACACAAGAGTTCCAGAACAAGCCTCATAATGGGCAATGGGTTCAGATTAAAGACTAAAAGAAGAGATGAGGAGAGGTGCGAAGCTTGGAACAGTAGAGGTAGGCTTCAAACAACGAGGTCGAGAGCGACTTTATATATCGTTTGCAGAGTTACGAGCTCAGGTAAACGCACACAGCTTATTATCGTGGCGGGGGAGAGCTGTTCATCCCATCTTAAGCTTCTTCCTCCAAGGTTCCGGCAAGGAGGATGCAGACAGCCGTCTGAAAGATTGATATTGTTCAAAATTGAGCCTCCTTAGAGTGCTCGAATATACTAAATTACCAGCTCCCAGGCTGTGGAACAATAGTATCCTTGTTTCTCGTCGAAGAAATCGCATACATTCGGTCCGTTTCTCGGAGAGTCTGTTTTTAATACATCATAGTCGGTTACTACCCCGCCTCTCTCCACTCTCTCCACAGAGACAGAGAGTGGGTGAGTATGGTAATCAGAGAAAGAAGCGTCTCCAGAAACTAGATCTCGGTCCCGAAAAGTATGGCCCCACTTCTAGATTTCGGAGCGGCCAAGGTATAGGAGACTTTGACTCCGCCATAAGTGCTCCGGAATACCTGGATCTCGCAGAATTGCGATGGAGTTTAGTACATCGCCTGAGGATACCGCCATCGTTTTTCGAAGCTCGGAAATGTAAAAGCATGGCGTAGCGATAGTGACAACCGACGAGTTGCTGTCGCTTAGGGCCTGGAATATCCACACTGCGCGTAACTCGTCAATTGACTATTCAGACGAAAACAGACTGGTTCGAGTGACATCGTTGGCCTCTCTCAATGGTAATATACTGCAAACTTCATTGCGAACATCCAGAAGGGAGGTCGCGAACAAAATTTATCATCTTCAACCCCTCTTTCCTTTTCCGGCCCTCTCAGGCGGTGAGGCCTGGCAGACGCGCTTCACGAAGTTGCGAATCTCGCGATCTTTTCTTCCACTTCATCTCATCAATAAAGGCCAGGAATCGAGAGAATCGCAACTTGGTAGCAATGCTTTGCTCACCACATTTTCACCCGTACTGTCTCGCTTAAAAGAGAATCGCCAGCTACCGTCCTCTTCCGCACGAGCATATGCTGCTGCCCCCCTTTTTTCCCTCTCACACCAAAAGTCGGCTCCGCAGCATCATGATGCTACTTCAATGCATTAAAGCTCGAACCGTCATACCTCTCCTTAGAAGGCCTCAATCGGCGGGAATTCCCGGGTTTAGATCTTCCAATTTGAAGCTTCGACTAAACACCACAATTAGTCGTGCTCCAAAACCTGGAGTCAAAAAGGCTCGTAAGTTTCTTTCATTCGATGAACAATGAATATAATATTGACATGCCTAGGGTTCCCCGAGCGATTGATAATATATCATGCCGGAACTGGCAGAACAGTGTTTCTGGGCTGTTTGAAGGTCACTACCATTTTTATTTGCGCGTTTTTCTGTGCTGTTATGGCTCCCACGCATTTTTACGCCGACGAATCAAATTGGGCCGCTGCTGGTGGTACGTTAAACACCCTTGTATAGATCTCTTCTTTACAAACCATCCGAATGAAAATCTCACACTGGAATAGTGATGGTCGCCGGACTTGTGCCAGTCACAGTGATAGCCTACATCTCATCGCCTTTCGTGACGTACATTCATCTTCGCTTACCGATTTTTGCCCGCCAATCCCATGAGATGTTGCTCCGGTACTCCAAGACCTTGCCCAAGACCGCAGAGCTCGACATCACGACCATGAATTTTATCGGCAAGCCAAGAGTGACGCGAGTCAAAGCAGGAGACCTATATGCGACCAAAGAGCGTATGGGCTTCGCCAACTACTGTCGCGATACGACTGAACTGAATACTAAGCGCCCGTGGTGGATGGGAAAGGCCATCAGGCAGTTTGGGGTTCACAATGAGAAGAGCGGTATCATGGATGGTCAAGTTTGGGAGAACGTTGCGAAGAGCATCGCGAAGAATCAGAAAACGAATTAAAAATTGCCATCGATTATGTGGATAAGGACAGCATTATGTGAGTACAGATTCTCGTATACGTATCTGTGACCTGATTCAGTTCAACCTCTGCACTATGAGAACTCAATCACGAGCAACCAGACTCTCATGATACTTCTCTCCCGAAGTATTGTCATTCTAGGCAAGTCAGCTTAGAACGTTCTCAATGTCATCAATCAGTACCTCGTGCCCTTTCCTGCCTTGATTGGCTTTGGCCTTAACCAAAGACTCTCTTCACAAAGCCTCCAATGACCCTCTTGTAGGCGCCATACGAGCCATACCCGCCTGCGGGAGCTGGGTAATCTAAGCAAATAATCAGCTCTGTTTCCACCAGGCATTTTGGAACCATTCAGACGGTCCTCGAGCCCGCTCTGGCGAGCGATGTGTCGTCTAGACTTGCTGCGCTGGCTGGACTTGGGCATTTCGAAAGCTTACCTCCGTAGCTTCCATATCCCGATGCAGGAGGCGCTGGGTCAGCAACTGGAGCACCAGCGTAATCTCCATACGATGCGTACGTAGCATCGGCACTGGGTGGTAGGAAGTCAGCAACCGCCTGGTGCTCGAGGAAACCGGGACAGTATGTCGGGACGTTCAAGCAAAAGCACCTACTAATCTCCATAATCGGCATACTGAGGAGCTGCATCACGCTTCGCCTTTCGGTAAGAGCCATAGCCGCCGTAGCTACCATACCCGCCTGATGGAGGTCAGCATTGTCTCGGGGAGGATCAATCGGAGGGTGACATGAGATTGCGAGTTTCATGTGTGAAAGGGCAATCGTAGAGAATCACGGGAAGACGAACCTGCTGGCGGTGGGTATGCCCCGTAGCTACCGTATGCCGGGCTAGCCTCACGCGCATCTACGGGTACTGGAGCAGCAAGTGCTGCAGAAGCAAGCCCAAGAGGAAGCAGAGCGGCAGTGAACTTCATGATGATCGTTTTCTGGGACTGGAGAAGAAGGCGAACTGGAGAAAATGAGGAGCTTCAGGTACGATACTCTTTCTTTGTTTTCAAGCTGGGTAGAGCTACTTATCAGACCTTCAAGCCATCCCCACGTATCTGTCCCCGCCCTGATTCAGAGGAGCCCAGCTCAGCTCTGATCAGGTAAAGACTGACTGCCACGTCCATGCACTTCACTACACCACTTTCCTTTCAGAGTTCATCCCAGTAAAGTCAAAAGTTCCTCATTCCTGGACTCCCGAGAGTCAGATTCGACCAATACGATCGCCTACTGTAAGGCCACTTTACGAGACCTTAGATCTTGTTTGTTGTCACGGCTGCTCTCTCAGACATGCAAATACTCGGATTTTAGAGACTGTTGATAGTTTCGTTTTGTTTACCAATGGCAGCGTGCCTCTCTCACGCTCGGTAGCTCCGGTAGGTGGTGACCGCCGCCCAGCCTTGCCGAAATGCGGCACAGAGGTCCAAGAGGTGCATGCATACAGTTCATCAAGAAGATTGGCACGGGAAGCTGCCAACATCATGATCACGCTAGCATTTTGAGGCCTAGGTACTGGTCAGCAAGGTTCGGGGCTATCATAACTGCAGCTTGAATCAGGTCCTGTGGCCGTCTTTACCAGCGATCTTGCTGTTATTTAAATATCGAAGCCTCAATCACCACAGCTCGAAGCGAGGAGCTCTTTCTATTGGCAGCAAAGACGGTCACAGACTTCTCAATTAACATCTGAAAGCAGCATCAACCCCGCGAGAGATTTGGTAGAGATGCACGGCAAAGGCTACAGATAGCCACGTTGAAGGGATACTACGGATCATCCACAGTAGAGTGTGATTTTCATAAATTTTAAAGCAAGATACCGCGACTGGAGTATCGGGACGGGATGGATTGATGCTGAATAACAAAAACATTACCAATTCGTAGTCGTCGCTAAGCGATATCACCGATGAGTTACATGCCAAGCAAGTTCCAGAGTAGGGCTGAAGAGCTTCCCCAGGTTGACCCATTCAGCGGGCCTGGTGGCGCATTCTTCAAGCAAATCTAGAACCGATCATCATCCCGATTGCATAAGGTGTATCTACATACGCTTTCTCTACACTTCGTGCTTTGCGAGAGGAGCTACCCCTCTTTGAGGCGTTGACGGAACAGGGAAAGTGTAAGGCTTCGTCCAAGCTAGAACATAACAGCTATTCAGCTGAGGGACAGCCCATCGTGGCTTCACTGCTTTTCCATATGTGAGGCGATGGGGCTAGTCGAGCTTCAAAGTCACCAAAGACACACACAGCGTGTGATTGTGTTCTTCGCCGTAGGGAATTTCGTTTTCTGGATTTTTGCCCTTCTGTTCCCCGACAATTCGATCTTTGAACCACGACTCTGACATTCTTCTATTGAAATTATCAAAATGTTCCCATTCAAAAACTCAAGACAGTCGCTGGATTCGTCTTCAACAGACGAAGATTGCGAGTCGTTGATCAAAGATCTATCTCAGGATACACATGTGCAGCTGCCTTCCAACTCTCAGAAACACAGATTTTCTCGTTTCATCTCTGCGATAGCGACGTTAACGGCTCTTGCGCTTTCGGTTCTTGCTGGGATATGGATTGGAGGTCGAGGAAATCCAGACAGATTCTGTATCGCTCATACTTCCAATTATTGTGCGTGGGATCTGTTGTCGAAAGAGAAGTTTGAGTGCTGACGGATGAATAGCACCGGTTCTCAAATACGTGCCTATACGGTATGCCACTCAGAGATTTAACGGCTCTCTCATGCATGAGAACATCTATCGTGCAACAGGATCGCCTGCAGTAGATGCCGCATGGCAGGCTCTCGGAGTGGATTGTTCGTCCCCCCCTACTTTCTTACAGTCACGTCTCTCGTCTGTGTCTTTTGTTGATATTGATCCCAACAGACAGAGCTGCCATTGTACCTCCCGAACTGGCAGCAGCATCTGGCCTGATAGAGTCTCAGGTGCAGGTCTCCGACCGGTATGGCGGAGGTTTCCCCGCAAATGTTGAAGGCTTGCACCATCTTCATTGCCTGAATCTTCTGAGACAGGCCTTGTACTTTAATTTCGACTACTATCACGATCTGGGAGAAGGTGCATTCAGCAACAAAGATGAGATTTTACGATTTCACGTCAGTAAGTAGCCCCATTTAAGTGTCGCATACACTCTCCCAAGTCTCTATCCGAAGCTAACATGGTGGCTTTCAGCGCACTGCTTAGACACTTTACGGCAGCAATTGATGTGTACGACTGATGTAGGAGTCCTGGGGCAAGTGTGGTGGAACAAAGATAAGCCAGTGGCATATCCAGACTTCAACACTAGGCATAAGTGTAGAAATTTTGAGGACATACGGCAATGGGCATTCGAACATCAGGCTCCAAAAGACGTGCCGCCGGACTACTTGAAGATGCCAAGGATGGAAGATGTGTACGAGACGATGCCATGATTAAAGTATGACTATCCATCCTTGCTGATGTTGTACTATGATAAAATGTGGCTAGCAGATAATCATAACAATAACCAGGACAGCTGTCCCTATTTCCAGGTCATCCATCTCCGCTCAACTTCTGTGAGCCCAAACCCAAAACCAGATTGCACTGCTGCCGACCACACACAAACTCGCAGCAGCAAGTCCTTTGAATTGGTCGGGCCTGCCCCATGCGACAGTAGCAAACCAATGCAGGAGGTCAAAGCATGAACAGATTGCTTGCCCTGTCCCAGAGAAAGTGGAACGTTGCGAGGCTGGGACCTCGCTCTGTTCAAGTTCTTGCTCCATCAGCTCGTAGGTCCAGTGGAAGAGTCTAGATAGTGAGAGGAATCCGAACAAGGTGATTATTGTTAGAAGACTTGCTTCAGAGACAGCTTCGGTGTTGTCGCCCTTCTTATCCGAGGAGCTAGGAGACAGGTGCTGCAGAACAAGTACGACGGGAACCTGGATTGTCAGTGAGTCACAACAAAGAGGCGAGAATCAAGCTCACCAGTGACAGGAACTGCCCAATTACCCCCCAAGAGCTGAGTTTCCTAGGTATAATTCCTTTTCCGTCGCGGCTCCCTGCTAGTCTGCTGTTGAGATATCCACTTGCCGCCGGAGTGGTAAATGTTGCAACAAAACCCATCAAACTACCAGACGCCCTTGCCATGGTGATCACACTTAATGGCATTCCACTTTGTAGCAGGTATGTAATGAGCGGAGCCGAATACACCAGGACTGTAAGGTACAGGAAAGCTATGCAGACCGCCGCAGGCCAGATCGGCATCGAAAAGAAGTGTCGGAGCCTCTGTACTGGATGCCGGTAGAGTATCTCCTCTAGCCTTCTTGAATAACTAATTTGACTGGATGAACTCGTGACCAGCTCTTCTCCTGGGTTTTCTGGCACGAGCTCCCGACTTTTAGGAGCCAATAAATGGGGATTCTCCATTGACACAATGCGTAAGCAATACATCTCGAAGACCCATGTCGCCACAGTAACGAGAGCTACTAGGAAGATCCAAGAGTTTCTTGAGGATGCCGAGATAATGATTGGAAGTATCATAGGCGATGCAACCTTGCAGAACAGATTGACCCTGGCGATCACTGCGTTGACATGGGTTAGGGTGTAGGCCGAACCTGGTTCGGCGCCGACAAGAACTGGTATCCAGTCCCGGCTGATTGACAGATTCTGTCCTGTAGCGCTCAGTACCTGCACTACATCGATGAGGATTATGAATCCGAAGAAGCCGTTCTTGAGAGAAGTTGAGTGGTCAGCGACGATAATTGGCCAGAGCATCCATGACAGATAGATGATAATAATTGATGTGTGATTAATCATAACACTAGTATAAAGTGGCTTCGTCCGGACAGGAGATTTGTCTATCCACGAACCCACAGAAGAGGCACAAAGGATCGTCGACAGAGTTGATGCAATTCCCCTGAACTGGTCAGCACGTGATCTAGATATTCGACAGTTGGTCCAACCTGATCGAAGTCGCTGTAAGGTTGTCTGGGAAAGCCGAAGCGACCAAAATAATCTGTAAGATAACTCAATGACTACTCAGAGACTCTCGGCGATCTCCTTACTGAAACGTATTCAAACGTCCTTGTATTCCACATGAAGAAATAATAGAGGAAATAAATCTTCCACCATTTCGTGTGCTCCACTACGCGAGGAAATACATTTTCACCTTCGCGTTCAAAAGAACATTCGTTGTCTGAGAGTAGGGCATGGAGTGACTCCTGGTCGTCCTCATTACCAATGCTTTCCCGGTCAGCTGATGATCCGTGAGAATCCCGTCGATGCCTGGCATGATCGTCCAGCGAAGCTTGCATAGTGGCTTCGGCCAAGTGGTCAAGTTCAAGCGACACTCGTAAATCACAGATTATACTCGATGCTGCCAGAAGTAGATTATCGTGGCGTCCTGACAGAAAGTGACCTCGTCCAACGTTACAAGATAGGGATCGGGGGGGGGGCCGCACTTAGCCTAATCAGGAAGTATATTTACCTCAAATGCCCTCAAAGTGGAGCCGACTCCCGAGCTTTGCGGTCACTTTGGATCCAGCAAGTCGAGAACAAGAAATAAGCTGAGCATAAAATGGATAACAGCCGAATAATTCTATCAAGAGAGATCTGAAAGCGGTGCGATCCAATATGTAGTTCTATTGCGATATCTTCCTCTGTACCAGCTGTCAACGATGGCATAGAATAAGATTGTCAAGAACTGGTAGGCTAGATAAGGGTGTTTGAAGTGATTGCTAATAGTCTAAACTGTGAAATAATATGATAAGTAATCTTATTTGGCCTTGAGAAAGGTCATGGGGAATAAGAAGATTGATACTTTTCAGGTAAGGAGGACACCGTTCCTGCCCCCAACCGGTCCGATAAAAGCTTATGGAAGGCGAACTCTTAATGGTAGTCAAGAAACAAAACCCCGATAAAAAGAAACAATCAAGCCGCAATTTTAGCCTTCTTTTGTTGTGGCAGTCCCCAGGATAAGTTCTTCATCTCACCCATAACGCGAACTTGCAACTGGCGAACCATTGAGCGATGCGAGTTTCTCACATGCTTGGTACAATTGTCCTGCCGGTGGAAGGAAATTTTGCGCTCGTGGTCCATCGAGCGCTTGCAAGTGAAGACTGTTGGGAAGGTGCAACTGATTTCTATCGTCAGCTTCTAGCTAGAGGTGGGGTTGTAAATGTACCCTTCATCAAATACATCATAAGGTCCCTGACAGGTACGTGGTGTTTATCGAAAATATGTGCACCGATGGACTCTTCGTAATGGCACAATAAAAGAGAAGACACGTTGGCTATGGTTGAAAAGTATCCACTTTTCAATGAGTACTGAGAAGACAAGAGGGTCAAATTTGAACGTTTAGAGATCCCAATGTCGATCTTGGGCTCCTACTCTACTTTCCTGTACACTGAGGGAGCAGTGAGTGCATTCTTGTACTCTGCATCTCCAAACAAGTGGTAAGCATCTGAGATATCCTCAGTGTCACAAACTAGGCTAATTTCAGAAAATTCCAGATCCATCCAACCCAGGAATGGCACGATCTTTACTCCGCAGCAGCCACTGATGACCTGAACAGATACTTTGACAAGTACTTGGTAGGCAAAGATAATGGTTGGGAGGCAATTCCAAAAGTCCGTCTCTCGCTACTGCGATTCAACGGGCCGCCAATCACCAGCAGACCAGAGCTTGAGTATCCACCAGCCCGAGTTCAATAGAAGCAGCTCTTCTTGGATGCCAAAAGGGGGAGTCGGAACTTTGATGGAGCGCCGCAAAGCGAAGGCACAACGGTTTACGATTCAACGTCTTGGGTGGACGAGTCTCAATTTACTTGCAAGTTTTCGGAGTATACGGAGCTCATTGGGTATTCCAAAGCTACTGCTGTACATGCCCTGCGAGGATACTGATGACATGGATGTCTATGTACTTGTTCGCAAGCTTGACAGAGACGGGGTACCTCTCCTCAACTACAACATCCCTCTGAAGGATTATGCCTGGTAAAAAGAAAGAAGACATTCCGGACCGCAATCTCTACAAGTACATTGGGCCTAATGGCTCGCTTCGTGCATCCCATGCGTGCCAGGCTGGACACCGATCCCACGGTCAGTCCTGACAAACAGCACTTGATCAGCCCCGCACAAATCTATCGACCGTACGATAGAGTTGAGAAGCTGAAACATGGAGAAAGGTTCAAGATGGAAATCCAGCTCTGGCCTGGTGTAATTGTCTTTGAGGAGGGAGAATCATTGCGCTTGGAAGTCAAGGGTCACATGATTACCTTTCCAGAGAACAATGACATAAGCAAGGAGGGAAAACCCACGAACTTGAACCGAGGTTTGCACCGAATTTACACTAGTGGTAGTTCTCCGAGTCAGCTGCTATTGCCGCTTTGTAATTAGGTTCCTAGATATTGAATTCAAGGGCCATGATTTTGTTCATCCAGTCAAAGGTTCCCATCTCAGTGACTGATTTAGTTTGTGGGGATGTTGGTGACGGTATAAGCTGGTCGATTCAAGTTCACATCCGAACATCGCCCTGATGAAGATCATCTCTCAAAGTCATGAGAAGACACTGACGAAATCGGTGTAAAATCTCTTGATTGGAGTTCAGGTTTTACGATGCCTTTCCACGAGTGTATCTCATAGACGATAAGTTGTAAGTACATCGAGATTAGACTTCACTCAAAAGCACTCCTTATCCAAACTTGATAGTTTTTCTCGCGAACAATTCCAATCTATTTACAATTTGTTCTTACCCTCAAGACCCGGAATTCTACACTCAACAACCGCTGTTATCCCCTTCTGCACACTCTCAATGGCCTTCACAAGCACATCTTTGAAATCTCCCACTGTCTCCGCATATCCAGTGTGAATCCTGCCGTTGCTCGCAGCTTTTGCAATACCGGCAAAGTCAGGACATGGATTGGCGAGACTGATATTCAAATCAAAATTTGACGAGTGCGCCCCGACTCCATCAGGGTGAACTAGTTCCAGCGATATCCGCGGAGCGTTCCATCCGTTGTTGCTAAGGACAATGGCCAAGACAGGAATGGAGTAGCGAGTAGAGATCCAGTAGACACTGCTGGGCATACTGAACATATACGTGCCATCCCCGATGATTTGCACAACGAAGCTCGGACGACCCAGGGAATTGAGAGCAAGTTTGATACCAAGTGATGCACCACCAGCCCAGCCTAGGCCGGTTGCTCCAGATGATATGTAAGAGCCTGGGACTGTACACTGTAATTGATCGTAGATTGCAAAAGTGCTTGTGACTGCCTCAACGCACCACGTTGTATTGGTAGGGCACATGTCTTTGAGCGTCGCCGCAACCCGGTTCGCATTCAGAGGTAATGATCCGTTGGAAATAGCACCCGCAAGAGAAATATCCTTCAATAGAGACTGGTAGGTAGTCTGTCGGGAGGTTGCTGCCTGTTTGAGCCTCGAAGAGTCCCTTGCACCAGAAGAATTGAGGTGGGTATTCAGCTGCTTGAGGGCAGTGTATGAGTCCGCGTGCCATCTTCCAACGGCGTTGATGTAGAAGACAGGAAATGACCGTTTCAACGGGTCGATATCGACGTGATATATGATGGCGTCAGTCTTGACTTTGCATTTTGCCGGTACCCAAGGGACGTCGCAGTCAATGATCAAGATGAGGTCAGCCGCCTCTATGCTGGGATGAGTTGAGTATCGTCCACTCAACCAAGCCGGATGATCTGCTGGGAAGCAAGCATCACCAATGCTTGTGTCAAGCACTCTCAGTCCTCCGATCGTATCTGCAAGCTGAACCAGCTCGGCTGGCGTCTTGAGATTCCTTCCCGAGTATCCTGTTATGATCAGGGGATCATTCGCGTTCACCAGAGATGACGCAATTTGCTCAATGACATCCTGTGGCAAACATGAAGGCCCTGTAGGTTTCCAGAATCTCTGATCAAGTTTGTATGGCTTGATTTCGCGCTCCAAGACCTCTCTTGCGGCGTAAAGATACACTGGGCCTTTGGGGTCTGACATTGAAATCTGCAAAGCTCGATTGACCATTTCCTTGACATTACTGCTGCTGCGGATCTCATTGGTGTATCGACAATACTGCCTGACAATTGCTGACTGATCGGGGATATCTTGCAGCCAGTTGACAAATTCAGTCCTCGATCCCTTCTCTTCACCATGAGTGGTGGCGGGACAGAGACCAGCAAAGATTAGAACTGGACTTCGAGCGATATGTGCATTGTGTACTGCGCACCCCAATGCTTGCGTACCAACATCCACGTGAACTATGACGGCTTGGGGCTTCCCCGATGCTCTCGCATATCCGTCTGCCATAGACAAAGCTACCATCTAAGGTCCATTAGTACCACTTTAAAGCAACTTGAATGATATTGCATACTTCACTAGGACAAGTAACGATCTCGGGAAAGTTTCCTGGGGAATTCTTTCTCCCCTTGGCCATACTCTCCATTATTGCAGGATGATCAGACCCTAAATTAACAAAAACATAGCTGACGCCGGCCTTGGATGTGCTATCAGATACAGTAACTGGGGCGTGGGGGTTCGTGGAGTCAAATTACCTCCCACAACGCCTCAAAGAAGGCATCTGAAGCTGTGTATACCCTGAACATGATAAGCGAGCATTCATTTACATTAACGAGAGATGGAGAGATTCACATTGTGCGTTTATTACGCGTGAATGATCTTATCTGTGAGGATTTTCGTGGAACCGGTGCTTGACGTGACAACAATTTACTGCCAGGAATATAAAGAGAGAAAACACAAGGAGACAATTGATCGCCAGACTTTTTCATGCAATTGGCCTGCTGGTTCACATCTAGATCTGTGCCGCATGTTAACTTTAAACAACAGATGTGTAGGCGGCCAGAATACGGGCTGCCGAAAGTATGTGCCGAGAGGGGAAACTTATCCGGGGATAGGAAAGTAGTGGGTAGGAATATGGCGTTGGACATGCCGGCTTACGCAGGCGGAGACTCAGAGACCGACCAGCCACAAATCTTGCTCCCCACAAACGTATTCGAGCTAGATGGTCGGTCTCCTTGCACTTTCGCGGGGTGAACATTGGCATACAGAACATTGCCACAAAGCCTTAGCACTAGTCAAGCTCAAAGGAAGGCCTCCACGCTGTGGTCTGCCCCCAATGTAATGGCATACCATCAAATGTTTAGGTAAGCAAACTGGACCGAGATCGCCCTTCTAGAAGCCAAGCTCTGGTCGATTTGACCAGAGCGTGCCGATAAGGCAGTTTGGAGTTGCTTCAGGGCATGGCGAAGGCTTACCTACCAAGTCACGTGTTCGGCTTCAACACAGCGCCTGGACACTGAAGGGTTAGAGGAATCCCGCGAGCATGGTGACTGATGGTTTATTGGACGTTGTGTTCCCCTGGCTGCGTGTAGGTGTTGCCAAAACCAATGGCAGTGCGACAGGCAATTTCTCCGTGGCATCTTCAGGCTTCCCCGCAATCTCCAAATTCTTCTTTCCATTCACTTCGCCGCATGACGGTGCAACGCACAACTCCAATCGTGCAGTCTCAGTAGTTGAGCTGAGTTAGCAGAACTGGTTGCCATCGGTCCCTCCTACCTTGGTGTCTTGGATTGGTCGTGTCACCAATTTTTAATTATGGTTGTGTCAGGTAGGGCTCCAGATTTAGACCTGGGTCAACCAGCACCACCCCCACTCAAAGTCAAGAAGAGATTCCAATGTCAACAATGCCGGAGAATACGCACTGCTAGAGCATCTCCAGCGGTATGAAGGAACTCGTTTATAATCAATAATCCCAAGCACAAACATTACTCAACAACCCTGCCCGCAGATACCCAGGACAAACCATTCAGCTGCCAGTAGTGTGATTCAAATTTCAGCCGAAGGTACGATCAAGCACTATTCTGTAGATATGGAGAAAGATGCCTCTCCAGTTGATGTATTAACGCTAGCTGCGATCTCCTTGTACGCCATTTGAGGTTAACGCACGAAAAGGACGCCCAGAAGACTGCTTGCTGGACACAATGAAAGCAATGATAAGGATCAGCAAGGGCTGCAGAGGAGAACAAACAGGAGGGGACGAATCACATTCAACACTACAAATGTCGTATCAACTTCTAAAGAGTACAAAAGTATCGAATGTGGCAAATGCCCTTGTGATGGCTCAAATGAAACCTCCTAGAAAATTACATTCGCGTTCAGTCTTTACTTGCTCTCAAAGTAGCAAGCCCAATAATCCTCCTTGATCAGGTCCGCCGCTCTCTCTGCGACAGCGTAGACACTGCTTTGTATGTTCGCCCTCGGAATCAGTGGCATTACACTAGCATCAATAATCCTAAGCTTCTTCGTCCCGTACACCCTCAAACGCTCATCGACAACGCCTCCTTTCTCCTTCGGTAACATAGCACAGGTGCTAGTTGGGTGCCACATGGAGATCGCATTGCGTCGAATATGTTCTTTTGCAGCCTCGAGATCGTCCTTGCATGGTTTGAGACTGGTCATGCGGCCGTTTGGCTTGATGAGAGCTGATGCGAAAGGTTCGGTCGTGACAAATTCTTCGAGGTATTGCGTATGGCGCGCAAAGAGCTCGAGGTCGAGGGCGTTGCTCAGGTAGCGAGGGTTGATGACAGGAGCATCTTTGATTGACGCGGAAGTGATATGGACGCTGCCACGAGACAGAGGGTTGGACAAAAGAAGCACGATAGTAATGAATTTCCCGGGAACTTCTTCGAGAGAGTAGTCGCGGGCACCAGCAATCTGAGTAGCGGCTGAGAGCATGGCGATCGTGGCATCGTTCTCATCCTCCAGGATCGAGCGAGCGATTTTGAAATAGTCTTGCGAAGCGGGGTGATTTGAGGACAACTCTCGATCGATGTTGCCATCAAGGAGTTCTTTCAGGGTTTCTTGGCTTTCTTTTCGAAGGAGTGGGAGGTAGGCAAAAGATGAAAGACCAAGGGCAGCAAGAGGGCCCGTCCTACTAGAGGCGTACTCGGCCATTGCAGCTGCGATTGCATCGGGCTCCTTTCTTCTGAGCGCATCCAGTGTTGGAATATCGTCTTTGGCTTCGAACCCGATCCCGCACCAAATATGATCTTGTAAGTTCTCTCCCACATGTGGATTATCTACAAGGACATCGATACCCAACGACTTCAACAAAGTTGAATCTCCGATACCAGACAGCTCCAGTATCTTCGGTGACTGAAGTGTACCAGCGGCAAGAATGACTTCACAGGAAGCATTTGCCGTTATTATTCGCCCATTTTGGATATACCGAATCCCGGCTGCCGCATAGTCAGACCCCGCCCTATTGAAATTGACGTTCTCAACTGTGCACTCCGTCAAAACATGCAAGTTCTTGCGTGCAGCAATCGGCGCATAATATCCAGTCACGGCATATGATCTCTCGCGCGTTACTGGATCAATGCTGGCAAGCATTTGAAATGCTCCTGATCCTGAGCCATGGAATGGATCATCCCTCATTTTGTGGCCTGCTTTCGCAAACGTGTCGTTCCATGGTCGAGGAACCGGACCTCCATAATTTGGACTATATGAAGTCTGAATGGGACCAGAACATTCAGATCCTTCATCAAGGCCGATACCCATGCGTTCGCTCATTTCGGGGGTAATTTTCTGAACTGAGTGCGTTCTGGCATAGTATGGTTTCAGTATGCTCCAGTCCCATCCCAGATTTCCTAGACGGCCCCAAGCATCGATGATGCTCTTGGATGGTGGCACGAATACCTCAGCATTGACAGCACTTGAGCCACCGAGAGCTCGGCCTGGTGAGATGTTGATTTTCCTGTTCTCAAGTTGAGGCTACACGAATGTAAGTGTAAGTTCGATTATTGGAAGGAAACAACTAGCCTGAGGAGACGTCTCGAAACCCCAATGGGCTTCGGTGCCGAACAATGTAGAATATAGGGCTGGAGTCTTCACCCGTGGATCATCGGCATGATTTTTCCCAGCTTCAACAACTAGAACTTGTATCTTCGGGTTCTTTGTGAGTCGATTGGCGAGGACAAGGCCTGCCGTACCGCCACCAACAATGATGAAATCATAAGTAGATGTCATGATGCCTGCTGCAATTTACCTAGTAGGACTGCCAAAACTGATGAAAAGTTGCTTGCTTTATACCTGCCAGCTGTGAAGGTAAGCTGAGTGAGACGGACAGAAACAAAGTTAAACAAACAAGAGCCAATTGAGAGTGCCATAGCATTCGGCGTATCGAATTGCGTGTAAAGACATTCTTCCAAACAAGGCAATTGCAAGGGCGGGGTGAACCATGCTTTTGATTCGCTGAGTTGAGTTTGCAGCTGTCTCGGCTCAGAGGGGTGAACAAATTCGTAGTCAGCAGGCGTAACGACTTCTCACAACCCGCCTCTACTTGTAAAGTATGGTGTCAGGCCTTTGTTACACAATTTAAGGCTGACTGGACACCCAAAAGAGGCAACTCCGGGATCTGTTAGTCGACTTTCGCGGGTCAAAAGTAAGGCCTTGTAAGCGATCAGCATCTATTAGCACCTCTTTTCAGCACCGCCAGTAAAACACGTTACACCCGACCTCCTTCGTGGGGTTAAGATACGCCAGTAAATGGCTTGCAAAATTGAAAGGTTCAGCCTCTGGAACCCCGAGGGATCCCTTGAGGGCAAGGCTTTGAGATTTCCAGTCTGTCCAGACTCTGGATACATTCATGTGACAGCTTGGCCTGCTTGAAAGGCTGCATGCAGTAGAATGATGAGGGAATAGAGTAGATTAGCAACAGTCAATGAAAGAGAGATGAGGGACCCTCATGTTTCCAGGATATCACAAGAGATGGAGGTTGACTTCAAAACCTGGTCCAGAGCGGAAAGTCGGCCGCTCGCTTAGATCTATCCTGTCCGTCTAACCAGGAGGAATAGACCCAATTCACCTGACTTTCCCAACCGTATCCGTATCACCCTGGCAGTTTCCAAATTTCTCCTTTGGTTTCTAACCACTTAGATCTATATATCCTCAGTCGCTTGGCTGAACGGAAACGAGCAACTCCTCTCGTCAGTATTCCACAAGGTGTCTGGTCACGCCTTTGCCAATCGCAGTGGAGCCGATCGCCAGCGGAAAAGTTGCCTTGCCACTTACGGAGGTACAGCGGTTATGTTTTCCCCCCTGTTTTTGCCAGGGGGTGCGCCCTTAACCTGAAGGGGTAACATCACGTCAATGCACTAAACACGCGTTTGTATAGCAATTTCTATAGAAAATAATGAAGAAGACATTTAATTGATGATAATTAGTATTTTGTAAACAATCCATCGGCATCAATAACAGCTTGATAACGTGCCGGCATACTCTCGATTAAGGCACGGAACTCAAATTCCCCTACTTTTTCCCACGCATCTTTGACTGCCGCACGAAGCCTATCGTAGCTAAGGTTCTCGGGGTAATTGTCTTGAATATAGTTCTTCATGATATGCCATACTCTCTCGATTGGGTTCAAATCAGGAGAGAATGGAGGCCAAAAGATAACTATGATTCCTCGTTCAGCTAGATCTTGTTTCGTATCGCCGGCAGCATGTCCTGGGGCCGAATCTTGCATAAGAACAAGATGGATTCCCTCTCGTCTCATCATTTCGATATACCCGTGTATAATAGGTACTGTCCTTTGACAATAGGACTCTTGATTGATCGATCCCCAGTCCTTTTCCCAGAATATTCCTGGTCCTTTTGTGTGCCCGTGAAAGCAGCCCCAAAACATCCAGCCCTTCTTTCGTTGATGCCTTTCGACGATACAAGTAGGATGCCACTCTTCGCCAGGCCTCCGGGTAACCCAAGTTCGTGTATGCCTTCCTCCGGTAATCCAGGTTTCGTCGGTCCATAAGATTTGGTACCATTGGTCCATTGTCCACTTAACGTGTTCCTCTGCCCACGCTTTCCGGAGCTTCTGATTCTTCTCTGAAATAGGAGGCTTTCGCATAGCTAATCGACGATGGAACCCCTCGCGGAGTAAAGCGGATCGGATGGCATCTTTTTTGACTCCAAAGTTCATTACTGTCGCTAGTTGACTGAAAGACATTCGACGGTTCTGAGTTGAAGAACACACGAAAAAGACTAAGTCTTCGACTTGAGCTTGTGTAAGAATAGGTCGACGGCCTGTCTTCTTTTTCGGTGTAGCCTGCGAAGACTTGACAACATATTTAATTTGTTCGTAAGTCGGATGAAAAGGTAAATAATCGTGTATCTGTTTATAAGACCAGCCTATTTCGTAAAGAAGACGAATATCCCTTCGTTGATCGCGTGTAGTATGAGACGATCGAGTTGCTTTAGTAGGTGCAAGTGGAGGCACAAGAGAAGCGAGTTGAGGTAAAGGAGTAGAAGGGAATCGATAAAAGACTGACGGTTCAAGTACTGGTAAGGAAAGACTCATCGTGATAGCTTCAATTGCATAGAATTCTATAGAGTTTACAGTATAAACGCGTGCAACGCGTAGAGCTTCAATGCTTTGACCCTCTGCTGTTCTTACCCCTTCAGGTTAAGGGCGCACCCCCTGGCAAAAACAGGGGGGAAAACATAACCGCTGTACCTCCGTATCTCACTTCATCTTCTCCACAATTTCCTCATTTTTCACCGCTCGCACAACCTTCCGTGCTACTTCTCTATGTTTTTCTTCTCAACCTTATTATGTCAGCACCACAGAGTGGATATCAATTAAGCACATGCGAACAGCATTTTCCATGACTTGCATAGTGGATGAAGCTTATCTACCAATCAGATATCGGAGAATCTTTTCGGTCCGTTTGTTGAATCGTTCTTAGAGAATCCTGAAAGTACAAATATGAAGTGGAAAACTTTCCAATTTGCTGCTGTTTTGGATTATCTCCGACTTATCCTTCATACCACTGTTCAAAATTTTCATGTTGATACAAATCAGCTTCAAGTGAATCGAGATTAACATGAAGTTATTATCATGGCTTCATCCTCCTAAATATGTGCAAGCTTCTATCCTAATTTCTGTTGGTGGTGGTCTCTTCGGGTAAGTGCTTGATACGCAAGTCCTCGATGTGAAGCTCACGCTCGTCCAGTCTGGATACAGGTACGATTGGGCCACTCACAACTATGGCACAATTCGAGAAATCTTTCGGCCACCTCTCATCCACGGTCCATGGTCTCACAGTCTCTATGATCCTCATCCCGGCCGCGATAAGCTCTTTCTTCGGAGGGCATCTCGCCAACTCCGTGGGGAGACTGAAAGGCATCGCTCTAGGAGCCGCAATTTTTGGATTTGGTGGTGGCATTGAAGCCGCGAGTGTGCATTTGGGCATGTTACTTGCCGGACGTGCAGTCAAAGGTATAGGTGAGGGGTTGTTCTTGAGTACTTTAGTAGTGTACGTCGTCCCATCACTCCAATATCCCATTTCCTTCAGCTGACTTTGCAGCTACATCACCGAAATCTCGCCCCCTCAATCCAGGGGTACATTAGCTTCCATCCCACAATTCCTAACCACCGTAGGGGTCTGCGGGGGATATTTCATTTGCTACGGCACCGTGAATATTACCTCTTCTGCGTCCTGGCGTATTCCCTTTGCACTCCAAGCCATCCTTGCTTACGCTTTCACGATCAGCACGCTTATGCTCCTCCCGGAATCACCACGCTGGCTCACCGCACGAGGCCGCCACGAAGAAGCCCTGGTCATCTGGGACAGTTTAGGAATCGCATCCACAGAGCGCGAGAAGATCGAAGAACGACAAGGCGACGCGCTACCTTCCCAGGTTAAAATGAAAGACATCCTGGCCGTCTTCAGCAAGAGTGCGAGAAGACAGACAGGTCTCGGTGTCTTTCTCATGGGCGCTCAACAAGCAAGTGGCATAGACGGTGTTCTGTATTATGCACCTCTGCTGTTCGCATCCGCTGGCCTCTCATCTTCTACAGCTTCCTTCCTCGCTTCAGGCATCTCTGCATTGCTCATCCTGCTTGTCACGATTCCGGCATTCCTACTCGCGGATCGCTGGGGAAGAGCAACATCGACCATTTTCGGCGGGCTTGTACAAGCGGCGTGTATGTTTATCATGGGCGCACTGTATGCAAGTGGTAGCGTGCACTCTGACAGGGGGGTTGCTAGATGGGTGGTTGTTGTATTGATTTATGTGTTCGCCATGGTCTTCAGTGGCACTTGGGGAGTGTGCTTCAGGGTTTATGTTTCTGAGATTCAAAGTCCAGAGACGAGGGCTGGCGCGAGTAGTCTGGCGCTGAGTGCGAATTGGGTAAGTTCTCACTTGTATTTGTTGCTGCGGGAACAGCTTTCAGTAGTACATGGCAGACACAGCTAACAAATCCCAGGTCGTTAATTGGATCATAGCCTTCACCACGCCAATATTTCTCGCAAAGTCGTCTTTTGGCGTCTACTTCCTCTTTGGAAGTGCTGCACTGCTTACAGCCATCGTAAGTGTGTTCTGGATGCCTGAGACGCGTGGTCGAAGTTTAGAGGACATCGATGCGGAGTTCAGTGGTAAGCATAAAACACAGGGCGGTGGACTTGAGAGTGGGAACGAAAGTGGTATTATGCTTGTTGACATGCCTAGCGAGAGAATCGGTGGAGAGGAGATGGGTACTGGTAGCGGGATGGAGAAAAGCGAGGTCGGGGTCAGTGTGAAGGTTGGTGAGAGGTCCATGACTTGACGTGCAGTAGAGTCAAGACAGATAGTGGAAAATAAGCTTCTCGTCCTGGAAGGACATTCGCTAGTAGTCAATTTCTCGGTCAGGACAGAGTGTGTATTGTCGGAAGCGATATTTTGGAAACAAGTGATTCAGGCCAGGCACGCATACCAGTTATTGCCACTACTTTATTTCCTGAGATGCGGATACTGTGCGGAGTCTGTCAGCAGTTGCCATACCCTAGCCTTATATCTGTAAGCTTTTGCTAGCTTCCGATGCTGTCAGATCTTCTGCAGTAAGAAAATAGAGTACAACAGCTGAAATATGTACGTAAATTATTACGCGGCAAGGCCATTTGCCCCACAAAGACCTGACCACATCGCCAAAGGTAAGGGCCATCTAATACTGATTATTTGCCCAGGCTCCTCTTGACGTTTGCATTTCTCGACTTGAAACTCGCAGTATTTTTTCAGAACATACACAAGCCGCGACAATGGCCTCCAAGCCAGTATTCATTTTCCTTCCCGGCGCCTGGCATTCCCCTTCCATCTACGATGCCGTGATATCCAAACTCAGCAACCATGGCTACACAAGCCAAACTCTACCCCTCCAAGCCATTGTCGCCAAACCCGCAGTGACCACTCTGCAACCTGACATCGACGCTCTCAACACCTCTGTGCGGTCCCAAGCTGAAGCAGGCAACGACGTCATCGTCGTAGGCCATTCCTGGAGTGGGATCATCGTCGGTGGGGCACTTGAGAACTTGAGCAAGACGTCACGGGAAAAGGAGGGGAAGAAGGGTGGTGTTGTCAGCTTGGCGTATATAGCTGCTTTTGTGCCCATGGAGGGGGTGAGTTTGGTTCAGGCATTTGGTGGGGAAGTGCCGCCTTTCTATGAAGTCGAGGTACGCCTCTTTTAAGTGATCCCACTTGGAAATATATTATGAAATAAATTGGAAGTGACGCCAAAATTAGGAACCATGGGTCACTCCATTTGGACCACCAGGACCTATTCCGCTGTTCTACCACGATCTTCCAACCCCACAAGCCGAATTGTGGACTTCCAGACTCGCCCCGCATTCTTATGCGACGAAGTTTCTGGGTACGGAGCGTTGCTCTTGGAGGGAGATCCCGAGTAGCTATCTGTTATGTGAAGATGACAGGGCGATCCCGCCACCAGTTCAAAAAGCAATGGTTGAGGCTTGTAAGGAAGAAGGGGCGAGTATGGATGTCTCGAGATTGATGAGCTCACACAGTCCGTTTTTGAGCAAGGTCGATGAAACAGTGACGTGGTTAAGAGGTGTCGCTGGTGACAACATTTGAGAAATACAAATCAAGATACAAAGAGATAGTGTACCAGGCATTTCGAATTCGGTTATCTCCATAGAATGCTTCACTGCCCTGTAAACAGCTTATTCCGGGTGTTGCCAGCCAGCAGTAGCCTATTTCAGTTAAGCGAGATAGAACCGCAAACAAAACCGGACTCTTAAACGGTCCTTCCAATCAAAAGACTACCTATTCTGCGACTCTCGCGACAGTAAGTAGAGGGAAAGCCGTGGTAATTTTCTGCACACTTGTGTAGTTTCAACTCCTCAAAATTTTCATGCAAGTCTTTGCCGTCCTAACTCTGAGGCTCTCTTCGCGAGTCCTTGATCATCATGATTCTGACTCAACCATCATAGCGCGTCAATAAACGAGTAAGCAGTCTCGCTCTTTGAGCGGGAAGAGGCAGCTGTACGGGCTGGCACCGGGTAATAATGGGCGTTTGTGTCATGACAAGCGTGTTTGCCAACTTCATAATTGTCCCACGGATATCGGCCTCTTGCATGACAAACGCCGAAAAGCTACAGATATCGTTCTCATACAAACCAGATCCCAGATGATAGTCTTTCAAACAAGTGAGATGTTTGTCAAATATGACTACTTGATACTTAATATGGGTATCTCTCATCCATATCTTTCCCCTGTCAGAACCCAGACTTTTTGGACGATCACTTCCATCTACACTTCACTTTCGGCTCACTTTCGGCTCACGAATCCACCATCAGTATGAGATCTCGCGCTTTACTTTACATGGCTCTCTCGATCTGTTCCGAATGCGTTGTAGCAAGTGTACAAGCCTCGCAAATTATCGAAAGGAGCTACGTCACGGTTACAAGCTACTGCAACGCCGATAACAACTACTCGTAAGTCATACTAAAACCCTTATATATTTTCCCAGAGATCGAGTACTAAAGCCCTGTCTGTGTATAGTGAATGTTTGAGTCCCAGCACAACAATCAGTGTCACAGCAATTCCCACCGCGACCACCACCACGTGAGTCCCTGGAAATAGCTTGACAATTCTTGAGGGAAGCTAATGGTGATCGCCCGCGCCAGAGCGACTTTTGATCAAGTCAAGGATTCACTATAACTGTTCCTGTGGGCACTGGGGGAGCGGGAACTCAGAGCCCAGGAGAATTGATGGCTTGGGTTGTAGTCTTGGGAGCGGCAGGCGCTTGGGGCCATAGTTGGTTAAACACGACACTGCCGAATCGTCGCAATATCAACGCAATCTTTGCTTCTACAAATAGCGTGACGGTCATTGTAATACATTGGATAAAAATCAGAATGAAAACCCCAATTCTATAGCGCAGAAACTTCATCATTCTTGACGGGTTGTGGTCAACCCAACCGTAGCTCCAATTAAGCGAGCCCCCTTAAACCCCCGCATTCCAGCACAGTATTCCCCGACTCATTGCGGTCTCCCTACAGCTCTTATCCTCGCGCCCCATCTCCACAAGATCCAAGGAGCAGGAAAAGCTAGTCCAATGTACAGAGATGCCAACATGCTATTTCCCCACCCATATCCCAACTTCTCGTACAGACTTGGCGCAAAAATCGGGAAACCGAACGCAAAAGAGTTCGACAGGATACGACAAGCAGCGTTGGAACTTGCTGAATGTTGCGCGAATTCATCTATGAGATATGAGAACATGGCACTGCTAGAGGACATCATGCCACCGCTCATTAGGGTGGCTCCAAGATCAACCACTACCCAATGCAAGTGCCTCTCCACTGACCAGCCATATAGAAAAAGTCCGAATGGCATGATCAGTATACCTGGTATCATCATTGGGACGCGGTATTCAGGGGCTGTCGCGCCGTTATTCTTCTTCTTGAGATGGGCCCAGACGATGTCAATGAGTGGCCCTGTGACTTGTGAGCCGATGGTCGAGCCAAGGGCAATAGCTATGTAATGAAGACTACTCGTGGTCTTCGACTGCCCGTATTCCTCTTGCCACATCGTGGAGAAAGTCGTGAGAGCGATAACGTAGACGGCGAAGCTGTATGAGGTAAGGAGACCGAGGATGAGGATGATCGGGCTCGTGAAGAAGAGTTTGATGGGCCGCATCATGCTCACTCGCAGCTTCTGGGAAAGTTTGGGGTGACTTCGCTCAAATTTTGTGCGGTAGTCTCTGCCTGTTGATTTTCGAAGTTTTTTGGATTTTCTCGCGAGGAGAACGGGTTCGTAGGGTTCGCGAGCAAATATCGCGAAGATTGTGATGAGTGCGCTGTCGAAGATTGATACGACCCAGAACAGCCATGGCCATCCTGCTGCTTGGGACAGGCCACCCCCGACAAGAGGTCCAATTGCAGCTCCAAGGTAAGGAGCGAACGTGACTGATGCATATGATTTCCCTCGCTGGTCGGCCTTAAACATGTCTGCCATTGTAGGTCCCGATATCTGGGTGAAAGTTATTAGTAAATCGGAAAGTGTTCAAAGTGGAGTCGTTGACTTGCCGAAATCGAGACGCTCCCACCGAACCCAGAAAAAAAGCGGCCAGCAACCATCATCCCCTTGGTTTTGCCAACTGGGGCCAATGCATTCCAGGCGATATACCAACAGTGACAGAATATCCACAACCTCTTCCTCCCATACAGTTCAGAGAGGGGCCCAATTACCATTGGGCCAAACACGAAGGCCAGGAGATAGATTGACATTGTCAATTGCGTCTCTGCATCGCTTATTCCAAGGTCTTTGCTAATTTGAGACAATGCAGGAGCCATCATACTTGCTGAGGATGTGGAGACAAGTCCGCCGAGTGACATGAGTGCTGTCATGGTGTATTTACGAGAGTCTGGCCAGTTGTATGGACTATTTGGATCATTTTCGCCATCCCAGGTAACCTTGAAGCAGGTCAGCCATGCTAGCAAATCAAGTCAGGGGATTCTACCAGATCTTCTTCGTTGTCAGCACTCACCGCGGTACCGATACCCTTCTCGTAGTCCTCGTGCGTTTGCCCTAAGCCTGCATCGACCGGTTGTGAGATTTGCTTTGGACTTGCTTTTTCCTGGATGAGTTTCTCTTCGTTGAGTGTAGACGCCATTCCTGATAATTTTGCAGCCAAAAATGCTGAGAACAAACCAAGGACTTGATTCCTATAAGGACAAGAGGTGGAGTGACATGAGAACTAAGGAGTCGAAAACGACCTTCTCAATTTGGATGGACCCATCTTGAGAAGTACACCGATATCTCACTGCATCGAACTAAACAGATAAGATCCGTACCACTATCATGATCAGTGCCTTCACGTATAGGTGACCAATGAGGCTTGGAAACCATACTGATATCGAACTCCGATATCCGTATTTCACGGGTCAAATATGCAGCGTGCGAGGCAACACTGCCAAAATTCTACTCCTTTGGGAGATCTACACAGGGACTGGTGTTATCTTATCAGATCGTTTGATCTTTTCCTGTGAGTCACACTTGTGGTCCTGCTGAGGTCGGTGAGGAAGAAATTCGGAAGAGAAGCACAAGTATGGTGATGCCGTGAATCTTTGACATCATCTTACTTCCTCCGGTCTAACACAATATAGAACGGATACTTTTCGGGACCTTATAAGGCATATTTGAGTCGCATTGGAGATCATTGAACGGTGAGATTACTTGTTGCGCCTTGAACTCCGTATCCGCTTGCAGACAGGCACTGCCTCCACTCCTGGTCCCAACATTGGCTCACAGACCACCACGGAAAGACATCAGCAATCTCGCATCAAGAATTCATATATCGCTCATACATGAGAATGAGAGATCTTGCTGCAAGAAATCCGTCGTTTGAGGGTATCAAGCAATAAATGAACTGCTGTTCGTCCTTCAATGTTGCCAAGCTGAGCTAGGACATGAATCGTGTTCATGTCTTTCTTGAAATCCCCATTCTTAGAAAGATGTAAACTTCAGCATCAACGACAATATCGCGTTGCAGGAGGAGACGGCGTGGCGGACGCCACATCCTTATGGCAGATCTGGACCTGTTTTTGGATCGCAGCATGGTCAAAGAGTCAGCCCCAATATCTCAGCTGCGTGCTTGTGGGGAACGCCATGGCCACAGAAGATACAGCGCACAAGCAGAATCAAACATTGTCGTCCAGCCACCAGCTACCACTTGGCTCTGGTCCGTCCCGATGTTGAAGTCCCGGATTCTCTCTTTCCATTGGGAAGAAGCCGATGGATGTCGAATTGTCGAGGTTTCCTGTTTCATGTAGTGCTTCGTTAGCTGAATAAATTAGACTAAATCCGCACGGCATTTCCTGCGAAGGTCCGCGATAGTGCTATCTTGACAAGAACTCGCCTGTAACATGACCCTAGAGATGGAGAGATGCTAAAATGGCTTCTAGGACCTGCTCTCCAAGGCCGCTTTCTTTTCGCGGCTGGCTGTCGATCTCGCTCTTTTGTTATCGATATCATGAGGCATCTAAAGAAACGCACAGGCGGGCCAGCACCCATGAGTAATTTGTTGCGATTTCATTCGAATATAGGGCATGCTTCCATCATATCAAGAGAACATCGAAACAATGATCAACGTGGGGTACCCAATGTGAGTTGGAGCCGAGTGGAGCCGAAACCGGCACAGAAGGATCCCTAAAACTTTCTTTCGACACCTCTCCTACTCACTTTCGCCCGATTTTTGGACTCCCAGGAAGGGTTTCATACATGCCGTTTTATTATACACTTTTCCGATCAATTCAGCTGAGGGCAGTTTCTGGCGCTGTAGTGACATCCATTGCGACTGTGGCGTCAAGCAGCTGTCTTATCTCACATTCCGAATGTACCATTGCTTTTTCTCCTATTGTGAAAGTCGATAGCCTCAGCGTCTTGAGCTAATCGGGACGACCACGCTGAGACAGCCTAAGTCTGGATCGTCTGCGGGCGCTTGTCGATCCCTCCCGAGATCCAGGAATCCCCAGCAAGGCACTTGCTAGCGAGCCAGTAAACAAGTTTTTGGTGTGTTTGGTGCACCAGACCGGGGAAAGGTTTGCTGGATGCTTGCTAGGTCAGCCACAGAGCATGCACGACACCAATTTCATTCCTTCAAGCCGTCATGAGCCTCTCACAACCAAGAGCCTTGTCTCCTGGAATGCTTCTCGTTGCCAACCGATTTCTTGACATAAATGCGTTCTTTTTGTACACCACGGCCGATCATTGGTTCTTGCTTCCACGCTCAGACTTTCATAAGACAGACATCCCCTTGTGCTCCGGGCACATGTAGCCTAGGATGATGTATCTCTTTCGTCCATAACTTCTTGACTTCTGGCACGGGACGTGAATAGTCTGTGCTCCGCCCTTGACTCGTGGTTCTCATGAGTATTTGTATCTTACAGTAAGCCCCTTTCTTAACTTCACGATGGTTCAGTTGGAAGTCGTACGATCACGATGATGGCTTTGCTGCGCATGCAGACCCGTGCCGTTGGGGCAGAACCAGTCAATCATGTCCCCGCAGAGATCCCCAGAGTAGGGATGGTCATCTCGACTATTCTCTCGATGTTGACGATATCAGTACTTGCAGTCTGCTTCAGTAAGCTCGTCTGTCCACATATCTCAGGCCTGTATCTGACCATATTGCTTAGCAAGAAGAATACAAGCAATTCAAGATTGGTCCAAAGTGCCAGTGACAAGATGGCGTAAGTTTTTTGAACAGAAAACAGAACTTTTGACTGACAAATTGTAGTTATTTTGACGATATATGGCGACTCCCTCCTTTTCATCTTCGCTACCGCGATACTGGAACATGGTTTCGGTCTGAACCTGAACATGACGATATGCGGTTCAGCAATTTTACTTTGTCTCATATGCTACATGTCAACTAAAGTAAGTGCCCTTTCCAATATGGCGAGAGACGAATACTGACTTATCTCCAGGTTGTGAGTTCCATCGACAATTACTCCAACAAAAAACCGCACACTAACAAAAATGGCAGATAATTTATTATTTCCTTGTCGAAAAAGTGTACACAATTCGCAGTGTATCGAAGCCACGGCTGAAATCGAAACTTTATTTATTCAACTGCTTCGGCATGCTACGTATGAAGTCCTTCGAGCATGAAGAAAATCGGCTTCTAACATCTACTTAGTTCCCTACATCGTATGCGTTATCCTCAACTTCGTCTACCGAACAGCATACTTCACTCCAAGTGGGACATGTATCATCGGCATGGAAATGAAAGCGATGATGCCTCTGATCATATTCGATGCGGTGGTCAACTTCTACTTGACGATGCTCTTCGTCCTCCCATTACGCTCTCTCTACTCCTACAAAAACACACCCAACAGCGCCCTCCGCACCATCGCACTCCGATCGTTCGTCGGCTCGCTAGCAACACTCACCTCATCTGTTGTCAACCTGACGGTCCTTATGATTCTGAAAGGCGAAGAAGCATGGATTTGTCTGATGTGCTGTAACGCAGACATTTTATTCTCGGTCTTGGTGCTTCATTGGGTCACAAGCAAGGACTCTGGTGGAGGAGCAAGTATGGCATCGACTGCCAGTCTCGGTATCACTTCTCGACGAAGACAGCGGCGAGAGAGCGAACCCATCGCCTCGCCGACAGCGGGGACCATTGATAAGCTGGAAGTGTTTGGTGTCTTTGGTGACCATGTTATCGGAGGTGGATCGGTCACGACGCATATCTCGGCCGAGAAAGGCAACGCCATTGTTGCCATCGGAGAACAGAATGGACAAGAGATGTACGATCTTGAGAACGGCAATGGAGCAAACGCGAAGAGGGCGAGCGATAAAGAAGACTACCCGTTAAGAAGGATCCAGGTACAAGTTGGTCATACTATTGAGACCACGTCGAAGAGTGGTGCGACTAATGGCCTGGACGAGAGCGAGGATGTGGGAGATTTTCGCTTAGCTCGCAGCCACTTGAGCACAGACGAGTTGGTGAGAAAGCAGTGATGCATAGTTCAGGTATTGGACCATTGGCTCTTCAAGGTGCATGCAAAGTCTGGCATGGGAGGCAGACATGAATGGTTTGGGGGCAACATATATACCTGGGAACGGCGCTGGGGCAACTTTACATCTATGGAACAGTCAAGCTTCCAAGCTTGCTCTTGTATGAACAGTACAGATTTGAAATTAGCATGGCACCACTTTTCTGGACATCCCAGTGGCATGTCACCATGAACTCTTCGAAAGTTCAGCTAGCGGATGTTCGGCCTCTTAACCATGGATTCCATTTTCCAGCGCATTTCGCGCGAATCTTCAAGTCCTAACATCGCTACGGTCACTTCGAACCTCCTACCGATAAGTTTACGGTTATATATGCACACACAGACAGCTTACCACGCCATTTTCCAGGGGTACGTTTCAACTCCTGCACAGTTGACGTCAAGGCCCGGAAAACTGCAGAGAGATTGAATGATTCCCCGCATGATTGCCTGCCCATTCACATGTGAGCGTTTAACTTACTTTCGGAACACAGGCTCTATAGAGTTTATTATATGTTAACTGGCTTTACGGTAAGCTTGGTATCAACCTCATCGCAATCATGAATCCCATTTTAAGTTCGGATCGGAGAGGGGAAAGTTTGTGTTTGCTTTAGGATTGAATTAGCTCAAGACCCGTGCCATGACCCAAGTGAATGTTCACGACTTATAGCCCAGTCCTTTCATGACCATGAAACATGCAGTATCAACTTGCTTCCTTCGTGCTGAAGCAGGATGTTGACCTTGCTCTGGTGATGAGTCAGCCGAGAACTCGTTCGCTTCGAAAGGGTTGAAATGTAAACATGAATCTGAATATGGATTGAACAAGGGCACAAGTCACGGGAAGAGACTCGGCTGGTAGAAAATATTACCCATGCATCCTATTCTGGCAAAATTCGATGGCTGAAGAAGTATGACTACATTTGGGCCTCGGAGAGTTGTAGGATTTTGACACAAATGCCTTGCTCAACGAGGCGCTGCTGAGCCAGAGATATAGTATCCAGTTTTGGTGTAGAGCTCAGCTTCCCATACTTTGAAACTAAAGACAAAAGGCAACATCGACAATAAAGAATATGCTCCCTTTTGATACGGAGATATCGTCACATCGGCTCGATATAATCTACCTAAGTTGTCCGGATAAAGTCTTTGCCGCACCGAATCCAACCAGTTCTTACCGAACTTCAGACTAACCCTTCTCCATCAGAGAATAACTCTTGCCAACGGAACGACGATTACTTAAACGCTTCATATCATGATGAAGAGTTCATTTGAGACGGAATTTCAATGCGTGGAAGGAGTTCTAGGTCTAACAGTAAGAGTGTTCTATCGTCAATGTCCGAAAGTCCTCTTAGAACTCTCTCTCTCCCACCAAACCCCTGAACTTAAAATAAGAGTTTAAGAAGAGATATCGAATAATAAATGGCCATATGCAAAATTTACATCAAATCTGATCGCAATGTCATGCTGAATTATTGTGTTGTTGTTCGGTACACGGTTGAACGGCCCTGGGAAACTGCCCCTCCAGTGACCCCCGCGCTGCTTCGAGTTCCCGTTAGACGTGCCGATTTCCATATCCTTCCCCACATCAACCACCTCCCCGAGGGACTTCACGGCGAGTCCCCACGGCGTGTGGACGGTTAAGCCTTCTTCCTTTCCCTTATTCTCGATGGCCTCCACAGCTCCTGATCTTTTCTTCTCATCACTATCGACTTAATCATTCGACAATTGTCCTTCTTCCGAACATCGTCGCGAACCTCTGCAATCATGGCTCCAACCCCCGGCGTCCTGTATGTCACCATGCAGCCCAAGCCCACTCTTCCCATCTCGCAATTCCACGACTGGTATAATAACGAACACGGTCCTACACGTCTCCGCCTTCCCTTCGTCACCAATGGTTTCCGCTACCGCGCGAATGACCTGGAGGGCGCAGCACCCTCAGAAGAGAAGCCGGAATGGATGGCAGTGTACGATATCACGGACATGAACGAATTGACGAAAGATGCATATCTGCGACTACGAGATCAGCCGGTAAAGAGCCAGCGGGAGGCAGATACCATGAAACAGATCAAGGTCGACCGAAAACTGTACGATCATCTACAAACGTGGGAGAGCGAGGAGTTCAAAACACTTGAGAAGGTGGAGAATGAAGGAGAGGGGAATGTCGTCGTGGCAGTCTTCTTGACCTTGAATCCTGGAGAAGAGCCGAAAAAAGCGGTCGAGAAGTGGTATCAGGATGAGCATGTGCCTATGCTGTCGAAAGTACCAGGGTGGCTACGGACACGACGTTTTGTAACGAGTTCGATCGATCCGAATGCTGCAGTCGATTTCATGGCATTACACGAATATAAGCCACAGAATGGATTGGGAGGGCCGGAATTCCAGGCTGCGGTCTCGACGCCATGGGCCAAAGAGATTGGGGACAAGAGCGTCAAGCATAAGGGACGGAGGGTGTACGATTTGTACTATACTTTTGGACCTGCGCCTCGATACCTCGCTCCAAATCTGGCCTCATGGCAGTCGTCAGATGTGAAATCTTCTATTACCAAGACTCTGCCTGATTCTCATGGTGGAGCTGGAGCGATCGAATCGTTCATCACGACGAAAGATGGGGTGGAACTCCCCTTCCGACTCGAGGGATCGCAAGATCCAGATGCACCTTTGATCGTGCTCAGCAACTCGATCCTTGTTGACTACAAGATATGGGATGGGTTCCTTGCTTCCTTCTTCTCAATCCCAGCGAACAGAAAGTACAGAGTCCTACGATATCTTACTCGAGGCCGAAGCTCAAGTTGTGGGACACAAAAGGTCACAGTGGATGTTCTGGCAGCCGACATCATAACATTGTTGGATGCTCTGAGAGTCAAGAAAGCCGCGGCTGTAATTGGTGTATCCTTGGGTGGATGCACGACTCTCAACACTGCGCTGAAGTATCCAGAACGTGTCGCCTCCTTTATATCCTGTGATACAAGCAGTAAATCCCCAGCCGGAAATTCGAAAGCTTGGGGCGAGCGAATCGCTCTTTCAGAGAAGGAATCTGCCTCTGCATCAAGTGGAGAGAAGATCGTAGGTGAAGACCTTGCCGAGATCACAACGAGACGATGGTTCGTAAAGGAGAGCTATGATGGAGGTGATATGGAAAAGACATGTTTGCAAGTGAAGGATATGGTGAAGAACAATAGCTTGGAAGGATTCAAGAAGAGTGTTGAAGCACTGTTCGAATATGACTTGAAGGAGGCAATGAAGACAAGTAACGTCAAGGGTGCATTCGTCGTCGGGAGCGGAGATGGAGTCTTACCTGGTACCATGAAAGAGATGTCCGCTTCGTATGGAAGTAACGGTGCTGCATATGAGGTGATCGATGGAGCCGGGCATCTGCCTATGGTTGAGAAGCCACAGAAGTTCGCGGAAGTGGTCACGAAGCTCCTTGGGTGAGAGCTCGAATTCTAAACAAGCGAAATATAAACCAGAATTGTACCCTTTGAGACAGATCTATGAGTATTCTGCAAGTTGATCAGCAACACTTTACATTTCTCCGTCTTATAGGTGGGAGAAATACCCCTTTTCCGCTCGGCTAATTATGGTTGCGGTAATCAACTCAAGACAAGATCTCGGCTCTTCAGACCCCAGCACCCCACATTCACTCTACATCTATCAACCTATATCTATAGGTTAATAATTACTTGCTCGGATCTCAGCATGTCTGGGAACGTGGCACTTTGGTTCCGAACTCGCCTGCCTGAACATCACCCGGAAAGTCAAATGAAATGATGGTATGAAATCACCCCGCTGGCTTTTATAGTGGGCGTTTCGCAGGTGAGGGGTTGCGTATAAACATCTTGAAATTCCCTCTGATTTTGTTTGACTTGATCTCTTTGTTCGGTTCTGCTCTTTTACTTATTTTCGAACCTTGTATATAGATGTATTGTCCTATCTGACGTATTCAGCTACAATACCGACATCATGATTTCATCAACCCTGTCCACGTTTATAACTTTCGCTTCTTTCGCATATGCTATTCCTACATCTTCAATTCTCACGGAAAGGCAAACAAATGGGACGACATCATACAAATATCTTTTTACATTGTAAGCTATCTTTTGCTATGTTCCACATTTCATTCTGCCATTGAGATTCAAGCATGAAATAGTTCTTGACTGACTCTCCCTCAGTGGCGACAGTTACTCCCAGACCGGCTTTGATATCAATGGCACCAAACCTTCTGCTTCAAACCCAATCGGCAACCCGACTTTCCCAGGATACACCACAAGCGGTGGAAATAACTGGTATGTGCCTCTTTCCTCCTCATCTCGCTCTCCAAGGAGCGGCTCTCTGAACACCATCAGCACAAATGACTCGAAAACATAAACTGATACATCACACTCAGGCTCACCTACCTCACCAAAACATTCACACCCTCCCTCCTAACCTACAACTTCGCTTCCGGCGGCGCCACCACCTCCGCCTCCCTCGTCAAACCCTACACCAGCACAGTCCTGTCCCTCATCGACCAAGTCTCCCTCTTTAGCACCAACCTCGCCACCACCCCCCACCCAACCTACGCACCCTGGACCAGCGCTGACACCCTCTTCGGGATCTGGATCGGCGTCAACGACGTCGGCAACGCCTGGTACAGCGCGAACTGGACCGCGCTAAGCGAGAACATCATCCAGGTGTACATGCAGCAAGTGGAGAAGCTGTATGCGGGCGGTGCGAGGAACTTGGTGCTGCTGACGGTCCCGCCGATTGAGTTGACGCCGATGGTGGCGGCGCAGGGGAATGTGACGCAGGTTGCGGAGGGGAAGGCGGTTGTGGGGTATAATGAGCTCTTGAAAGGCGCGGTGGAGAAGTGGAAGGCTGGGAAGGGAGAGGGAGTGGTGAGGACTTGGGTGGTGGATACGGCGCCGGCTTTTCAGGCTGCGGTTAAGAATCCGAAGGCGTATGAGGCGAAGGATGCGTTGTGTTATAATGCGGATGGCGTGAGTTGTCTTTGGTTTAATGATTATCATCCAGGCCAGGCGATTCAGAAGATGGTTGGAGCGGCGGTGCAGAGTGCGGTTGGGTTGTGAGGTTTGTCCAACGAGAAGGCAGAAGTTGCGAGGTGATGGATGCGAGTTAAGGAGTTGAGCTTGCTTGTACATACTTGGATATTTGAGTCGTTGTAAACATCAATTTCCGCAATGTAGATGTGTTTACTTTCAGCCCCTTCTGGCTTCCAATTCAATCACGACAAAAAGAACAAACTGCCCTATCGAGGCTACAACTCATCCCGTTCAACAACACCTCCCTTCCCACTAAACTCTCGAAAAAGCTCCAGCAAAAGACCACATCCCATCCTCTCCGCCTCCCCAGCTGGCGACATGCCCGCCCGACTCTCCAACCATGGATCCGCACCGCACTCCAGGAGAACCCTCGCTCTCCCAACCAGTCTCCTTCTCGTCGCACACATCAGCGGCGACCCCTTCTCATACAGGCCTCTCACTTTATCGTCCATGCCATCAACCTCAAATCCTAATTTGATCAAGTGCTCAATCATAGTCCGCTGGTTTCTGAGCTCGATTGGTGCTTCAACTGCTTTGTGTAAAGCGACGCTGCATTCTGGCTTGGCGCCTGCTGCGATGAGTAACTCGACTACTCTTGGGGTAGAGATCGTAGCTGCGTGGTCAAGGGCGAAACCTGATGAGTGAGAGGCTTCTGTGGCGTTTAGATTGTGTCTTTGGGGAGGTCCGTAGTTCGGGTTTGCGCCGAGGTGGAGGAGACATCTAACAAGCTCTTCAAATCCGACTGCTTCTCTGTTTACATTGTCATGATTAGCGTGACCTTGGACCGATTCGTATGTAGGACTGTAAACGGAAGTCACCTACCCGATTGCGGTGGCACCAGCGAAGCCAGGCGTATTGACGTCCCATCCGTACTCAACTAGCAGCTCGAAGAACACGATGGCTCGGTGATTCTTCCGAGCTATATCGAGGACAAGATTTGGGATAGAGAGACGGAATGGTGGCCGTTGTAGAGAATATTGGGACCTGGCCTTGTAACACTCTTCGGTTGTCCATAGAATCTGTCATGGCGCAATGAGCATGAGCAAGGAGGTGAAAATACAAACCTTCTACAGACAAGCGCGGGGCGGACAATACTGCCTGCAGACAGAAACATCCAACTTGGCTCCATGCTTTAGGAAGAATCGAGCAGCATCGAGGTCACCGTCTTCGAGAGCATTCTCAAGGCCTTGTCTACGAAAGTCTTCTCTGACCCAATCGGGGAGTTCTTCCACTTGGATCTCTGCTTGAGCAATGTCTCCCGACTTGCACAAATCAAGTATTCTAGATGCGGGTGGACAGATGCGGAATGGTGTATGAGAAGACCAGGAAGGGTCGGACGGTGATACAAAGAAAGAGAGTTCTGTGGTCGTGGTTGGGATGTGGTATCTTGGGGGTGATCTTGGACGGTCTGGGATGCTTTTGTGTCTTGCGCTTCGTAACCTGGGGAATGTTGGTTCGGACATATTTGATGATAGATTTATGGAGGGACATTCAAGATAATGAGAAGATATGCAGATCTAGATTTCATTTCCATGGAGGAGTAGTATGGGTGGTGCCTATCGTCGGGCATGTTGCCCGATTGCAGTGAGTGAGGCTGCCATCCGAGAGATTGTGGGCGAATAGTTACAGAACCAACAGATCGACCTTGTAGATTGCAATCACAGAGTCCCTTTCAGATACGATACAGTTCCATTGCTATAGGTTTTGGAAATTGTAAATCCATTTTCAGAGAGAATCGCACAGGAAGCACAGTTCCTACATCTCGATGCTTTCCCCCGCCCAGCTCATATTGAGCTCTCAAAACTCAACAAGCACACCCACCTCACGACCCATTCGCCCGTCCTAGCAACGGCGTATTCTCCCCAGCCTCTCCACCATCCACACGCTGCCCACCATTCTCACCCTCATGATGATGTTCCCTCCCCGGCTTGATCTTAATATTAGTATACTTCGTCGTACTCGGCTTATTCGCCGGATTCGACGGTCCCAAATGCTTGATGCCCTGGGCAGCCCTATGACTGAAACCAGTAGATGTACGGCGAGGCTTGGCGAAAGTTTGGTTGTCGCTGGTGTCGACTTCTGAGCCGGCGATGACGGGTGTGGACTTGCTTTCGGAACCAGCTTGGATAGCGGCTATTTCGGGGGCTTCGATGATCACGGGAGCGTTGAGGGTGCGGCGGACGGAGCGCTGGTTGTCGACATAGACGTCGGATTCATCGACGATTTCCCTGGTGGTCATGTTAGCTTGTCCGTTTTCTTTAAAGCTGGAATTCTGCCCTATGTAGAGCTTCGGAGTCGTGCGAGGCGGGAAGTGGCTACTTACTCTCCAATCAACTCCTCAATGACATCCTCGAGAGTAACAACGCCCAAGGCCCCAGCTTGATCACCAGGAGAATCCGAGACAATGACCATATGCGACTTTCCCTCCTGGAAGAAATTGATGATATCCAAGCACGAGGTCTCAGGAGCAGTTTCAGGGAGAGTGGCCAACGCCAGATCACAAACGCGCTGAGCATCTTCCGGATCATAGGTAATCAGAATCCTCACCAGCAGCATGCCGATGAAGTTCTTTGGGTTATCAGGCGTATGAATCGGGATCCTGGAGTATCCAGCTTGAAGGATCTTATCGACCATCTTCTCATCGAGGACAGTATCGCTAGACATGATGAAGACGTCTTCGATGGGCGTCATGATGCTGCGGACTGATTTTGCTTTGAGGTCCAGGACGGCGGTGATGATGGTTACTTCGTCTTCGTTGAGTCTTTCACCAGGTGATTTGCCAAGGGACATGTGTAATGAGACGAGCGTCTTGAGACCGGCTTTCTTGTAGATGGTACCGTGGTCTTCGCCGAGAAGATAGTCAAGAAGCTTAGCTGTTGGCCATGCCAGGGGTGACATGATATACATGAGACCGAGGACGACGGGTGACAGGTAGGAGCCGATTTGGAGGCCGTAGCGGACGCAGATGGATTGAGGAATGACTTCTCCGAAGATGACTACACAGTGTTAGATAATTTTTCATTGGATGCTGTGAAAACAATGTCATTGTCTCAACCTGAATGGAGAAGTCCAGGAAGCTGTCAACAAATACTCGCTTGAGCAATCGTGACCTGAACGTCCATGTGGATCAAATCATACCAATTAATGCCGTGGACCCAACAACGGCCGGCCATCCTCCTCCCAAAGACCTATCCAGAATAATCGGCAAAGTCTCATTCGTGATAACATTGCTCAGCAAAAGCGTGACCAAAACCCAATGCTTGCCCCTCTTCAACAATCTCAGCACGCTGCCGGCATGTTTCTTCTCATTCTCTTCTCCCGAGTCATGGATCACCTCAAGATAAACCTCATCTTGACCCATCAGACTTTACCAAAGAGTCAGCAAGATTTCTCATTCTGTCATAAAAAATTGGAATCTGAGATTTGACATTCGAGCCACCAAATCAAGGAAGTGGAGCCATAACATACGCAATCGTCAACCCAGCAAAAACTCCTCCTAGAAGCACGAGTACGAGCGCAATTCCCAAATACAGCCATAGTTGCGGATCATCCGGACTCGCGCCCTTATCTTCTTCGAATCTCGAGATGGGCGTTGATGAGAAGGGTAAAGCGAGGGCTCTGAGAAGAGGTAGGTTCATGAGGATGCTGGCTAGTGCAGCAGGGGCTTGGCCCCGAAGCATGGCGGGGCGAGTCATCAGCCACAGCGCTGGACTTCAACTGAGCTCGGTTGAATCTTGGACGGTTGACGACAACAAATAGGATTGAAGGTCTGGAAAGAGTGATGGAGAGTCTTAGATGTAGAAGAGAAGAATCTGAATCGAGAGAGATGAAGTCGAAAGAAGATTGGAACACAAGGATGTCTGTCAGCCTGTCGATTTAGTGGGGTCTTGCGTGCCGGTTATCCTGTTTCGCAGTGTGGACGAGCTTGCCAAGCACTGGGCAGGCGTGGCCCTGAGCTGAAAAGGGTTTGTTGTGGTGACGCGGAACTTCCTATTTCAGGAGCGATTGTTTTTAAATTGGATAATAGTGAGCTTCTTCCTCCGTCTGGTCTTGTAGACTTTGTTGAAACTCGGCTTGAGATCGATGGACGACGTTGTCGTATAACGCTCGATCGAGTCTTGAGTCTTGAGATCTTGGGGTTGCCAAGTCGTGGGGTTGTTGGGTCTCTGCTTTCGGGACTTTTAAACTCGAATACTTGTGGTTTCAGAATGTCTGAATGAAAGAGCTCTCTTGCCGAATACACTTACAGTACTCTTGATTCGGATCACATATTTAAGACCGATACTTTTATGCTCGCGAGGAAGCAAAGCACTCGGTGGTGGTTTGGCGTCAGCAAGCTATAACATACTCACAGAAAAATCAAAATGGCATACCACCCACCCCTTCGTCAATGATAGATGTGATTCTGGATTATCATGTACACACCCATCTTATTACTTCAGCCAGGAATCCAACTTTGTGAGTCAAGTGGCCTCATCCGAGAATACAAGAGATGTTCCCAGTACGTCTTGACCTTCCGACACTTCCCCTCGACCAGCTTTCGCTGGGAGTAAAGAATCCAGCTACATGTAAGTTTCACACTACATAGTCACGACCGACCTTTCCCCTCTCCACCTCTTCAATGTCTACAAACCAGCAAGTCCTCCCGTCCATCGAAACGTCAAAGACCATGCTAGCTTCCAGGCTTCTGTCCATTCCTACTCAGCACGACGGGCCAAACTAACCACTCGCACATTTCACGTCAGACTCGCGCTTAGGGGAAACTCCCGTCTGAATTACCATCTTGGGAAGTACGAAGTACTAACTGCTAAGTGACGAGTAAGTGGAGACCAGGAGTTCGGATTCCGGAGCTCGCTCGCTTGTTGGTCTGTTTGACTTGAAGAGTGGGATGGGGAAGTAAACAAACAAATTGATGACTAACGGAGTTTATTGACTGTGTTGATTGAAGCGAAGTAGAGTCGGCAAGGACGAGACGGACATGAAGGACAGGTATGAAGGACGGGCACTTGATATGAGAAGAAGAGGTCGAGAGACGGTCGGGATTATATGATATTGAAGCAATCCAATAGTAGTAAGTATCAACTAAAAAGCCTGCGAGTATGGATATAAGTATTCAGCAAGCAAGCGAAGGAGATAACTGGAGGCGGACTTTTCAGATGAGGACAGGACAAGATGGCAACATGTAAAAGGGTAGCTTGTAACGGTAGCGAGATGTGATGGAACGAGAGTTATATTACAAGAATCTGGATTAAAAACGATTGGCTTTGTTGGCTTTGTAATAATATTTCTACTCCTCCGCTCTAATTTCAAGGGGGTATACACACACAATACAAACTCCCTTTCCCACCTTATGCCTTCCCATGCACCTTGTTCGTTTCCATTTCCCCCTTCCCCTTCCGTTACACGAAATACACATGCAGTACAAGACGTTTAGAAGACAGCGTTGAAGAAACGCTTCCACGCTGGCTTGGCAGCTTGGATCTCACGATGGGCGTTGATGGACTCCCAGTCGTGCTCACGACGTCCGGTATCGACATCCATGTCAGCGAGCTTGACCCATCCCTTGCGCTTCCAGACCCAGCCGACAACGTAGAAGAGGATGACCACAGGGAGAGCAAGGTAAGCCTTGAAGAAGTCCTCGGCAGAGGCGAGACCACCGCCGATAGGGGCGATGGCGACGAAGAATTGAGCGGCCATGCAGACGAAGACGAGGAAGAGACCGAGGTAGGAACCATAGACACCTCCAATGGCTTGGAATGGGATCTCATCGAGGGTGTGGCCCTGGTGCTTCCAGCCGGAGCGGAAACGGATGTGTGCCTATTCATGTTGTTAGAAGACGGTTCGTGAGAAAAGTGAGCATTGAAAACTTACCAAGCAGATGGATCCCCAGGTGAAGAGAGCGGCGAGACCGGACAAGGCAAGGAGCCAGTCAAAGACAACACCACCAGATGAGGCGAGGACGACGTAGGCGAGGGCACCGAAGAGGAGGTTAACTGCGACGGACCAGGTGGGACGTCCAGCGCGGTCAATGGTGGCAAAAAGCTTGGGTGCGTAACCTTGCTGGGCAAGAGCAGTCAAGGTACGGGAACCACCGTAGACGCAAGAGACACCGATGGACATGACAGAGACGAGAATGACGATGTTCATGAAGTGATCGAAACCCTTGAGACCGGCATACTTTCCGGCAAGCACGAATGGCGAGGTACCATCAGCGTATGGGTTCTCAGCGTTGAGCAGACTCTCGTCCTTGGAGCTGACCAAGAGACCGACGAAAGTGAGACCGAGGATATAGAACCTGAAATGCGGTTAGAGGGTTGTTAATCTGCAACGATTCGGGTTTACTCACAAGGTAATTCGCCAGAAGACTTGCTTGATGGCTCCTGGGAGGGACTTGGCTGGGTTCTTGGCCTCAGCAGCAGCAAGACCGACAAGCTCAGTTCCGGAGAAAGCGAAGGCTGCAACGACGAAGACGGAGCAGAATCCACGGAATCCGTTTTGGAACGCACCTGGGTCGTACCAAAGACGGGCACCCCAGTACTCGCTGTAACGTCCACTCTTTGGCCCACCACCGCAAACGAGAACGAGAGCGATGAACATGAAGATGACTGTGGCGCTAAGCTTGAAGATAGCTGCGAAGAACTCCTCCTCGGCGTATCCAAGAGTACCGAAGATGTTGGTAATGATGATGAAGACCCAGAAAATTGTAATCCACACAGCAACGCTGGTATCTTTGTCCCAATACGCAACCGTGAAGGATACGACTGTCAATTCAAGTGGTAAGACGATCAGCCATTGGATGACCTGTTTTACGTCAGCGATGTTCTGGCGATGTTTATGTGGTCGGATAACTTACGTAGTTCCAACCCATGGCAAAACCCCAGGACGCATCAATAAACCGGATAGAGTAGGTATAGAAACCACCAGAGATAGGGAACATGACGGCAAGTTCACCAAGAGCATAGACGACGTTGAAGATCATGACACCGGCGATCAAGAAACAGATGAGGACGGAAGCTGGGCCACCACTGGTGAAGGACTTTCCGGAACCGACGAAGAAACCAGCACCAATAGAACCACCAATTGCAATCATGTGCAAATGACGAGCCTTCATGGACTTATCGAGATCGACCATTTGGCCATCAGCGGCAGTACCTGCGGGGTTGATTAGTATCTTGATATGGGAGGGCACAAGAAGTTACACATACGTGGCTTGAAACTCTTCAAATTCAGACCGTTCCGGGTCATGAAGTCAACCTCACGGTTGGATGGAAGGTCGCCATGGTGGGTAAGACGATCATCGGTGACAACACCCTTCTCAGTGTCGCGAACTGGGGAAGTCTCGGTGTCGCTGCCCTTGATGGGCGCGGACCCCACTGGATACTCCTCCTTGGACATATTATTAGGTCGTTACTGTATGGAAGGAATGGAGAGGACGACAACTAGGCGCAGAGTCGAAGTCGTGTTGTTGTTGAACCCTCGAGCTGGCGAGATACAGGGACTGGAGAAGCAAGAGGAAACAGGAGGGGAAGAGTTTCATTTTGTATTCACGCAGCGCCGGTCCAGGTAACCCAGGTTGTTCAGAGCTCCCCTCCCAAACTCAGCTCCTGGTCTCCCATGGGTCCAACGGGGCATGTCGCCTCCCCTGTCACGCAGATTGGATTGCGGATACTAGACTGGCATGGTTGGACCATTAGAGGCACAGCGATAGCGACCTTCTTGATGGAGGTGTTGGGGTCCTTGGCGATGGCTTGCCCAGGCGTGTTGCCAAGGGACTTTTGGCCTTGTCTTATCTATTGGCCGCTTGGCTCAATAATAATACCGGCCGCATTCCATGCTAGCCCAGAAATCGCCAACAGCACAAGATCTCTTGATTGCATCAAGACCAGCATTCTTGTGCTTCCCATCTCTTGTAGATTGCCTCGCCGCCTTGGAGTCGGAAGAGCCGCAGTGCGCATTCAACGACACGTCTTGGACGAGGTGGTGAAGATTCTGATCAGATATCTCGTGGGAAGATCTGCGATGGCGACAGTGGCTGGAGCCCCTAGTAATCATGCAAGCCCCGCGTTTGGCTAATACCAATTACTGTCCGGTAGATTAGAGTTGCTGATAGCGCTGTCACTGGACTGAACAGTGGGTTCTGGCAGGGAGAAGGGTGCGGGAATGTTGCTGGCGTGAAGGCTGAAGCAGGAAAGAGAGCAGCAGAACAGAGCACGTCCTGGGTAGTCTAACGGGGGGCTCTAGGGCCACCAGTGGATCCCGGGCAAGGAAGTTAAGGTGGTGAGATGGAAGGGTAAGGGTTCATGGTCCAGGATCGAGTTGCGCCAGACCAGAGAGGGAAGAGAAAGAGGAGGAAGGGAATGGACATGGGAGTGCGTGATGATCCCAGGCTCCCGTCGTCCCTCTCCATCTCCATTTCGATTTTCATTCCAATGGCCCTATGCCGTCGAGGCAAAACACGGCAAGCTGCTTTCAAGATGCGTCCTCCCATGCGAGGGATCGAGGAAGGATGGCCGAATGACGGCTGATCAGGATGGTAAGAGAAACACAATGGTGGACCGAGCCGAGGTGCAGAGTGAAGAGAGGCGAGGGCGAAGGCGAGAGTGCGTGATTCGAAGATGCTGTCATTAGTGTATTGTGGGATGTTTAGTGTTCTGTCAATCGAAGCCTTGAGGCGTTCTTGGGTATCTTGGTGGAACATCACGACGACAAGACTCCACGAGAGCACGAGAGGAAGGAGACTCAGGAGAGACACAGACACATCTCGGAGACGGAGAGGACGAGCTTCTGGGCAGAGGATGTTCCAATTGAGTTTGGCCCAGCAAAGACCCTGTCGGTCCAGGCCTGTCAAATGCCTTGAAACTGCATTCGAGAAGCGGGGCCGTCTTGGCAGGTCACGAGCGCTCTGCATGATTCGTTCTTTTTCCTCCGCCTCCTTTCTCATCTTTCCCCAGATAGGCAGGAGCTTGGGTCTGTACAGTACTGTAAACACTGGGGGACTCTTTCCAACCGTGTCCGCCGACGAGCACAGGGACCTCCACAAAGTCAAGCTAAACAGCCACTAACGTCAACACTAACGTCAACACTACGGTATTCTCTAGCTCGGGAACACACCGGCGTTTTGGAGAGTCAAGTTCCCTGTTCGTCGCCACAAAAATAATCGAAGTCTCCACAAATCCCCCCCGGCTTGCCGAACTTTTTGCATCGCATCGCCTCCATCCATGATCCATCGCAATGAACCTTATCAGCTTGGCGTCCCACTGTCCAATAGGAGTCTCCGAATAGCCTCACTGTGTAATTGTCACCGAACGGATAGGCGCGGCTGCCCCGGGATTGGCCCTGTCTCGACCATTCCTTGTCGTGTTCAACCGCACCACCAAGACTTCTCTTCGCCTTCCATTCTGCTTCCAGAACGATTCTCGACCAAAGCTAATGTTAGCCAAGGCTGGAACGTACCACCGTGAGGAATCGCCAAGGCTGAGATTGCGAGCGAGACTTTGAAGACGAGAAGAGGCACTTACTTACTTACCTTGCGGTCATCGAAGCGAGGTGGCTGGCCTGTTCTTTACGTATCTCGTTCTCCTTCTCGTTCTCCTGGAGCAGCTTCTCTGCCTCTCTTTCGGGACTATCTTTCCCTCTCTTCTCTGGCTGAATTCAGCCCTCTGCATTATGCTGCTGTCACCTCATTTCGAGAGGCGCGATCTGTGAGCCGTGATCCGCCAACCGTCCGTCACCTGTGAATAGACTGAGGCCCGACGCACCACTTCATCTCTCTTATTCTCGCGTCGTGCAGCCACACGATTGGACCTTCCGTAACCATGCTGGTTTCCCAAGCCTCACCTGCATTCCCGTATTGCAGCCAAGGCCGTGCGATTCCAAGTCCCAGTCTTGTCTTCTCTTGTCCTCCTATTCGTAATCCAATGTCCAGCCAACTGGAATCAAACATGAGCCATTTTTAAATCGCATCCCAGGTTTTCAAACGCGGCTTCGGCTTATGTTTGCTTCCACATGCTTATGTCGGCTTGGTTCATGTTACTGTACGGCGTGCGTACTTGGCTGAGTACAGTAACACTATTGACAAACACGCGGTACATTTGTCGGATATGTACCCTGTAATAATGAGCAATCGATAGCAGTTTCGCATTGATGCTAATCATGCCAGGTACAACTCAGAAACACGGACCTAGAACCACACCTATGGGTTTATACCGGAGAATTATCTCACCCCATCACCCGAAGAACAACAGAAGTTGCGATGGTATCCGCAACTACGTACTTGTCTCCTCAGTGGGTATCAAATTCGCCCCTCTTCGGGTGAAATAACATAGGGGTTCTCATGGATATGCAGGTATTGTCTCCGCTTTTTGCACTTTTGGATGTCAATTCGTCAATCGTCGCTCGTTTTGTATGATAAGGTTTCCTATCTTTTCTGGGGAAGTATTTGTTAGATCGTTGACTACATGTTCTCCACTTCTCTCAATCTGTCTCGCGATGTTGTCTTACAAGCTGTACATGTTCAACATTTCGAAATCAAACTATACCGTGAGTTCGACATCCGGCAATTCTGCTATTTTCGAGGGGTAAAGTTGTCAATTACGCGATCTGTTAGTCACAACTCCCGACTTAAGGTTTCCCCTCATTCTTCTGCTATACTATGCTTGCACATATTACGTTTTTGGCAGTTGCAACAAGTGTTCATTCGTCCGAGCAGAGTCAGCTTCGTGGCTGTTACTTCACAAGTAAATCTTTAATGCTCACCTGCCTCAATTGATTTTTATCACCCTTTTCAGAAACATTAATTCGGAGCAAGGATTCTTACTTTCTGACACCAAGAAGCTAGAATCCTTCTAGAATATCAACTGACTTTGCTAGAAAGTCAGATCAAACATTGAAACATGACCCCCATATCCATACCCAGGTTCTCACAGGTACCAAGCACATCAAAATCTCACCACTTCACCTCGGGACATGCAATCGTTCCGGCCTCCCGGCATTCTTACTTCCTGACCGAAGATCCAGCGTAGCAACATCCCACCACATCCAAACACCTCATCCCTCTTTCGACTCTGCAAGTCTCGCCGCATCACCAATGTCATCATCGCAGATAAATCTCACCATCCTTATCTCACGCCAATCAAATCAACCAGACCCATCCTTCCCGCACCCATCCACCCACTTGCATAATCCTTCTAGAAGAATTTTCGAAGGATCTTGTGGATCTTTCGATATGGAAAGATGGCGCGCGCCCACCCGACCCATCGTGGCACTGAGTCGTTCCAAGAACTCAAGATGCGAAAGCGACGTCTCACCAACACACATCCATGAGATTTCTTCCATGAACGATTGATACGATGTTCCGTGGCCATATTTTCACTGCTTGGCTTTGAAATTGACACTCCACCAATTGCACTTTAGCCAGCGCCACCCGCTTCGTCCAATGGCACGGCATGCCATGCATGGTAGGTCGACTTCACGGCTGGGACACTTGCAACCCATCTGCAAGCGAGGGAGCGACACTCTCGCCACTTTCCTCCTTCCACACCGACACCATACCTAGGTAGGTACGGCCAACACACACCGTATTTCACCTCACTCACTTCGTCCTCCTAAACATCCTCTTCCATTCCCAAATTCCATCCATTCCATTCTCGATTCCGACAACACATCTCACTTAGCGAAACTCCCACAACCTCTCAATTAGCCCATCCACCTCTTCCCATCTCCCCTCCCTTCCCCTTTCACAACCTCCTTCACTTCATCCTCCTTCCTCAACCTCACGCCTCCTTCCCACTTCCCCATTCACCCACAATCGCACCCTGAAATCTCCTCATCTTCTTATTCCCTTTATACCCATTCCAACCTCCAAGCAAGAACCTAATCAGCAGGTACAGAATCAGAACGATGTGTATCGTCCAGAGAAGTGTGAGGATGATGGCGAGGAGGATGACCTGTATATTGTAGACATCTCAATGAACGATGCGAGTAAGTGAATAGGTAGGTGAGTACTTACAAGTGGTTTGCTTCTCGGTGGAACCTCGTTTATCTTCTCGATTACCTTTTCGATCGTCGCGATGGCGTTTGTGGCTTGTATGAGCTGCTATGTCTGGTCGTTTATCACCATCGTAAATACCTCCTTACGTACTTCTTACTATTCTTACTCCATTCTATTCATCGTCGTTATCGTCGATAGTGGCTGTTCGTCATACGAACATCATTTCCAAAATCTTACTGCTTCAGTTTTGTGTTTTGGTAATTTTTCTTCGAATTATTTGTTTTAGCACCCAGACGGACTATGGATCGAATACTGCTACCAACTTCCTTTCTGTTGTGTAGGCTGTGTTTTAGCGCGATACTTACTACCTTAGCAGATCCTCTCTTCGGAGCGGTAAAGTGATCGAGTTTCCGGTCAGTCAGTCACTTTAATTGCAGGTTTAATGGTACATTACGAACGATGAACCAAATATGGAGGTACTAGTAGACCACTTCTCCGTTACTTTCATTCATATGGTGGCAGCCTCGCCCACGAGACCTGGAGAATGAATGGTTTACAGATATAACTTTGGGACGTTGAATTTTCACATTGCAGTTAGATATTTACGTGTGATATCGAAATTCCTCATTCCTACTCCCTCCCTCTCTTCTTCTTAATAGATCGCACCTATGCCTCTTGGACACTAACAACAACAACCTCTATCCCATCCCGCTCGTCCTCACCCTCCTCTCGTAACCCTCCATTTCGCCCTTTCTTCCTAGCTCCATCCTTAGTAGCACTATCAAACGTACCATATAAAATCCTGCTCCTCCGTCCCCTCTTCTTCTTCTTCAGCTTCCTCACACCTCTTACCCCCGCACTTACCGGCTCTGGCTTCACAATCGCATCCACCTCAACGGTCAAAATGACGCCTTGATCTCCCTGCCCATAATCCTCTCCTCTTTCACCCGATTCCTCCTGCATTTCTGCTTGCCTCTCGCCATTCTGACTACCATTTGCCGAACCTAGATCTAGACGTGCATCTGATGTGGGTAGTAAACTAGAAACACTTTCGAGATTTTGAGGTTGAGGCTGCGATTGCGATTGAGATTGAGCTTGAGCTTGAGGTTGAGGTTCAATTTGAGGTAGTAAAGGAGCGTAACACCGATTCCGACGAGGCTTATCATATTTCCTTGCTATCAGACATCCGATGAGACAGCCTATCAGGCAGATAAGTAGGACGTATGTGAAGGCGAAGAGCTAGGTGGTTGTCAGTTTTGCTATAGTATGGAGGAATATTCATGCCCGTAGGCCAAGATGACACGAGATTTGTGGTTAGGGGGGGTAGGACGAGGCGTGGTGATGAGATGAATATTAAGAATTTAAGATGGGGTTGTTCCATACCTTTACTTTAGAAGCAGTCGCTGCATCATCAAGATCTCGGTGGAAAGCTTGGCCTCGTGTGGGCATCGTGAGGTTGGAAATTGAAGACATGGTTTCGATTAACAATACATAAATCATATACTCTGATCCGTATTCTCATGAAACTACATCGAGAGTAAGTCATGAAGTGAGTGAAGAAGCCGACTTTCACCCTGATAAATGGTGTTTTCTGTGAGACCTCTACCTGTTTGTGAAGGGAGGATGAAGTGGAAAGATCTAGTTTTGCGGAGTAAATGTTCGTAACAGTGATTTGATTTATAGGGACCCGTACGATGGGCTGTCGAAGCTGTACGGCATTCAGTGTGTCTATTATGATTTAGTATTTGGACGGTGTTTTGAACGGTCCGCGGGATATAAGGTTGGTGTACCAAACCACCAAACCAACCCACCTCGCTTTTCTTACTTATGTTCCTAGCTTAAGAAAACTTTGGAAAGATATTATTGTAATATGAATACTTCTTGCTGTCCATCTAGCATGCTTGAAGGACCCAGATACGAAGCTCACGTAGGCTAATTCTCCGTCGACTTTCATGGATCTAGCCAAGGATAGAAACAAGTAAATATTCGGAAGTGGTGAAAAGTCCTGTGGACTGGCATGAAATGGAATGATCCAACTAGCTGATGGAAAGATACATGCTTCATTGCAGATTCCACTGTACTTGACGTGTTAATCCTGGTATTTGCGAGGACGCTGCAAAGTGAGCGACAGTGAGTGGTAGACCGTTCTTAGTGGACTGCGTCACGGATTCCGGTAAGTAGGGATAGACGAGGATAAAAGACCTGGATACCGTTGCATTTGATATATTTGAATCGCGACTTCGAGCATGGGGATTGGATGGAGATTGGATGGTGAATGAGGAAGCGAAGGGCAACGTAGGTTTTCCTTTCCTGGTTCGCGAGCAGAAATATAAGCGAAAATGAGGAAGTGTTTCTCTTACTAAAGTCCAAAACTAATTTAGAGAGTGAAGGTGTTAAGTGACTGGAAACGGATCAGAGAGGAAGTGGAAATTGATGGGTGAAGATGGCAAGAAGTGAGCGCCGGGGAGATAGCTGTCCTTTTTTTGCATATCGCGTGCTCGTTTCGACCTTGGGCTCAGCTTGTTTACCGAGGAGTGGAAAAAGTAGTGTAGATACACAATCGATAGAAGGGACAGAAGTGGTCTATTGCAGGTCGCATATTTAACTCGAGCGTGGGGGTCCAGGCAATTAGTCGATGAGTGGGAAGGTGAGCGATTACATCTTCCTATGCGATGTTCGAAAGAAGCAATCGAGTACCTGAACCAAAGGTATATTGAGATCGCTGGCTCTGTCATAGGGACCGCAGTGTGATGGTATGGATGAGGGAGTATCGTCTTCTTCTGACCACGATCCGAGCGTCTAGGCTCAGGATTTATATAACATTTCCCACATTATTCTTCCTCTAGCGCTATATGACTGACAAACAGATCGTCCAGCGAGAGTAAGTTCAAGACTGATTATCCGTGAATTTCCGAAGTAGTATGCATACCAAGAAAGGGATTTTCGCTTAAACCGCGCTTCTCCAAAGTCCTCACACAACAGTTCACCTTTGTACTACCCATCGCACACAATTTTCCACAGAAATCTTACCAGACCGTGGGTAGACCATCTCAATCCATATATCCCCTCTCGAATCAGAGGATTTAGACGTTTTCCGTGATGATACCATTCTCCTCAAGTCTCAATATCACGCCTCCACAACGAGCAAAACGACCATTCTTGCGCTTTAGAACGACGCGTACCTATCTGACCCTACATCATGGTCAAAAGGGATGGTCATGTATAGCGGCGAAGTATTCGAAGGTGGTGAGATGAACAGAATATTGAGGTCATCAGCCTCAAGACCCCTCATTCAATGTTGCTCTACGCTAGACTTCGGTTTCGATTTGGAGTTCATAAATCAAAGAGTACAACACCAGAGCAGGAAAGTGATAGCTGTGGCATTGACCTGCGTTAGAAGTAATGAGCGAACAGTGCCAGTAGCCTTCAGAGTAAAGTGGAACGAAGCACGGGCGTCAAATTTTCAAGGCTGGGATGAAGACGTGAAGAGTTTGGTTTTGAGACGCTGATTGAGCACATATCTATACAGTGCGAATGACCTCCACGTGAGACAAATCCCCGAATGTTTTAATGCTAATGTCTCTCAAGAGATACGCGCTATGAAAGCCATAATAACGCGACGCTACAACAATAACCTATCCATATCTCGAGTACCGCCAGCCATGTGAATCCAATCTTTCCATCTGTGTACCTCTTCTCCACCAAAGCAAAATTAAGCGGTACCCGGAGGACAATCTCGATTGAGGGCCCGTCCGAACTGGTCGAGATTATCCATTCTCACTTCTTCTGCGCCTTCATTGACTTCGATCGTCGTTCGTACTGCCTCTCGCAGCCGGATCTGGTGCTCCGACTCAGGTCTTTCTCGCCAGCATGCCAAACTTAGAATAACCAAAGCTCCAATAAGCACTGGAATACCGGCACTTAAGCAAATTGATAAAGCCGTGCTTCCGTTAGACTGAGATGCACGACTTAGGAATCTTTTCGCAAAGTTTGTTCTTCTGCGGTCTTGGGTGCCCTCTTACCGGGGAGATACTAGTGGAGTCACTGGTGGAGTTACTCGTGGAGTTTGTTGCATTTGTCATTTCTTTGAAGATCGCAGCGGCAGCGTCGCGGATCGAGAGGAGAAGTGGCAGATCCATCGTGGATGTGGTCGCAAGTCTTGGTCGCTCGTTTGACTTGTGAGTGGCAGGAATCGAGCTGTGGATGGCTTTCGTATGCGTAATGGGTGATGCTCGCTTGATAATGATGATGATATTGATGAGTGACGATGGAGCGAGAGCAATTCCGTGCAAAGGCTGCGATGATACTGTTTGGATGATGATGATGTTGTTTGAAGTTGGAAGGTGGGCATCCAAAGAGCCTCTTGAAAACGGTCTCTTCGAGCTTCGAAAAGCGATGAAGGAGCGTTCCTGTCCAACTTCCTGCCCAGAATCATGTCCACCATGAAAGATTTTAGTAGAACAGAAATCACAACCTGACATCAGTCCTCTGGCGGGAAAGGGCGTTGCTCCTCTTTTATGATAGTCCAAGCTACACCACAGACTCACTCGTACTCTACCAAACACACATCTCCAACTCATCTACGCGGCCTCTATGCTTCTTCCAACATCCATTCTTAGTAGTCCTCTTCCATTTCTCGCGCTTCATTCATATCGACATCACCTGCCCCTTGCCTTATTCGGTTATGCGTTCCGTTCTTGGTGCGAGCATTGGAGCGGTATGGTGACCAAGCTGCACGTATCCTCTTATGGAAGACAGTGGCAAGGATTACTAGAATGATGATAATCACGAGCTGTGTTTGGAGTCAGTGATCTGGATGCACTGTGATATTTTTGCTTCCGCATTTTCAGTGGAAACAAGACTCACAGTGAGGTAGCCTGCAGCCAGCCAGATATCCGGTCTGCCTGTCCCTCGCTCTAGTTGCATGTGCGCTGCGGTGGTTGTATTTACACTCGCGGTTGAGTTTGTCGAAGTTGCGTTGAAATTGTCCATTTTGATGTATGTGAGGATTCTTGGTACGGTCGAAATATAATATGGAATGAGACGACGGATATGGAAGAAAGTAGAAGAGATTGTCTAGGAGCAAGAGCTCGTGAGTTTTGTTTTATGGATGGTGTATTGGGATATGAACTGGTACACTTGTCTTAACCCAGACTAGGTAGGCCGATAGGTACCATTCGTTCAGCAGTTCATATATGGGTTTGGTAGCGAAGCGGAAACTAGATTCAAGCTGAGAAAAATATTCGAGCAGGAAAAAGGTACGTTAGGTAGAAGAGGACGGGTTCAGTGCAACCAGCCGTAACTCACTGAGAAAGTTCTGCACTCGGACTGTCAAAATGCGTGACAACAATGATCTGGTCAGGCATTAAGATCAAATGGCAGAATAGGCCCATGGAGTACTTGCTCGATATGAAAACTTACAAACCAAAGTAGGGGTGTCGCCATGAAGAATATACTTCATCTTAAGATCACATAACAAAGTCAAAAAAATCCGACCGGAACCATTTGGTATTTTGCTCAAACTATTTACCAACGCATTGTGTACGAATTTCTCCCTTTCCTTTTTGCCTTACTGCCACGATCAACCATTTTGCAATTACTGCATGACTCAAGGGTTCATTGAAAGAAGCTGACGAAAAGCATGGGCGCGGGTACTCTCTATGGGTGTCGCAGGAACTCATCAGACTAAGTGACGGATGAGTGATCTAATCGACAACGAGGCCGAGATCGGCTGGCTCTGCCTTGATGACACGAAGACTGCAATTTTGGTTAGAACGTTTTTAAGATTGCGACTAGGAAGACTTACGTGTTGGTGTTACCCATGCCTCCCTTCCATCCTTGGACGACAACGACGGTCTCACCCTGGTTGAGGACCTTGAGCTTCATAGCCTCAGAGATACCCCATCTGATTCTGCGATCAACATCCTCTTGCCAGTTGACCTTGGTAAAGTCTGGCTTCTCCTCTGCGAAGTAGAATGGGTAGACTCCACGATACAAGTGGCCATATCGGGAAGCGCTGGCATTACGGGTGACCATGAAGATAGGGCAGACTGGACGGTACTTGGAGAGAAGACGAGCACTGTCTCCACTGGTGGAGAGAACAATGATAGCACCAGCATTCATGTCCAAACTGGCACGAACAGCAGCCATGGCGCAAGACTCGACAATACTGACTGGGCGTTGAACGAGGTTGCAGAGCTCCTCGAAGTGAGAAACATACGCGATAGTGTTCTCGGCCTTCAAGCAGGTCTCGTGCATCTCGGTAACAGCCTCGTTGGGGTAGCTACCCTTGGCAGTCTCACCAGACAACATAACACAGTCTGCTCCATCAGTGACGGCGTTACCGACATCGCTGATCTCGGCACGGGTTGGGCGAGGGTTGTAGATCATGGACTCGAGCATCTGGGTGGCACAGATGACTGGCTTGCCAGACATGTTGCACATGGCAATCATCTTCTTCTGGGCAGCGAACACCTCGGCTGCTGGGATTTCAATACCCAAATCACCACGGGCAACCATGACACCATCGGTCTCCTTGAGGATCTCGGCAAAGTTGTTGAGACCTTGTCTGTTCTCAATCTTGGCGATAATCTGGATGTGCTTTCCCTCTTCGCCGAGAACCTTGCGGATGGACTTGATATCCTCACCACGGCGGATGAATGAGGCGAAAACCATGTCGACATTATTCTTGACACCAAACTTGAGATCGGCTTGATCCTTCTCGGATAAAGCTGGGAGATCGACATCGGTGTTCGGGAGGTTGACACCCTTCTTGGAAGAGATCTTGCCGTTGTTGCGAGCACGGGCACGGATGGTCTTGTCGTCAACAATTGACAAGACATCGAACGCAAGGACTCCATCATCGACATAGATGATACGTCCTGGCTCAATAACCTTGGTGATGTTCTTGTAGTCGACGTACCTGGAGTCACGTCAATTGGATTTCCTAATAATGGGTATTGAGAAACTAACATGTTCTTGTCGTCACATGCGGTGATGTATTTCTCGTCAGTCGTGATGTTGATCTCGGTTCCGGCAGCAATTGGGATATCGATATCTCCAGCAGTGTTACCAGTTCTAATTTCAGGTCCCTTGGTATCCAATGCAATGGCTACTTGACGTCCCTTCTGGACCTTCTCGGCCTCGCGTACGTTGTCAATGACGGATTCTGAAACACAAGACGTTAGGTACTTTCAGAGAGAAGGGGAAAAGGCCTTTTTACGATGATACTCATAACTCCCATGACTAAAATTCATTCTGGCCACATTTAGACCTGCGGTTCTGAGTTTGTTAAGAGCAGCGACACTGTTGGTTTTAGGGCCGATGGTGCAGATGACTGGGCGTTGTTAGTAAATTGTTGCGGAAGCGAGGCGGCAACGACAACAGGCACATTAAACTTGAAGGGAACAATCAGACAGCAGATAAAACCCTCACTAAAGGCTAAAGACCCGGGATGTGGACAGGCAATTATATGTCCCAAAAGAGACACGATAGATTGGGGAGAGGGGGCCTCGCGGTCGAGGTTGCATTCAGGATGCTTTGGACTGGACCAAGGTGACTTTAGAAATTCGGCAGACCCCGAATTTGAGGATCGGAGACTTTTCCTATGGCATATAGCCCACCACAAAGAAGTTTTGAATGCAGGCAACATTTTGAGGTCCTGGATAGCTCATAAAGTGTGGTACGAGGCGTTCAGATGTCCTGAAACGCGTCTAGGACTTTGGAAGGTAGAGAAAGGACCTGGCGGAAGCTGCAGAGGTACCTTCCTCCCAGAGCAGTATCCTCCAACAAGGTACGATGTGGTTTGTTCGAATTCCAGCCGCAATACGAGCTCGGAGTCCTGGTGTAGAGATCGGAGAGGCGGACTCCGACGGTATGGTATGGCCTTCCGTCCAATCCACCCCTTCGAGCGGTATTCCACAATACATGCCAAAAGAGGGGGCATATTCGGGTATCTCGTCGTCTGCGCAGATTGTCGGGCTTCTGGACCCGGTGGATTCGCAGTGTAAGAACCCGGCTCCCAACCGCCCACCGCCTTATACCAAAACAAACGTTCCTTGACCAAAAAAATACCACTTACTGCTTGTTCTTCTGTAGTTCTTGGATGGCTTGAACTCAGTGTCCAGATCGCTCAGCCACTGCACACGGCTGCCAGCCGAAAGATGCTCCATTGCTGTTGCCATGATGTATTTCGGAGACGGGGGTGATCGAGCGAAGTCGGTTTATGGTTTTTCGAAAGGTGAAGCGACGGTGGTGGGTGCGTCTGAATGTTTGTATAAGCTTCGAAGGTGAATATCTTGTGTATTTCTAGATCAATCATAGACGTTGGTCAGCCGGCGTCCTCAACTTTTTCTTATCTTAGTGGGGTAACAGAGCTCTGGGTATCCCACCAACAATACCAGGACAACGCAAATCTGTAATTGAAGACTGTGCAGAGGCAAGATGATGGTAATGATGATACTTTATAGGATGGAAGGGGAAAGGAAGAAGAAAGAATCTGCAACTCACGAGTAGATGAGGGAATTGTCTGCTGTTGTCCTGTCCTGTCTGGTCCCAGCTGCAGGAGGAAAAGGAATATTCATCCCACCAAGCAAGCGTCCCTCACCAAAAATCCCGTGCTCAACGAGAGCCAGAGCCCACGCTAGGACGGGGCGGTGTCTGATTGGCGTTCCAGCTCAGGGTGTTTTAGCGGTAAGGCTGCTGTTTTGAGTGCCTGGCCGCTTCCAATCGATGTGCAGCTGTCCCGCCCAGGCGGCTTTGCTGAAGGATCTCCCCGACTGTCATGCCACGCCATCGAGACTCGAGAGTCAACACCTGCAGAGGCATATCGAACAACCGTCCAAGTCCGCGATCCAACGCAAGACAGTCCTAACTCGCAAGCTTGCAGAGCGTCTGCACGTCCACCTGGATACCTTCAAACATCAGCGATCCTGGTTGCTAATTCAAACGCCGCCCGAGCTTGTATCCATTGTCCAAGACTTCCTGCGACATTCAACGGAGGACAACTGCAACAAAGCTACGAAGAAACGGTCCGACTGCACCAAAAATAACACAACTGTGAACTCACCGACTCTTCACTCCAAAGTGAAAATAGACATTCACAATCTGCAAACATGGTTGTCAGTCTTCCCTGAGTTGCGAGTCTTCTGGACTGGAAACCTAATCAGCTCAGTTCCTCAACCTGCTAACATTTGGTTTATGGGGAAAGCTCGGAAGATTAACTCACTATGCATTTGATGCCGTCCTCTGTATGTGTCTGGTCCTTGTGTCTGGAAGAGGACGCCTGCTAACCTTCTGCAGTTTCTGCATTTCTGGCTGGGATGAAGAGATCAACTGGTTTAACGTATGTCGACCTCCGATAAAGCCTCCCACAAATCAGAGTGCAGAAGTTATAATCCAGCTTTTCAAATTGCTCCTTTGATAGCAGATGCTCCTTTTCTTGCTTGCTCGAATTGTTCTCCCTCAAGACCAGTTTGGCTAACAAGACCCATCTTGGGGACCTTAGACCCAGTTTCAAGAAGGATTCGATTACCGAGAATAAGGATATCAATGTATGGATAGACAAATACTTGGGAGTTGGTGAGTGGGTGATGGATCAATCAGTAGCTATCGCCGGGTCCAGTGGTTGGTTCGAGAGAAAGCGATAGATGGTTGTAAAAACATCGAATCCAAACGAATGGAATGAACACGGAAGATTATGACACCCTCAGGGCAATGTGCTCGTCGGACCTGATATGGCAAGGGACAATCATCATTGGAGTATTGGAGTTGGGGAGCAGGAATGAGGTACTGTTGGGTGATTCAGTCCCCATGCAAGCAGTATTTCGGCGAATAGGCGGTTCTCTCCTCCATCGGGATAGTATCCTCTGCAGAAAATGGACAATAAGATGAATAACTGTGCAAATACACAGGTGTAAATGTGTGCGTTACAAATTCCAACCAGTCTCTTCGTCTTCTCCACCCTCGCTCCATGATCCATCAGACCGAGGTCCCGGACCGGGATTGCCCGAGGTCACAGTCACCAGAATTTTGGATCTGAGATGTACAATGTTCATTAATCTTGGGCAATTTGAAACATATAGTTTCAACTATGTTAGATGCTAGACTGAAACTTGGGACGATAATACTTCATTTCGCATGTTCATGATCCCTCCTTGAACAGCGGCTACCAATAGTCTCCCCACCAAGATATCAGGCAAGGCTTCCTTGTTCTAGCGTAACTCCTCCATCCCTTCAACATCATCCAACCTTCAAACCAGTTCAACAAGTACAATCAGGACTTTCATTAAGTGAATCGCTCAACTTTCCTTCTAAACCTGAGTTCCGCGACTCTAGCTGCATTCATCCGTGTCATCATCTCGGCTAGCCACTGAATCAAGGAACCGCATAAAGATCTGACCTTAGAACATCAATAGCCCGCATCAACAACGGCGCGACTACCTCCAGACTTTTCACTGAGTATCAAACATCAACATGCCGACTAATCTACCGTCTCTTCTCCTTCTCCCTCCTCCTCCTTCGCCTGTCTCGGCAGCATCTCTCTCAGCTGCATACCGTCCATCAGTCACTGCCGCAATATCGTCGCTCGGACGACTTCCTTCAAGCAGCCAGCTTCTCGTAGTCCTACCATGCCCAAGTCTTCATGGCCGCCTTCAGGTGCCTAGAAGCCAGATTTATGACGAGGTTCAAAAATTACTTGGTGGCGTATACGGCCTCATTTGCATTATCTGTGCCAAACTCGGCATCGACGTCGATTCAGACACACCTGGGTCTATTGATGCTCGTATCATCTTTCTAGACTACGATCTGTCAAAATCCTCCCAGGTAGAGCAAGAAGCTGGATCAGGCGACTCTGTGGCTGGGCCGATTATTGATCTATCAACGTTTGCACTTACCCGACGTCATTGGAACAAAATCTTCTCCGTCGAGGGAGAGGAAGGACAAAAGCTTCTTGCAAGCTATGTGGAAGCTACAAATCGTAACAGCCCTCCGCTCGTTGGTCACGTGGAGCTCATCGAAGGGGGAGTTAGCATGGTTCAGAAGATCCCGACGCCTGCACATGCTGTCGCAGGGTCATCTGCAGTTCACAGGGTTGTAGCTGTCGGTGGGACTTTTGATCACCTCCACGCGGGGCATAAGCTCTTGCTTACGGCCACGGCTCTCCTCCTTCAACCACACTCGGTTGCCTCCCCAGTCGGGCGACGGTTGATTGTTGGTATCACAGGTGATGAATTGCTGAAGAATAAGAAGTACGCCGAGTACCTGAATAGTTGGAACCAGCGGCAAGAGGACGTTGTTCAGTTTCTGCTATCAGTGCTTTCCTTCACACGTTCCGACCGAGATGAGGCCACCATGATCACTTCACTTGATGAACCTGTTCCCAATGGTCGTGCGATCCATACTACTATCAAGGCGTGCTCGATCACCATCGAATGCGTCGAAATACAAGATCCATTCGGTCCGACCATCACGGACGAGAGTGTGACGGCTCTTGTCGTGTCTGGAGAGACGAGGTCGGGCGGACAAGCAGTCAACGAGAAGAGATTAGAAAAAGGTTGGAAGGCTCTTGAGGTGTTTGAGGTGGATGTTATTGATGCCGAGGATGTTGAGGGCAAGCCAACCAAGACCGAGGACTTTGCATCAAAGATAAGTAGTACAGCAATTCGAAAGCGCAGGGCTGAAGTCGCTCGCACCTCGTCGCTCTAAACACACATGCAGCTTGGTAGCAACATTCGGCTCCCTATTCAGAGGTCAACCACCATAATCGACCACTCGGCTCGGCTCTAGATTCCGGAATCGACTCATGGCATAAGAGCGGTCTGCAACATGCAGGTCAAATCTGCTCTAGCTGAGTTAGGTGGTTTCCTCTTGGTACTACCTACTGTCTTGGGTTGACTTAAAGAAAACTTGTATCTTCGTGGAGAACTGAGCCCGATATCATTATCACAATCAACCAACATCAAAAAGAAATTGCTACGTGGGGTGAACTCCGTACCACGCCGTCAAGTCCACATTATCAAAAGTCCGCTGCAGGAGTTGGATCAAAGTAGTGATGACCTGCATTAAAGATTCGAATCAAGCCGCTTGCATAGTCACATCACTTCACATGTGCATGGCCCTCCATCCCGAGCAGAGTTCGTCTGCGGGCTGCCGGGGGTTGAGTCCAATCCACGTAATTACGGCAAGGTTCAGACAGAATGAGAGACGTCAAACAAAATGCAGAACACAGATACGGGGTGCGGCCCGTTCCTGAGTTACCGGTAGGATTGGGAACATGGGGAGAAGAATCCGCGGTGTTGCTATCACGTTCAGGGGGCGGCTGCAGGCGACAGACGTTAAGCGCCAGGAATACACCACTCACAAGTCGCTGTTCACGCCTCAGACGCATTCTGGAAAAGGGCTGACACACCCTCAAAACGGAACTAGCTGATGGCGGAAATTGATAGTTTTTTGCAGTGGATGTGCAAGTCGATGCAATTCGTCGTTGTACAGAAAGCATCAATCGAACCCTCCCGTCGACCTCATCCGTTGTCAATATGCACCTAAGTCAGCGATAATCCCTGTAGGCTGCTGCAACCACCATCATTTTGTCGAATCGACTGGCTTCAATTGCGCCAAACGACACACATGACTGTCATTTAATGCGAGATGTTCTGCAGCCCAACAATCCGCCCGCTGGATGATAGGTTAAGACGATCATGCGAAGCCGGGCCCCTCTACTGCAGACCAGACGCACGACCAAGGAATCTCGAATGATGCTTTCCCATTTTGTTGCAGCCCTCTGCGATTGCCGGATGCACAACCACGTCAGAAAATGACTGCTTCGTATTGATATGACCTGCCGCTGTCCCAAATATCAACACATCTTCTACTCCTGTCCTTCGCCCCCTTAGGACTGACTACTTGCAATACTCTTTCTGGCTCTCGTCATGTTTGAATGACAGATGCATTCTCTTAAGTCGCGCCCCAATTCCTTCAAAGCGATTGCACATCATCAGGTGCATCTACCCGTCCTCCGAATTCCTTGTTGTTTTCATGATGGAACAACAATATGCCACTGCTCCGCGACCCGTCAGAGAAGTCATTGAGTATCTTGATGATTATCCTTCCCCTCCGCGGTCGATTGTCGCAAGGACGATCTTCCAGTACCTGATAGATGGCAATCGTACGCATCGACGGACCGTGGATGGGAAATTGGAAGATCGGGGAGCTGTTCTTGCGACTTGGAGTTCGGAAGATCGAAGGAATGTGATCTCTTTCATGCATGTCGACAAATGTTTTTACGCGGCTGGAAGAGAAGGCCTGAACAACATCTTTCCCAATGAACTCCCCAAGCCAGATTGGATGAACGCCAATTGCCGTATTTTGAATATGCCCGAAGAAGTATGGTCAAAGATATACAAACTTCTTGGTTACAACAAAGAGAACCTTTTACCTCTCTGGAAGAGAGCCAGTTTGAGCGTGGAAAGTTTTGCCTCGGCGCCACCGCAACCGCACGATCTGGACACTGGCAATAGCCACATCAGCAAGTTTGTAAATCTGCTCAGACCCTCGACAAAAGAGCTTCTCGTACTAACTGTTACCTCTAGAGACTGGTATGTAAAAGGTGGGCGGAAATCGGCCTCAAGAACCAATTTGCTCGTGTGCAGATACGATTTTCCAACAGAGACTTTCGTATGTCCTCTATCCGGAACGGCCTATGAAGACTTTGTAGAGCTAACTTCATTGTGATGTCAGCGAGGCTACGAAGACTTGCAAGGTGGAAGCATGCCGCTAGCCACGTTAAGCAGTTCTCCTACATTGTCCCTCGGTTTTACAGCAAAGGTACGGAACAGGCAGCAACCACTTCTCATTTAGTATTGTAACCATTTCTAGATGCATATCAGTTCGAAGAACTCTTACAGCACTTCAATGTGGCTAGTACCTCTTCACAAATCAGTGAAAGGAGACAAGCACCGACCGACTCTCAGAACCGCGTCGCGGAACACTACCGGAGACAGATTTTTAACGCCATGTTAAAAGCCAGAGAACAGAGAAGAATCATCAACGAGGAAGTCGATCAGAACGCGTTACGAGTTGCAATGAAAGCTTTTATCCATCTCAAGCAAATTCGAGTGATGAGAGTTGTGGACCCTGTTGATGGCGGTTGGGCAATTTTTCTTCAGAATAATCCAATCTACGCCGATACGCGTACAGACTCAGAATGGACAGCTGCATCAGACCATGCCTTGTCAACATTATATGCAGCCGTGAGGCGATCGGTAAGTACTTTGCTACAAATCCACAGCCTACAATTCATTCTGGGGGAACTGCTAAGTATGTAATCTGAATGTCAGGGCTCTCCTTTCGTCCGTTTCTCTAGCCGATTTATGGAGCCATCAATGCCAATCAGTCTTACGAATACCCTCTTCAACCAAGTTGGTGGGATTGCTCGCCAACTTATCTCAATTGAGTTGCAATTCGTAGACGACACGGATCCAAATGAGAGGCTCGCCGCGTTATCGCCACTGTTCAGAATTCTGTTCAAATCTGCAATCCATTTGGAAAGCTTCCACATTGGCTGCAATAGACAGATTTCGGTACCCTTAGCAGTTGTCTTCCACAATGTCCACTTCGAAAATCTTAATCATATTGGCTTGAGCAAGTGGCAATTGGACTGGGAGGACCTTTTGAGATTACTGGAACGGCACCAGAGGCTAAAGTCGTTGCGTTTGAGAGGCATAATTCTTAAAAGGTCATCTTTGGAGGAAGCAAATTGGGAAAAGGTTCTTCGCTTCATTCGACTCAACCTCAGATGGCTCGAATGGCTCAGTCTACGCGACATTGGCTATGAAGATATGCCTACATTTGGTGGCATGCATCCGTTGGCTCCTTTCCATCAACCGCACTACAATGGCTCCGAAAGTGACCTGGATAACGACCCCAATGACTGGGATTCATCTGAAGTCGAAGATGATGACGATTCGGACTCGGATGAGACGCCCAACCAAATACACGCTGCTCAGCATCCATCAGCTCAAGATATCGATATAGCAAACGATACCGAGTCGGAAAATGAAGGATCCGAAGACGAAGCCATGGATGATTACGAGGGCTCAATACGTTCTACGACTGGACCAGGTGATGACGAAGACCATCACAGTGATTTAGGAAGCGTCCATAACGAAGTGGTGCCGATAGTCGATGCTAGACCAGGCCAATGCGCCTGTGAACACGGATTTGCTTTGGATAATATTGGAGACAACGGGATATCGGTGACGAAAGACCAGGTAAGTGGTATTGGCATTCCACAGCCTACAAGCTCATTTCGTTGCACACACAACAGATGGTACAAGCTTTGTAGACCTATCCGAACTTTTACTGAATCTTCATACAGTGGAAAAGGTGGCAGATTTGGGCAGTGAAAAGATGCTGGCAACATGACAATGCACGATATGGATAGATTCGTATAAACAGTACCGTACTCCTGGCTAAGGTAGAGTTTCAGGCTTACGGGTGGGCACATGAATTGGGTTTAAAGGTGGCATTTTGAACTTTTGGCACAGGAGTTGAGATTGGGACTGGACTAGGCTCTCGAGCCAATTCTTTCGTGTTTTTGGACCCTGGATATACCCGAGGCTCGAGTAGCTCAAATCCATATCTCATCTTTATTGGCCGTGTTCACAGAACGATTTGACCACCATCAACGACTATGTCGGTGCCTAGATTATGATGTGTCAGCGAGTGGGATTGGGTGTAATCCGGAAAGGTGGGAACATACCGCTCATGTAAGTGCTCGCGCTGGAAGCGAGGAGGACAACAGCTCCCGTAAGTCTACAGAACAAGCAAGTCAGCCACTCTCATTCATTCGTTCATTCACACGTTTCTCAACCTCGATCGTGCACACCGCCAATACTCACTCTTTCGGCACACCCATCCTCCCCGTCGGATTCCTCTCCGCCCACACCCTCCTCCCCTCCGCAATCCCCTCCCCCTCATTCAAAATCGTGTCCATATACCCCGGACTAATCGAGTTGACTCTAATACCATACCTCGCCCACTCGGCTGCAAGACAACTCTTCAATGTCAATAAAGCCGCTTTGGATACGTTGTACGCGACTTGCGGTTGTGGGAAGTTGACGCGGTGGCCGGAGATTGATGCGGTGAATACTATGCTTCCGCCTGTACCTTGGCTGATCATGGTTCGGGCGACGGCTTGGGCGCAGAGGAATGTACCGGTGGTGTTAATGTCGAGGGTTCGGCGGAATTGGAGGGGCGTCATGTCGATGGCGTGGACGCAGCCTACGACGCCGGCGAAACAGAGGAGTATGTCGATTGTGCCGAATGCGGCGACTGTCTCTTCTACGGCGAGAGAGACAGCGTCGGCGTCTGTGATGTCGAGCTTTTTGGTGAGGATTTTGGAGCCGGGAAAGGAGGATTGGAGTTTGGCGATGGCGGGTTGGGATTGAGAGGGGTTCATGTCGAAGATCATAAGGTTGCTTAGGCCGTGTTCGAGGAGAGCGCGGCCGGCTTCGAGGCCGAGGGTTCCTGCTCCGCCGGTGATTCTGGAATATGTGTTAATTCTTGTTGTATACTATAAAACATATATATGAATCGATTTGCTATGTATGTTATTATTTTGATGATGGGAAAGTGAAAATAGTAATCAGATAGCCGAGACGGATGTTTACACACATAGCGTTTCCTTTAACTTCAAATCGTTTTTGAGCCCTTTCTGTACAAGGGCTGGATTCCGATAGATCAGTGGGTGGACTACATAGACCGGTCCCGCTGCCGAATTCCATCTGAGGGAGGATTCGGGATGTAAGGTCGTCCCTGGCGGCGTCTGTTGCTGAAGGTGGCATTTTGGAGGAGGTTTCTATAGAACTGGCAGGATTTGGAAGCTCTGATATTTGGTCTAATTTAAAGCAATCGCAGATGAGAGCGAGGAACTCAAACTGTAAGTGTCGATGAGATGTGTTGCCGAAGTTGGAATCGACCTTGCTGACTTGAGTGGGCTCGGTTGGGTCAATGGGTGCAGACTATTTGCTCTAAAGGTACTTCAGAGAAAATTTCGAATAATTGCTTCAAAGGACCGGTTCTAAATAATTCAAATAAATTCTTTGAACGCCCTGATGTGAGCTTTTATATCAACACCAAGCAGTACACATCGGACTTCTGTCACCCGCCTCCCAAGCGAGAAGGTTTACCGACTCAAGATTGATGCAAGAAACCGGACCGGTGCATTTCAATACCCCAATGTGAAATTTCATCGAATCACACGCTCCAAATAGCAAGCTTACGGGGTACAATAATATACCAATAAGGTCTTCAAGATATGCAGTGGCTCAAGTACCCCTGCACCTGTGGAGATCCGGGGTAGGTGTGCCGAGGATCTATCAAAGAACAAAGACTCCATCCAGTACATGAGATTGAAACGCTTGAGAAATAGCATATGAATTTTTGACCGGTTGAAACCAAAAGCCTGAAGCAATAGACATGGTGTCACTTAATGTCTTACAAAACCACCTTCAATATTTTCAGATGACCAACGATGCATGTGAACATCTGCCTAGCTACCTAATCTGGCACCTGCCGCTTCACCTGCTTCAATAATTTCTGACGACTTTCCTCAACTCTGCCCAGAGCTACTTCTGCGCATTAAACCTACGCTCTCGACATGGAGTGATTGAGCATAGACTCTTCTACTAGGGCGTGCATCAAGAAAAGCTACAAACCATCAACGCTGCGATGTCTCGTTCATCCTTCTTCTCCCGCTCCTCAAGAGACAGCAGCCCTCTGCTTCCCCAGCACACGAACGCCGTCTCTCTACAAGACCTCAACCTCTCCCCACGCATATCCCAAGACCGAACTGCCTCTCCCTCTCCGCCACCCTCCTTCTACGCCGACACGCGCCCAAGCCCTTCACCCTCCCCATCACGAACCAAAGCTCGAAAAATCCAGTTCGCGGCTCCGCCTCCACCAATAGCTACCAGCGTCCTTTTACCTCCACAAAATGCAACTTACCAGACGAACTCCTCTTTCGACGGAAGCTTTGATGGAGGGTCTGCAGGCAGGAGTTTAAGGAGTTTAAGTCCTAGGCTTAAGAGGGGGAGTGGTGGGATTGATCCATTGCTTGGGCTTGAGAGGAGGGAGAGGGCTATACAGAACGATTTACAAATGCTGCTTGATGCGCAGTCTGCGGGTCTAGTTCAGGGATTTGGTGGTGAGGCGCCTGGTGGTGCGGATGGGAGCTCTGATGCTGGAAGCAGTACGCCTACTAGTAGGTCTTTGCAGAGGAGCTCGAGCAGGGGACAACAGAGTGGTGGGATTGTGCCTGTCCGGCAGCCGAAGAGGAAGATTATTGGACTAAGAGGCGCGAGGAGGGGCTTGTTAAGAGATATGGAGGAGTTGGTCGCTGTTAAGAGAGAAGAAGTTGGGATTCTGAGTGGGGAGATCGAGAGGAGAGAGGTGGTCTTGGAGAGAGTGGATGGCTGGGAGAAGAGGATCGAAGGTGTGAGGGGCCAGTTGAGCGGGTATAGTGGTTCTGGAGGTGCGGACCCGGGAGAGGGAGATGCTGGTGGAGAAGAGGCTCAGGAGATTGCGGAGTTGAGGACTGAAGAAAGGGCAGTGGAGAACGAGATATTGGAGATGGAAGACAGACTTGCCCAGATGAAAGCTAGGAAACGATGGTTGGGAGAGCGTATCAAGGAAAATATTAATCGGAGAGAAGCTAGACTCAGCAGCTACCGAGGTGCATTAAGAGAGGTCGAGTCGGAAGTGAAAGACTTCCTGAGGCGACCTCCTCTTGCAGTCTCGGTTGTTATGGGTGACGAAGAAGGATTTACAGCTTTGCCTGCGAGCAGACGAACTCTCGGCATGGCTAAGGAGTGGTGGGACAAAGAGGTCTCCCAACTCAAGACTCGGCAGGAAGAGGTTGAAAAGGAGAAAGCAGCTTTAGAAGAAGGCGCCGAGATGTGGGCAAATAGTGTGAAAGTCGTCATAGGTTTCGAGGATGACTTGCGGAAACAGATGGCCAGTAGTGAAGCACAAGATCTAGATTTACTGCGGAAACAGATCGAAAAGATGGGAGAAGTCATCAAGACACTCTCGACTACGGTCCAAGTTGCCGAGGATAGAGGTTGGAACCTACTGATTTGTGCTGTGGGTGCTGAATTGGAAGCGTTCAAGGAAGGAGAGGAGATCCTGAGAGGAGCTTTGAGTGCTACGAAGGGCAAGGGTAAGGAGGAGCACGCTGAGGAGGAGCACGCTGAAGAAATTCATGACGGTAATTTCACTAATGGCTTAAAAGAGCTGAACGGACAGACTCAAAGAGCGCCGAGCTTAGATAGGGAGGATAGTGAGGATGATGGACCAGATTTGGCGGAGTTATTGGTAGATCGGGGTGATCATGATGCTTAGGAATTCTTCTGATTGACAGCGAGCGTGTTATGATACCAGAGCGTACACTCAAATTTGATTACGGACCTTGATGATCTTAAGTCTTCGAACATGCAGGTCATTGCATCGTCAAACTCGTGTTTACATCAGCGTGGCTGAGCCCATTCAGGACGCAGAATGTGCTTCAATGTACAGCTCGAATAAATACAAAGCTACTGATATGGCCACCAACTATGATCATGCCTGAACACTATATAATTATGGCATTCGGCCGTTTTATTGACAGTACTCACTAACATTTGTTGCTGCCCAACTCGCCTCCTGATCCGCCCTGCCCAGCCAAATGCTAGGCGAGAAGCCACAGGGTCACTTCAGCCAACCACACGCAACTGCTATCACCGGCCACCTTCTGTCTTTGATAGCTACCGCTACCGTCCTGCTCACCCTCCCCCTCCACGATGCCGTTCAACTTCCCTCACATACACTCAAGAAGCGCATCGCAACAGGACAATGCATTTGCCCCAAGCGCCGCTTCTGGTATCTTACAAGCTACCCAGAATATAGGATCCTTTGGCGCTCCAACAGGAAATCTCAACGCCGTAGCATCGAACAGAACAACCGCTGGCACCGATCGATTCCTGCCTTCTAGCGGACCGTCGCCGACCTCCAACGTACCGTCCCATTCAGCATCGTCATCTACATATGGTCTGCAACAGTCTAACTCACTGAACAACTCTGCGCCCTCTGCCGGCGGGGTCCCCAGCCAAAATCAGCGCTACGAGACTCCACGACGCTCCCAAGCAGATGAGCTTCATATGAACTCGAACGCGAACAACATGGCGTCACAGCGTGGTCCACTATCACCAAGAGACTATACACCTGCTGGGCCCCGAATCAGTGTCGAGCAAGGCACCCCCGAAACATCGCAGTACCAGAACGCGGGGCAGCATCTTCCTGGGTCATTACAGCCTGGCAGACCCGGTCCAATGTCCGCGAATACGGCGCCCACTGTACCAACAGTTCCTCAAGCGATGTCTCAAGAACAATACTCGACCCCCTCGCGGTCATCGGCTCTGGGGCTCTCACACAACTATACTCGATCAAGCCCAGCAGCTGGTTTTGAGGGGCAGAACTACTCCTCCTTCTCTCCATCTACCCCTGGCGGGAACGACCAGAATCCATATGCTTCGCCTACGAACCAGAAGTATACGCCCCAAAACAACCAGAGGACAGTTTCGAATACACCTCTAGGGCTCGCAGATATCCGACCCCGCGCCGATTCGAGCCTTTCTGAGGGAATTCCTGGCGCCAATCCTTATTCATATGATGGCGCCAATTCTGTGCCAACCAACAGCAACTACCTCGCTCCGTGGGCAATTTATGCATTTGACTGGTGTAAATGGCCTGCGCAGAACCACGATGCTGGAAAGGTGGCTGTGGGAAGCTACCTAGAAGATGGTCACAACTTTGTAGGTCTTATCTGGTTGCGCTAGAAATGCGCTTTGATTATAGCTAATTTGCATGTGCCAGATCCAAATCCTTGATTCGCAGATTGTCCCAACCCCATCCGAGTCATACACACCTGGAGCTCCAAAATATGGATTGGACTTTATCAAGATCGCAGAGGCAACGCACTCATACCCTGTTACGCGCCTGCTGTGGGAGCCTCCATCTTCTCAGAAGCAATCCACTGATCTTCTCGCAACATCTGGCGATCACCTAAGATTGTGGTCCCTCCCGTCAGAGACTCCAGTTGCTTCGCCGGGCAATTCAATTACTCGCCCTACGAATCATGCGAGAGATATGCCAGCAAGCAAGCTCACCCCGCTGGCTCTACTTTCCAACTCAAAAACGCCAGAACATACTGCCCCTCTTACTTCCCTCGACTGGAACACAGTTTCGCCTAGTCTGATAATCACTTCAAGTATTGATACCACCTGCACAATTTGGGATATTCCAACCTTGACTGCCAAGACTCAGTTAATTGCTCATGACAAGGAGGTTTTCGACGTTCGATTCTGTGCTAACAGTGTCGACGTCTTCGTCAGTTGTGGTGCAGATGGAAGTGTACGAATGTTCGACCTTCGAAGTTTAGAGCATAGTACTATCATCTACGAACCTACCGCCAAGGATGACAAAGGTGTGTGGAGCTTGATTGTGATTGAGTTATGCTAATGGTGTGACAGACGGAAGTCCTGGAGGCAGGATAAGTCCTACATTGGCACAACAGACAATGTCATATGCTCCACCATTACTGCGACTCGCTGCTTCACCACACGATACCCATTTGCTAGCCACATTTTCTCAAGATTCCAACATAATTCGCATACTAGATGTTCGCCAGCCAGGGCAAGCATTGCTTGAACTCCGAGGTCATGGCGCATCTATCAACTGCATAGAATGGTCACCATCCCGAAGAGGAACGCTCGCATCAGGAGCCGATGACTCCTTAGTTCTAATCTGGGATCTCCTCAGCCAAAGCACTGCCCTCGCACCCCCAGGTCCAGCCATTAACGGTGCACCCGCTTCAGACAACGCTCGTGGCCCAACAGCTAGCTGGCAGTGTGACTACGAAGTTGGCAATATCAGCTGGGCACCACACAGTGCACTCAACAATGATGGCGGAGACTGGTTGGGTGTCAGTGGGGGTCGGGGGATCTGGGGAGTCAAGCTTTGAACGGATGAGGGATGTTGGGCGATCAAAAGTCATGTGCGAGCAAAGCAAGCAAGCAAGCAATTTTCAAATTGAGCAAAATCAAATCAGATCCGAATCATGATTCGTAGATGGATCTTTGAGCATATCTTTCGCAAGCAAGCATTATTCCAGCCAGGCGTTTTCGGGTAGGTTTGGGTCGCTAGGACGGGTGGTAGTGGGTAAAGGCATGTGGGCAGGAGAATCAGGCAGGCTTTTGGCATCTTAGGGATGAGCTATTGCGGGTATTTGGGATGAGGTCGATGCATGAGATCGATGTGTGAGATCGATGCGCGAGGTGTGATACATTAAGTGGGTTGGGATGCACGTGGACGAGGACGGCTTCTTTATCCCGTAATCGATGATTCTGGAGCATCTGTGTATCATAAATATGAAGGTAGGCGAGGGGACGGTGACCGTGGATGGAATACTTACTTACTATGTTAAAAGCGAAAAGCGAATGAAGAGGAGTGAGTGAACGAACGTCTGAAAGTTACGATATCTTCTGCATCTACCGTCATAGATTCGAGAGTGATCATGTTTGGGTAAGTGAGGTTTGGATTAGATTGAGTAGATTCGTGGAATGCCTCTGGATGCGTGGAGGGCTGGCGAGAACGTATGAATAGACATTTGGGCAGGTTTTTGGACTGTCGTTGGTGAGATAGGCCTAGAGGTCATCTCTATTTGATGCGCATCTGGAGGTACAGTAGAGGGATACTATATCAATCTACCCACAGATAGCTTGCTTTTGAGAATCAGTTCGTTAAGTAAGTAGAAATTCTCTCGTCTTCTTCTTTCTCGCCTATACTCTCTCGCCAGATCACTTCATGAGATCCTACTTGAATTAATTGCTTATTTCTGATTCATTCTTTCCTAACACCCTATCCTCCGTCCGTTCCTCTTTGCTTCTTCACCGCCTTTTCAAGGACTGACAATATAGACATATCTCCGTACTACCTTCCACTATCCCTTTACAACTTCCTTTTCAGCTTCCCCAGCCTGTCTACGCCAGACGTTCACCTTCGTCTACCTCATTACTTCGTCCCCTCACCCCACCCTTTCAAATTCACTACCACAGGCTCACTTCCACTCCGTGTAATAATCCACGTCACTTCCTCCTCGCCGCCGTTCACCTCTTGATGTTCTGTCCACGCTGGAATGAGAGCGAAGTCGCCGGGTGAGAGCTCTTGCCGTTTGGTGCCGTTGTCGGAGATTATGGCGCCGTGGCCAGAGGCGGCGTAGACGATGGTGTCTAAGGGGATGTGTTACTGAGGAGCATGGACGATGGAAAGGGGGGGAGGTTGGGGAAAGGGGAAATAAGAGGTAGATAAAACGAATGGCATCTTGGGGATGGGTGATTTGAGGAGATTGAGAATGAGTTTTCTTACCTTGTTCGCCGTGGTGGTGGACTGCGGAGGAGGTGTGTGGTGCGGCGGTCATTACTGCGATGGGTTGTGAGATTCGTGGGGCTTGAAGTAAGAGGAAGATGAGCGTGAAGAGTGTGTTGATCGATTGAGGTTTGCTTGACGCTGGAAGGAAAAGCGGTAGATATGAAGATATCAGATGAGATGCGAGAGAAGGAGTGCTATGAAGGCAGAGATAGATTTTTGGGTAAGTATAGCAGAATTTTCATATACTTGTACTTCAATGTGCTTCGAAGAGTAGATATTGAAAAAAGGTTGCGAGGAAACATATTGTCAAGAGAATATATATCATCTGGAGACTCTTGATAAGAAATTGAAGATTTTAGAATAGTCGAAAAGTAGATAGCGACTAGCTGATTTGTACTTGTCACAGTTTTACTCCTCGATAGATTGAAAAGATCCAGAAACTGGTTGATGAGAGGACTGGGAGATTCAGTGCAGTAATTCATATCCTTGACATGTGGAGAGACAAAGCACTTGAGCTTCGATGCAGCTGCTCCTTCTTGGCGGGAAGGGGAAGTCATACCGAGAGCACTTCAAGAATATGCCCTCGCTTCAACTAAGAATCTTCTCCTGAACAGTATCGAAGTTTAGCAATGCAATTTCAGTGGTGACTATATCCATATCAAAAAAACAGAAGAAACAAGAATGGGCATTTACCAGGCCACCAACCGGCCTGACGGCTCATGCAATGTGCTTACACTTTTTGGGCCCATAACCCCGCTGTGTTGACTAAATCGACAGTAATGGTGGGATAGGCATCGATATTGTGTGTAATGTAGCTCTCATGCGGCTCGGAGAATAAAAATAACAGAAGTGGGTAGATGAGCTTTGATAACCATGCGGTGGCCCTGTGGTCCAGCTGCAAGCTGCAAGCTGGCATATGTGATATCCTATCCCAATCGTTGGATTTGAAGAGTGGGTTGCGTGCGTGCCGTGCAAAGGGACAGGGAAGAATTTTTTTGAAAAGGAAAGAAGTGATAGGGATGGATATGATGCAATTGTCTGAAGGATGGGGGTGAAATCTAGGCAGCAAGCAAGCAGGCGAGCAAAAGTGCAGAGAAAGAGAAAATACTCGGCGGGTTGAATACATGGAATAAAAAGCGCAAAGTGGGATGAAAGCATGGATATGTACCGCGCGAAGAGCTCTCATATCATATGATGTGAGATCCAGCGCATTGGAGTGGATGACTTTTGCAAGTCCCACGGATCCGGGCAAGGAAGAACAAAACTTGAATATGCATAACAGAAGAGAGGAAAAGAGCAGAGCGGATATATGCGAACTTTAGACGGAGAGGATTCCATAAAGGGTCAGCTTACCCGAAGCACACACTTTGCTTGACTTATTGATGATTGCACCTTTCCGTACCATGCCATCGGTCTGGCCTGTAGCTACATCTAGCTCAGTCGATTTGGTGACGTGGACGTGGGAGGGCATGATGATAGGGAGAATGTCCTTGATTATGGGTAGAAGGGATGTCATCTGAGTATTTGTTTCTGGTAGACCGTGAAGAATTCGGTGATGTGTCGGTATCAGAGCTGTGGAGAGGAGGCTGGCTGCTTTGATCCTGATCTTGGTCTGACGTTGGATTTAGGTATGGAGGAGACGAGCGAGACGAGGTGCGGATTATTCTCAAGCGACGACATGCCGCTCAGCTCAGTGCCAATGGTCTTCGGATGGAGGAGATCATCTGTTGTAGCTGCAGGCCCATTATACGTCATTGATGTATGGCTTCCTTTCAAGTTCTCAAAAGTATTCCGTAGGTTTGGATTTTAAAGCATCGTCAACTTGATTTGCCCTTGATACGTACTTGGATATTTATTCCGACAGGTGAGGCAGAAATACTTGGAGAGCGGGATAAATCCTTCCTCGCGTATCTTGAGCCATAACCGATTCCACGGTATCGGATTCTTGTTCCCTGATTTCTCATGCCAAAGGTTGTAAGTTCAACACTTCTCTGTCTGTTCTGTCAGACGGTACGGTACGAGAGAGCGAGGATTACGGAGGTAAATCCATGTCAGTTTCTCTCTGCCCTCCCCTTACCAATTGCCACGCGATTTCTCCACGATGGGGTGACCTGTGCTCTGCAGATTTCAATGTTCCGGACAGGGCTTGAACAGGGCCTCACCGCACGGCAGGATCACTTCGCATCGCTGTACAGGGATGGAACGGACTGGACTGACTGCTGTTGTGGGATTGAGTGCGGCTGGGGCTGGCGAGGACTGGCGAGGGCTGGCGACTTTCTTTGCCTTTCTACTCCCACCCCTCCCACCCCCTCCCACCCCCTCCCACCCCCTCTCACCCCACCTCCCAAGAATGGATAGCGGCATCAGCTTTGAAAATGCACTATACGGCGATGTCGGATGTACAGTACTGTATCTGAAGCTTTGTTCTGACGCTTTGTTCTGTTCCCCTTACGTTCTGATCGAAGAGAGGACGAATGCTTCCTCCCCTCGGATTTTCTCCTTCCTCTTTGATACTACTCTTGGCTCATTGAAGTGGCTCAGGAATGCTACTTACCTCCCAGCCTCCGTATGGACTCACCCCACTAACAAATAAACGCCGTAGCGCTCTGAGAGAACCCCTCCCCTCGCCTTTCGCGCTGGCCTAGAACTTATTCGTGTCATCTTGGCCTACTCACAACACCTCACACACCTGCCTCTCTTGATCTACATTTCTTCCTCGGAAGAGAATCCCAGGCCTATCGCTTCAGAGCTATTCAGCCAAGCTTCGAGCTGCCGCAGCTGAGCTGTGAACACGGCCGGTCGAGACCAATAGCAGTGGAATCGCGAGACGGTTGTCCTGATGACTATTTGATACTGAGATACATTTGACTGGTCAGACAGAAAAACACGGCCGAGGTACACAGAACAAAGAGATCCAGGCCTATGCATATCTGGAAAACCCCCATCCGGAATTCACCTAGTCACCTGTAGTTGGCTATGGCTGTTTCGTCAAGCTTCGGAATCAGTCAACCAGTCTACCTCGCTCGACCAGCTTTACCTAAGCAGTGTTGGTGCATACCTAGGTATTTACCTCCACATTAACCGTCACGACTACCTACCTACCTCCCAACTACTACTAGACCAGTCACTATTGAGGTCGCAATTTTCTAATAAGGTAATCAATCTTGGGCCACTCATTCTGGGCGAACGACATTCGACCTGTGAGCTGTTAAATCATTACCCTTCAAGGTTATTCGCGACACTAAACAAGCATTAGACATGGGAGTCCTTCCAGGCTAAGAAGTCCACCAGCAGCACATTCTAAGCCGATCGCGCTCTCTCTGACCTCGATCTTCATCAACTGCCGGAAGCGCTCTCTCGCCCATCTCCTCTCTGCTTTGCATCGCCCTGAATAGGAAGCTCAGAACACACTTCAATCAACGCCAGAGCAACAATCCCAGCTACTCTAACAATTATTCCCAGCCTGCCGCGTGTACTGGAGAAACGATCCGCCCACCGTCGGGTGCTTGGATGTTTGACTTTGGTGGCGCCTGCAAGCCTGCAGCCAGGCTCAAGGATAAAGACGACGAAACGGACGTCCTGAACCTGAACTTGAACCTGACTTGACCTGGTTTCCCCCGTCATTCAGAGCCCACCCACGCCCTCCCAAGGCTCTCCTTCACAGATTTGTCCCTCTTCCCCAATCGAATCATCTTGATTCGATTTACAGCCGCCATATCCGTGCGTTCGTGCAGCTGTACTGGGATCCATTTTCGTCTAGCGAGCTTGAGCCGAGCCTCGAGTGCATAACAATATCACGTCGACTGTCCTCTGACTTCTTCTCCGTCTTCTTTTCATGATGAGAGGTGGGGTGAAAAATACTGACAGGGCAACTCGGATTCAAAGCACTTGAAAGACGCTGCTGCGTCTTTCGTTAACGACATGGAGTCCTTGTCCCCTTCCTCCCCAACGAGTTATCCGATGGAAAATGACCATACTTATCGCCATGGCCGCGTTGATCCAGGAGTGGAAGAGAATTTCGATTTGGTGGAGTCTGTACCATATGAGAAACCACAGGATGAAGATTTGCAGCAGAGGAATGATCTTAAAGGAGTTTCACAAGTTGAGGCTGGGTGCGTGACTCAGGAACCTCCAATTACACAACCAGGTATGTGGAGAATATCCTTTTTGTAGAGTCGATTTCCAAGTCAAGTGAAACATCTATCCTACATCTATAACAGAGCCACCTTCGTTTACTCATAATCTCTGTACATATATCTTGCCATAATCATTAGCTAACATGATTGTTACTCCAGCTTCACCAAGAAGTATAACAATATCTCCGAAACAATACTTTCTCCAAGAACTCCCATCAGAGCTCATCACATATATCCTCGCCTTCCTCGGACCCCTCGAGCTCGTTCGCGTGTCCAAAACATGTCGTAATTTACGAGCACATTCAAAGACCGAATTGTTATGGCAACAGCACGTCCAAGACAACGTTCCTGGGGTCCGTTTGACATCCCCCTTTCCATGCAAGACCTTCCGACAGCTGTACATTGCTCATGACCCTCACTGGTTCCTTCCCAAATACAAAGTGTGGTTCTGCGATTATTATCTCACTGGTAAACTGGTCATCACCCGGTACAATCAAGTGACGGGTGCCATTGAGGGTTACAGGCTCATTGCGGAACGACCAACCCCTACCTTTGATCCCTGGGAAGCGGATGATGAAGTCTTGATACATTCTTTCACTCCACGGTGTCGCTTGCATATGGACCAACCGGTTTTCAGATTAAACGCTATTTCTCTGGAGTCCCTGATATCAACCACTGGCGAGACAATTTCCAACCATCGCTTCTCAGGCGAAATACCCATGCAAATCCCAGAACGCAGCCACCGCGCCATATTTTCCAATTTTCTACACGCCCAACCTGTCGAAGAGCGTACAAGTGGAGATCTGTGGCCACCAGCAACGATTCCGGCCAGACATCGTGTTCAGATCGGAATCCGAAACTCATATGTTGGCATGGGAGAAAAGCCACAAGAGCGCTCGCAAGTTAGTAATCAGTCTTTCAGGATCAAACGCTGGATGTCAATGAACGTTGGCAGCAGTACGACAGGCGTTCGTCATGGCGAAGAGGTCTACACTTACGCGACGCTGGATCCTAAATTATACACACCTACGGAAGAGAAGCCATATCGGGGGATCTGGGTGGGAGATTACAGCGGTCATGGATGTGAGTTCTTGCTCATGCACCAACCTGACAACGAGGAGCCCTTCGACGAAGCAAGCGTAGTACAAGGCGACGACGAAACCCCAGAAGAATTTGCAATCAGAAAGAAGGAAGAGCGCATCTACCGCGGGAGCCTAGAGGCTATTAAGTTAACGGGTGACCCAAATGTACCGAGAGGAGAGTACACGTTTATCTCAGACGACATTTCGAAAACGGGATTTGTGAGAAAGGCAACAGAGGATAGATTTAAGGGCGCTAGGGTCGTGAGGAGTAGAGGTCACATTGCGGCGAGGATGTTTCGGAACGGTGATTATTATTCTCCAATTTCGTCTATGGTTTCTGCTTCTGAATCTGGTCCGAAACGATGTATTGCTACAGAGAAAGTCACTGACAATCTATAACAGATAAGTACATCGAGAGCCAGCTAATAATGATTTCTCACGACCGCTTGGCGCAGTATTGGGTGGGATTCGGCCATATCAGTTTCTACGAACGGGTGAAGATCGATGATTTTCTGGTGCCTACGGATGATAGCACGGTGACCAGCAATTGCTGAATGCACAGTTGAGCATGGACTTTGGAAGTGTGGGAATAGGATGGAGGAAAGCAAAAGTTAACACGAATTTATACCAAATGGAACGGCCTTCATGTGTATATCCGTGTGGATCCATCAATGTATATCTGTATATGTCTAGAAAATAAGACTTATTTCAATGCCCTACTGAAGAAACTTAAAATATGCTAAGGTGAAGGGTAAATAGCTTGTACTGTGCTCTAAGCTGATGGATAATTTACATCCAACTGTAGGAAAAGATACTGTGTCTAGATATCAAACACAGAAGAGCAATTACAGACAACGATGAAGCAAGACTGACAGAGTCATCCGTCGACCCACTACTAAAGAAATGTATGACAAAGGTACGCAAATCACTGAATACTACTGAGAAGTAGTAAGTAGGCTTGCCTCGAAATTCTGACGTACACAGATTGCATAACCTTTCTGAATTTTCAGCAAGTCATTATTGGCTGACACATGTCAAAATGCCACACTTTAGGTAGGGCGAAGGCAAGCTTTCGAGCTGTGACAGGGATGTTTCTCCGCGATTCATTCAGTGACGTACAGACCGCCTTCGCGGTAAAATCCCAAACACAAAAACCCAACCCCACTTGCCCTCATCAAAATCAAAGCTCCCGGAATAAGTCTCCGCTCAACCCAGAAAGAGAAACAACTGGATCTCAACAAACCTCAAGCCCGCGATTCACCAGGTCTGAAAATTGGGAAGACGTTCTCGAGCGGCGCAATTATTCAGTCAGAACGGAAGATTTCTGCCACGGAACAAGCAGTTTGAAAGAAAGAGCGCCCCGGTTATTTGTTTTTACGGCACCGTTCGAAAGCGTGGAGTCGATTCGGTTTTATAGCGCAGACGAGGGATTTCGTTTGTGAAGAGAGACCAGGCTGCAGGAATAAGACAAGATAGAAGTGGGCAGACAAAGGGAAACCGAGAATGGCGCACAATTACGTCTTGCAGGTATCTGCTGGATCAGAGTATGATATCAAGACGCATAAGATTGTGCCCGTCAACCAGTCTACGCCTATTACGATCGACTCCGAACATATCAATGTCGACTTGAATGTTAGGATACAGGTATTGTTTCCCCCAGTCCCACCAATACAGCAGACCTGCTTTTCCACAGTACTCCACTGACCGCAATAACACAGTCCTACCGCGGCCTCCCACACACCTCTCCCTCCACGTCCCCCTACTTCTCCCTCCCCGAACATAGCAAAGCCAACGACCAATATAGCATCGCCTTCCGCTTCACGCCAAAATCTTCCATTAACGGCGACGACCTCGTCTTCGGCAATGACTTCGACCATCCGATTCGTGACCGTCTACCACCTGGATTCAACACTGCGTTTCGTATTGTGAAATGGGTGGTTGATCCGGGATTGGATGGAGATGTGTATGCGGACAGGCCATATTTGTATGGGCCGGCGGCGAGTAGTGTTAATAAATTGCATGTTGGGGGCAAAGCTGGTGATGGCAGGGTGAAAGCGGGGGATGAGAATGGGAAAGAGGGAATTGGACATCATGAGGCGGGACTTGTGTTTGAAGAGGGTGGTAACGAGGAGGGATTGGAGATTAGGAATGAGAAGGGCGTTCCGGAGACGGAGGCGGCGAGGAAGAAACACTTTTTGGTGGAGGAGAAGAGGAAGGAGTGGGAGTGGGAAGAGGGGAGGGTATATGGGGTTGATTTCTATAATCCGTATTTGGATTTCAATGGTGGGCTACTTGCATTTCTATTCTATGCCCTTCTTGTCATTATTGCGGCGGCTTATTTTCTCTCTTGGAGCGGAGGGGGCGGAATTGTTCTTGATTCCAAGAGGAAATGATTGCTAATGGTTACTACAGATTTCGCATTGAGACTCCCCGGCTTTACTCTGCCAATAATGAATTATTGGGATGGTCAAGGACTAAGGTACGCAGAATCTCTCATTCATCCTGTCCCGCATCGCATCGCTCCCCCTTGCTCATCACATCTACCTCACTACTTGCTTTCCTAACCTACCTTGCCCCCCCCCCCCCCCCCC
>JGI24512J20087_1000174_pt1 | contig 103184 bp, 101 predicted proteins | sample LinPmetageLP35_FD_20087 | JGI IMG/M metagenome (IMG submission 20087) | reverse complement strand
AAGTTCGTATTGTACCGCAGATAAATTACCAAGGGAAATAGATCGGGGTGGGGGGGGGGGGGGTGGAAGTCTCAATGAAAGTCTCATATAGTAACCCGATCATTGGCAATGACACGAAACTGGGCATCTACACCCAAAGTACAATTATGTGCAAGTTTCATTTAGGGTAGCATTGAGCTTCTGAAGCGTATACAATTATCTGAGTACTAGGGTTACGACTACAGTTGGGGTAGTAGGAGTCTCTTGCAAGCTTTCACCGAAAATACATTTATTTTACCTTAGAACAGGTTGATAGGGTATGAAGTAAGATAATCATCCATGCTGAGCTCGTTTCGATACAGGTATAAAGAGGCGATTGAATCCTCTCTTTTCTTGGTCAACTACTACCACTACCACCACCACCTGTGTTGACACGATTCGACCACTCCTCTTTTTGTTTTATCTTTAAGATATAGCCTCTCATATACTCATCTAGTCAGGCATCATCTCAACCAATCATAAAACTTCATATCATCTCCTACTCAACAAACAACATGCAATTCTTTAGCCGCCTTCTCATTGCTGCAATGGTTGCAACTACTGTGAACGCAGATGTAAGTTTTGAAACACCTTGACCTAAATCGTATCCTCAATGTTGATGTGTATGATTGTAGTGTTATCTTAACGGAGGAAATGATCCAAACTGCTGCTGGGGAGGGCAGAACGGTGTCGATGCATGCAACCGACAAGGTGCCTGCAATGTGGGTGCAGATCAATACAACTACTGTTCAAGATGGGGAATCACTCCACAAGAATGTGTAAGACAAGGCCTTTCTTCATGAAAGATAATAATACAATACTGATTGCATCTCAACAGGATGCTGATTGCTGCGATACCCGCACGAGAAGGGGAAAGCCCTGCCCTAAGGGTCGCAATGCTTGCGATCGTGAAACTGGCTGCCCAAATTAGACGGATATGCTCGAGCGCTCTCTTATCATCTCTGTTGGTCCGCAGGTCCTACAACGTATGCTTCGGCGAGGATAAGGGTTCGGATCCCTTTCGGTCACGATTCCGTGGGGTTCCGGGATGGTATATAGTCTGGCATCCCTCACACTGTCTTAGGAACACGCAGATTCTATAACCACTAATTTCAGACTCTTTGCATCGGTATATCGTGTGAGACATGAACCGGTACTGCATCGACAAGATGCTTCTCACTTTGCTATATTCTCAAGCGCGACTCATGTGAAACTTTTCATCGAAAGGATAGAATATTCATAGACTGATCCCAGCGACCAATGGTCGCTCATGCGGCATATTAGCCAGTGATTTACATGCCCCGTAGTTCTTGTTGCCCTGGCTGTTATGGTTCCAGCATCACACCCCAAGTACCATTCAAGTCCTAATTCTATCCTCTTAGCTACCATTCGCACACCATGTCATAAATGTTGCGGTAATGGCTGCGTACCTAGTGAGAGAATCAAAGGAATAGTCGTCACAAGTAAAATATTTCTTCGCCCAATATTACTGATGACTTCCTGAATGGACCATTAGCTGCCAACTCGCGGCTCACTTTTGGCAAAGCTCGCCAAGGTAATTCATGCAGCTTGCTTATTGTCTTGGCGCCGAGCCAGAGTTTATTTATTTCGAGGAGCCATTAAGCGACAGTTCTCCAACAGCCTCATTCCCTGTGGAAGACGGAATTTGGAGCAGGGCTATGAGGGGCATTCTGGATTTCTGCAAGTTCATTTGCACTGATGCCGTTACAAGTATTTTGTATCTCCATGCACGTGGCTGCTGGCTCTGTCTCCATCAGACAGGACTCGACCCAATCGTGTGCAATAATGGAGAGCAGTTTGGCCGACCAACTTTTGTTCTCAAACAGCAGAAGTAGAAAATTCTGGATCCAAATCGCTTTTTGTTGACGAAGCCTGCATCCAAGGCAGGACTTTCCGAATTTTATCTTCAAGGTACGGCGGCAGACCGTCGGTCGGAAAATCCTGGAAACCTGGTTAGTGGGTGATCTTCTGGTAAATCCCCAGCCAAGACACAATCTCCGAAATCCAGATATTTTCATGCAATGAATTTCATCCTTATTCGAGAATCTCGGCTTCTTTGAATAATCAGACTGACGTCCGATTAGACGGCTGGTGCAATCCTTGACTTGATGGTAGGGGTGTTGAGATTTGGGCACGAAAAGCGATGGTGCGAGCATTAGCTGCTGAATACGTACGACCAGTTACTTATTCATCCAACAGAGATCTTCTATTCCACAATAAAGGGAGAACATTTGCAAATCTAAGCTAAGGCGTAGTCTAAATGCTGCAATGTTTTTTCTTAACTAGCCTAGGTGTCGGCATTGTCGATGGTTGTTCCCCTTCCTCATTAACCCAATTCAGCCATCAGCCCCGCTGAAACTGAAACAAGCATGAACTTGACATACTATACTACAGTTTATTGGGATATTCTATTTTGAAACATCGGTAGCGACTTCAAGACCACTTGTGCAAGAGCTCCATTTCGGTGGGTGAACTTCGCCAGCTCTCTCCTCTAATCTAAGCAGTGGATCTAGTCAGGAGTTAGGAGCTTTGAATGTGAGATCAGGACTCAGCTATGGTAGATATATATATGATGTCCACTGAGTTAATTAAAACTACACTTCTCTCTTCATCATTCACAATGTGTTCGTTCAAGAATATTCTGGTCCTCACACTTACTGCTGGCCTTTTCGGCGCGATAGATGCCTATCAAGTCGGTTTAGAGAACCGTACCCTCGAACAAATCCACACAGCAGCACTGAAAGAAGGTGGTATCGTCACTCTATGGCATGGAGGTGATGAAGCCAACCAGGTAGATGGTCTCAAAACCGCTTTCGAAGCGAGATTCCCAGGAATGACCCTGAACCTCACGGCCGACTTGAGCAAATACATCGACGGCAGGGTGGATCTTCAATTGGCTGGAGACAATGTCTTCGTTGATAGCATCATGTTGCAGACATTACATGACTTTCCAAGATGGAAGGCTGAGGGTGCTTTGATGAACTATAAGCCTCTTGGGTTCAAAGGTTAGTTCATCGCGACATCGTAGATGAGCCCGAATCACTAACGTCACTGTAGAGATCTATCCTGAATTCAAGGACGCTGATGGCGCATACACTGGCATGTCGGTCTTTGGGTGGTCCAACATTTGGAATACCAACTTCGTTACTACTCCCCCAAAGGAATACACCGATTATCTGAAGCCAGAATTCAAGAACAAGCTTGCCATTACCTATCCTAATGACGACGATGCCGTTCTCTGGCAATTTGATCTCATGTAAGCTCTTAATGGCTCTTTTTGTGCCAACTTACTGAAATTATGGACAGTATCAAGAAATATGGCTGGAAGTGGTTTGATGATTTGCTTCTCCAGAATCCAAGATGGGTTCGCGGTACTGCAACCGCCGTCCGCCTCATTATGTCTTCCAACGGCACCTATGTTGCAACCTTCGGCTCTGGCATCGGCCTTAATACATTCGACCCTCTTGGCATCTCATTCCCTACGGAGTCTAACTTCACCTCCTGGTCTCAGACTGGTGCCATCCTCAAGAAGGCTCCTCACCCGGACGGTGCCAAGCTCCTTCACAGCTGGATGCTAAGCCTCGAGCGCCAGAATGGTGGTGGATGGAGTCCTCGTCGCGATGCGAATGCGCCGGCCAACTTTCCTGCCATCAAAGAGATGCCTGCGACTGATCCGGCGGCTTTTATACCGTGGATGGAGGACAGAGTAGCCGTTGAAAGATTGCGGTTTATTGTTGAGGACAAAATTGGATCAGCGCAAGGTTTGTCTCCGCTCATTGATGATCTTTGATGCTCTTTAATTGGAAGAAGAGCACGCTATGAGAAGTGATCTCTACTCTGTTTCGCCTAGGAACGTCTTTTTTTCAGCAATTCCTGGAGATGCTGAATTTGCTGTTTCGATTCCCTCTGTGTTATATTTACCACACGAATATTGATTTATGTTTGATTCTTTTCGTCTAATATCTTATTGCCATGCGTCATTTACTTGATGTCCAGATGTGTTCTCATGCACGTGGAGACTAGTTCGGGGAAACTTCGCAACGAACAGTAGATTCACGCTGTCAAGTCGAAGGCCATTGGGAATGAATCAAGATCATGAAACCAATCCTGCAATTCCGGAAAAGAATAGAATTAGAGTACGACGTTGACAAGCGAACGCACTGCTCAAAGATAACAGAACATAAGCTCGCTTAGTTTGCCAGAGTCTTCATACAAAGTAAAGATGGGACCTCATAAAGATGCTTTGATATCGCTGGCCAATTCATTCCGTTCATTCCGTTCAGTCAGCATGTAATAGGAACATTGAGCTCTGCTGCTTATTTCTTAATTCAATATGCAACCCAGACATCCTCTCGGGGATTTTAGGCTAGAATCCCGTCTTACATAAAGCTGAAGGTATGTAAGTCTCCGGACAGCAACGAAGTTCTCGATGGCTGACTTCGCTTGCTTCATCAATGGTCTGTATGGCACGCCATTTTCTGCACGCATGAAGTCGGCTGAACCACTAGTGGCGCTCTGCAGCCTCACCACCTGCAAAGAGAGATGTGATACTGAAAGTCGTGCATGGATAGACAATAGCCACAGATAAACAATAAAACAGCTCGTTAAATGAATTCTCGGAAATTCGCGTGGCGGCGATGTTCCTTGGACTACTTCTCCCCAACTTGCAGAGCCAGAGAATTCTGCCGATGTTGATACCCCGCTTTGCTCCGTCTGTCTGGATCTCAATTGGGAACTATATGAGCGGGATCCCGAGGATAAATGGTGACGAGCTTGCAAAGCGGCATCTTGAAGTTCTTTTGGAATTGATGCGCAAGTCCGTGGGATGCAAACTATGTGAAGGTGTAGCTTACGCCGTGATGGCGTTTGGGAAATTGATCACTGCTGCAACGTCAAAAGGAATGTCGGCCGTTGTCAAACTTGGCTTATCTTTATTGAAAACGGGAAAGGCTGAAGTGGAAGCACGGGGTGGAGAGAGGTGGATAATCATCTTCTCCCTGGACTTTTATATTTCTGCGGGTAAGGAGGCCCCCGGCCTGCTGCGAAATTCAAATTAATCAACTATACTAGGTTTGCCGTCGACGTGTCGTAGCTTTCGAGTGTCGCCTCAGCTGCCCCCCAATGTTGACGTCGAAACAGCTGCTGGTTTTCTCGCTTCGCGCTTAGATGGGTGTAACTCGACGCATGTTCGGTGTCGTTCGAAAGACTTCTCAATGCCTTCCAGGCTTGTGTATGTTCCACCCGAGGGCGACCATACATCTATCCGACTTGTCGAGAACCCTGAATTGAGCCAAAAACAATGTCACGCTGAGCCATTGTTGGGGAGATCTATCTTCCATGTCCACAACTACCAAATGCTCGCTGAAGGCGAGACTCGAAAACATAGTCTGGAACAATCTTCCAAAGACCTTCCAAGACGCAATAAGCCTTGTCAAGAGGCTGAAGCTTGAGTTTCTTTAGATTGATTCGCTATGCATTATTCACAATGACGATGAGGATTGGAAACGAGAGTCTGTGCAGATGGCTGAAACTACTCCAACGCTTCCCTCACGATTGCTGCCACTTGCGCATCGAATGGCCAGGTTGGATGCTTCCCCCAGTGCTGGCATGGAACTAATCATGGGGCAAAAGTCCCGTACCCTTCTGTGGAATCTGTAAGGGAAGAGATACTCTCGCGGTTCGGCTTCGTAGCTCGATTTTGTCCCAGTTCACATGGCCATATCTTGTTTCGATTTCCACCGGAAAGCAGCGCTCCTTCGTGGTTGCGAGCTTGGGCATTCCTGGAACGAGCACTTTCTACTCGAATGATTCACTTCCACGGCGAGGAGATGATCCGGGAGTGTCATGAGACCCTGGGCTGCGAATGCGGGCAGTTCTGTGCGCTCAAAGCTTGCGTAAGGGTTGCTATGGAGTAAACATGGCCACCAAGAAAGCACCAGAGCTGGAGGAACTCAGAGATGCTATGTTCCAATGTGGACATGGGCTTCTGTGAAACTAGTCTTTCGCAAGAGCGATGGCTTTTTGTCATCAAGAGGCAACTTTCATGCTGATCCATGCTTCAGCTCGCCATCATTCGAATCTGTCGCTCCAGTCATCAGGCCCATACTCACCCGTGAGGAGGCTGCAATCCAAGTGCGAGGTAAGACGATAGCGTTTAGTCTTCATCAGCGGCATGAAACATTTTGGAATGGCTATCCTGAGCCCGAGTTGGCTTTCCAAGGAGAAAAATCGTACTTAGACCTCGATGTAACTTGTATGACTGAAGATGAGAATGTGGATGACCATCTGGAAGTCTTGTGCTTGCTAGTGGGTATGTCTGACTTCGACTTTTATCCAATCTGGGAGCGTCGTTACCTCTTTCTGGACCCTTATATTGTTCAATACGGCCTTGTACTTCAAAAGACGAGTACCGGTCAATACACACGAGTTGGGGTATTCGAGCTGGACAGTCAGAAAGGTTGGTTCGGAGACCCAAAGATTCAAACGGTCGAAATCATTTGACGCATGAGGATATTGGAACGATTTCTCAATTCGTCGATCACATTGCAGAATGCAATCTCGGCTTCTCGCGCTTGGTTCAAATGAAGAACTGGCCAGGACCAGCTTGTCCCCTGACTCGGAAGATGCAATTACTCGAAAACTTCAAACATATCCGAAAATTGCATGGATTGATGGATCATGCCAGTCCTTGAAGATACGGTACCTCGCCCGCCCCATTCGTCATGCATAGAACCTCTTTATTATGGTTGGGGCTAAGGGGGCCGAGCCAAATCCCCGCCTCACATCTTGCCAATGCCGAAGCCAAGGTTAATCGCTAAGTCGCTAATGCAGCTTGCTTACGGGAATGACGCGAAACGAAGTTTATGTTTACTTCGACGTGATCACTAAACTTCATCTTTCGAATTGTCTTACCTTGATCTACTCTTTACGAGGAAACGATGTGGAGAAAGGCCACGCAACGCTCCGATGGAGTCTTTCTAGCATTAAATTTCATCAGGAAGGTGGATTGCGGTTGTGGAGAGCAGGTTGGCCAACTGGTAGTTCGGATGAAGACACATGCGTCAGTGTCGACCAATTTTTGTCCGAAATGCTTGCTGCCAGGAAAATTTCTTGCATAATTGCTCCAATTGGTCTGATTACAGGCTAATAAGCATTTTCGACGACAATACAAGAAGCCGTGCTCGGCAGATGGATATGACGCAGCTAGCTCATCTTCCATGCTGTAGCCGCATGGCTACCTCTAGCACCTCTTTACGCAGTAGATGAACTTTTAAATTAACGTTGCCGTAAGCACACCGAGGCTAGTATATTGTCGAATAAAGATTCGTCGGACTGTAGGTTTGTTTGTCTCTCAACCGTCCTTCGGGGTTTTCCACAGTCATAACTGGCAGCGTGAAACCCCCATCTACCAACGTCAAGTATCTATCACTTCAAATGCCTGGATAAAAATTTCAAACTACTGCCGAGGCTTGTATAGTGAACTTAAGGTTGCTGGTGGACACGTGTGGTCTTTTCCTAGCACTTCCAATGCACTGCCCAGAAAGATGTCTTCATTTACCTTTCTGCCCCTCCTCCTCCTCCTCTAGCTTGATAGCCAAGCGTTCGTCCCAATGTGCAACGCAAGGTACTTCTAGAGCAATCTCGCTGGCCAAGATTGTTCACTTTACCAAGCATGATAGGAGTGGAAAGCAATCATGCATTGGCACATTACGTGGGTCACTTAGCATCCCACAGCCACTCTCATGGCGTTGGAATCTATGTTCATCGACGGCTATTGTTACCACGCCAATATCGGCGTCACCTTTTCGGCGTCACTTTTTCGGCGACACTTTTTCGAAGACCCTTCTATAATGGCCGACAATGAGCTATAAGAACATGAAAATCCCCCAAGTAAAAGGAGTATTGCTTCCATCAAGCCTTCAGTCACTCCTCGGTATAATTTTCTACCACGAGCCAGGCCCAGCATCAACGCAAACATGATCGGACGCAACCTTGCCTCACTGGGAGTCAGTATAGCAGTCTCTACTATGACTGCCACCGCCCAAAATCTGTCCTTCGGAGCCGACAACTTCTACGTTAGCAATGTCGTCACTATGCAACCGATCTTCTTTCCGAATCAATTCAAAATGACCATCGCGGGAAACCTCTTCGTTCCCAACAACCTCAGTGGCAATGCATCTGCGATCATCGTCGGCCCTCCTTTCGGAGCTACTAAAGAGCAAAGCGCGAATCTCTATGCCACCAAGTTAGCTGAGCAAGGCTTCGTCACGCTTTCGATCGATCCGGCCTTTTGGGGTGCAAGTGATGGTATACCACGACAGGCTGTTCTACCAGACATGTACGCAGAATCTTTTAGCGCAGCGGTTGACTATCTGAGCCTACAAACCTTAGTCGACCGGGAGCGGATTGGTGCCCTTGGGATCTGTGGTAGTGGTTCTTGGGTAATCACCGCCGCGAAGATCGATACTCGTATTAAAGCTATTGCCACTTCCAGTATGTACGACATGGGCGCTGCTACGCGCGACGGGATGCGAAACGGTGTTGACTTCGCCCAACGACAGGCCATAATTACTAGTGGCGCGGCACAAAGACAAATCGAGGTCGATGGCGGCGAGACTGCATATACCGGTGGAACTCCCCAGGCAATCACGGAGAACTCCACGGCTATCGATATCGAATTCTTCGACTTCTACCGCACCGCCCGAGGCGAGTTCACGCCTCCCAGCTCCCTACCAAACCTCACCACTTACCCAACGTTATCGTCTGCTTCCAGGTTAATGAACTACTACCCGCTCGAGGGCATGAATATCATCTCACCGCGCCCAGTCATGCTCATCGCGGGTACGGAGGCACACTCGAGAGAGTTTGCGGAGGATGCATACTACCTTGCTGGATATCCCAAGGAGTTGGTTTGGGTGGAAGGCGCTGGCCACGTTGATCTGTACGACCGAACGGAGCTCATTCCATTCGACAGACTTACCACTTTCTTCCGGGACGGTCTCGGTTCAGCAGTTGCTGCCAGTAATGCCACCATTAGCTCTCGACGTCGATGAAACTCAAACCTCCTAGCGTAGGTCAAATTCTACGCCATCGATGGAATGCATTGATTATGCTCCAACTCAATAGCACCTTCAATTCTCGACTATCTCTGGTGTCACTCCTGGAGAATTTAGCTAGTTCAATTCAGTCAATATAGACTAGCAATCCCACCATTTGCCTCCTCTCGTGACCCAAAGCTTACACAGTGCAAGAACCCTGCTGTTGCCCCCTCAGTTTTCTTTTCGTGATGATCCCTGTTTTATGATATTGGTTGACTGGCGTTGATAATGATGACTTTGTCTGATTCAGTTTCTGAAAAGAAGGAATCTCTTTTTGATTCAGAATCATCACATTTCCAGTGGAGATTGAACTAGGAGGATTCCAGATAGCATGAGGAATCTTTCACTTTTGCCAAAATAATCCAAAATCTAGTCTGGAAAATGTACGAACATGCATCACATCGGAAGACGAGACATATACAGCAGCTGGAGGTTTATTTGTCGGCGTATTGAAACGGCCTCTGAGCTTTAGAAGCTGTATGAAAATGGAAGCTTCACATACTTACTTGACGTTGATTTGGACACGGAGAAGCAGGCTCTGTGCTACCGCTTTTGCAGCTACAGTAAAAGCAGAGTGCTTGGCAAAGGCGTGGCCAGAAATGGGATATTGCGTCCTTAAGAAGTGTGTGATGAGATGAGCACTAATCCACCATCAATTCGGCTCACATACTGTGAGTGGGAACCGAGTCAACTCAATGGTCTTGATATCATCAATCATAAACATCAATCAAATCTTCGAAAACGAAGGGTGTTTAACACTTTCATTCCTATCGAGCTTCTGCAACGCAACTGTGACAGTCTCAGCTACTCTTCCAACGACTTCCGATGACTAGCATGCGCAAATTAACTGATGTTCTGGACAGGAGGTGCAGAAAAGAAATAACTCAGAGCCCTCTTCTCTATGCAGGTACATTTAGACTATGCACCCACCGTCCTTTCGCTCGGTCAATTCATTGCTGCAGGCTGGAGGAAGATCAACCATATCGAACAGGATCCAGTTGAAGCTAACACGAGCCGTCGCGGACGGGTCGCGGACGGGTCGCGGACGGGTACGACACCTCCTTCTCCTGCTTGTAGGGAACAGGATGATCGAGAGGAACCACATCCTTAATAACCTCGTCGTCAAGGACAGTTGTCAAAGTACACAACTTAGAATGCTTGACAGCCGCGAGATTCTTTACATTCTTGGGACCCTGAACAGCCCTGGGACGATCCTGAATACCCTTAACAAGTTCCGTGGGCTTCTTCTCCCTAGCGGCCATCGTCAAGTGTCCATCGACGGCCTCATTCACTGACTTCGAATTTCCAAGAGGAATCTCAAAGATGATCTCCTTCAACTTGTTTGGTCTGCCTCGTAGAGGAAGTATTGCTTTTGCAGGGCGGTGAAGATCTCGGGATCGTAATCAGTTGGCAGAAGGAGGTTTTGGATCTGGGAGAGAACAATCTTGGTGAAGCTGTAACCATTGTAGATAGGCTGTCCAACTAAACTTCACTCTTGAAAATACGAATCTTTTTCTTCTTGCGACGACTACTCCTGCTTACAAGTAAAGTAAGCGGAGGCGTTGAAAAGGGATCGAGATGTTAATTCAGGGCGTAAAGAGGAAGCCGATAGGGGCGGGAGGAACGTAGTAATCAGAAGAGGCGAGAATGAGCGGGGTGGGGAAGATTGTGATTCTCAAAGTGTTCTTGAGGTCTCCTTATCAATAGAATTCGGTGGTTCGCGCTTACGCGCGGACTTCAGCTAGCGGCGGCAGGTACTTTCGTACGACAGAGCCTGTAAGAAACGAGGCTCTCGGGAGCAAGTTCTTTCTATTTCGAGAGGTGTAGGACACTTAGTGTAATTATCACCAGTGAATAGCGCATGTTATTAGGCTGGTCATAGCCCTCGTCGTTAAGGACTTTCAACTCGACCCCTCCGATACGTGCTGGAGAAGCAGCAATGACTCTGGGCGCTAGACTTAACCTTATTTGGAATGCTTTCACCAAGGAGTTTCTGGGCCTCTGAATGGGGGCTGGTTTAAGCGGTTCTGATCAATGCTGCGACTCATCAATCTCAAGCGACGCTGAAGACAATCGCCTCGATAGATTTACCTCTTCTTCGGCTATAATGTTCCTCGTCTCCGAAATGTTCTTTTGAAGAAGGTTCCTATCCTTAAGAAGTAACTTGTGGCCTTTAAGTTAGCATTGAATAGCACTATTCGATCATTTGGGATGATGGAGTATGTGGGAATTTGCTGGGGACGGTGCTAGTTTTTGTTCGAGGTACAGATATTAGGAGCACATGCAAGCAACTACTAGGTAAGGGAAGGGCCGACCCAGCACCCTTGCTTAATACATTGATCTTGCCGTGGTCATTTCTAGTACTGTACGGAGGAGATGCGGGAAGTGAATTGCTTAATACATAAGTCACAATACTAATCCTCAGACGAACGGCCGAGCTAGTACGGAAGTGCGCAGGAGAATCCTTAGAACGCGTGGGGATGATAATGGCCGTGCAGAACATCGGTTGGGCTCCGGTGATATCTTCAAAAGGCCTTTCTATCAGCCGTGCTCGCAGAAACGCTTGTAAATGCTTTTTTTGATCGCGATATCATCTGCGTTCTCTTTTCTAAAAGGTGACGACAGTCTGTAAACTTTTAGCGAGGTATAGCAAGCCTGGAATTCCCCAAGCAACAATGTCTTTCAGCTAGATCCTATTGGGTAGTTGAATTTGTCGTAATAACGAGAGATGACCATCGTGGTTCGAAGAAAAAAGAGATATGAAGAGGAACCTTGGACGGCTAGAGAGCCGTGGAATCTTGAAATTGTTTTACGAAATCAGAACTCTCCAACAATAAGTTGCGGTCAGAGAAGCGAGCACATTGCAGCAGCTACAGTTGCTACTTATAAGCAGAGAAGGCGGGGCGATGAGGTACTTCTATTGAGCACCTGGCTCGGTATGCCTAGCGATAAATTGGCAAAGCTTTGCCAGGAAGTCGATAAAGGCGAAGCGAGGAACACGAGCTTGTGAGTGGATCTCGATAGAGAGAAATTCTTGTTAGAAAGCAAAGCACGGGAACCTAACTTCCATTTTGCAGATCACAAATGCTGCCCCGGACCAGAAGTGAATATCTACTTCTCGCTTAGCGACGACAATACCAAGCGAATAGCCCCTGGGGTTCCTGACCCACTATGCGATGTACAATAGGAACGCCATAAACTATCATGAACTATAGTACTCTGTTTGGACTACGGAATGGAAGCAGTAGTTTCTTTGGCCATCCCGATGTTTTCACATTCCCTGTCCTTCAACTTTCATGACACTTGCACCAACACCGACACCAACATCAACAATTGCAGATATCAACCAGAAACAAGCCATGTCTCCAACAACAATTCCACTTACGCCCAGGGGAGGGTTTTACCCAGCCCTTGAAAATTCTTCTGAGATAGGTTCTCTGCGCCTCCAATCCGTTTCGGCAACCCATGACTTCCAGGACTACTCCGTTGAGGAACTTCGCCTCAATGAGTACAGCAAGGGCCGGGCTCCCACCTGGGATGTCCAAACGTGCGACCCCTTTCCGGGTGATCCAATGGATTGGGAGTTCGACTCGAACTGGGTGGATGGTGACTCGCAAAGAGTTGTTGTAAGTCACATATTCTTTCCAGTACATTAAAATGAGGGTTTAACGAATTTAGATTGTTCGTCACTGGCTCTCTCCAGCCTATACGGAGAAGACCCAGAAGAAGGCTGGTGAAGAATCAAATGCCATTTGGAGATCAGATGATTCAAAAGAGTCTTGGGGCTATTACTGGAAGTGGGACAACTACGAATTGCTCCCTGATGCAGTACCAACTCCTCCCATGCTTCCGACTCCTTCTGCTCCTCCGATCCCTCCCGCCGCAAAGCCAACTCCTCAGAAGTCATCAGACTGGGAATGTACGACCTGGACCAAGCCCAGAAGGAAATGGAGGAAGAGAAGAATAAGCCCGTTTCGGCGGAGGTGCAAGCTGCCCGAGACAAGAAGAGGAAGGAATTGCAGGAGGAGAAGGACAAGAGACGTCTTTATGGCAGCCAAGATCGCGGAGCACGAGAAGAAGCAGGGCAAGCTGCCAGATTTGCCGGATGATGACGACGACGCTTTCTGTTAATTCACTGGCTTCTGTTCTTCATCAGTACACTCTCGTCTTTTTCCTGCCTTCGTCTGCTTGAGACACTTATATCATCTGGATTATTGGACAAAGGAGGCTGCCAAGCTTCGGGCAAGGCCTGTGCTGGACCATCTCCTACCCTTTCAACTTATCTCGCCGTCACTCTTCCTCATCATCTGAAGTCTGGAACGCATTTGCCTCAGTTGTCTCTCCAGAGCATGGAATGGAATGGTCCTCCTGGTTTAGGAGTGGCTTGTTTCTTTGTCGCAGGAAATGCATGTAGTAGAAGGTGCAGAATCTGGAAGCATCATTGTCTGCAGACCGCCTTCTTAAACCTCTTCAACTTGCTCCAATTTCGTTGTCTGATTCTATCTTCGTGGCGTTGGGAAATTTTCTCTCGCGATATCAACAAATCTCGTTTCTCTCAGCACGTCACGAACACGATCGTTCCCAACTTTCCTCTCTCGCGTGAAACAGTCCAACACTACAAATTATTGGAGGTTGAACCAAGCTTACATGGACGAGTGTGAACAGCAAATTCTCCACGAACACCGGCAAGCCGACGCCAAACGCCATTACAACATGACCACCGAATCGCCGCCTGCGTCTTCGCCTCAACAGCTTCCGCCATCGCCTTCCCCTTCAACCTCTACAAACACCTTCATACCTCCACAATCAACTCCACAGTTCGAATCAAGCAGCCCAATGATTGCTCTTCAGTCGTAAGTCCGCTCTAGTAGCCCCTCAAGAAAATGTTTTCGCACCTGTCTCTGCGCATTCTACGTTATGTTTGCCTCAATATCAACGAACATCCGCGCGCGATCGCGTAGACAAAAAACAGCTGACACGCCCCCAGATCTCTCCTCTCTGGAAAATTCTCTGACTTGACCATCATCCACGGCACTCGGAAATGGCAAGCTCACAAGGTCGTTGTCTGCTCTCAATCTCCAGTTCTCGAATCGTTGATCGATAAGCTCAAGGTGAATCCGTTCTCCTCCGCACCTTCCCTCGAAACATAGACTGACCAGGACTAGGACTCCAGCATCCTCGATCTCTCACACTACGATCGTGAAGCTACAGTTCATATGATGGAATACCTCTACACCTCCACCTACACCACAACCATCACCGACGTCACACCATCCTTCTCTCTCCCTCAACACGTCTCGGTTTTCAATCTCGCCTGCACCCTTTCAATCACCGGTCTCAAAGCTCAATCTCTACAGAAGTACTGCTACACCCTCAAAAATCTCGTCTCAAACCTCTCAGTCTACTTCACCTCCGTCCGTACCATCTACGCTCTTCCACCCAAATCCGCACATCCCGAGCTCCGTCTCGCAGTCGTCGAAACAGCTGTACTGGAGATGCGCAACCTGTTGATCGAAGGCAGTGATCAGAGAAAGGATTTCTTGGAATTGACGAGCGGGGTCCCGCATTTTCAGGCGGATATCTATATGTACTTGTTGTGTAATGGCCCGGGAACGGATGTTCAGGTTGTGAGTGTTCCGCAGGAACTTTGTGAGGAGTGTGGTGCTAGGGAGGAGGGCGATGGGTATGAGGTTACGACTGAGTGTAAGGGATGTGGCGAGGAGAGAACTCTGGAGTTTCTTTGAGTGGCATATCTGGATCCGGTGGCAGAAGGGTTGATGTTCTTCGGTGGATTCTCTGTTGGCCCTGCCCGGTCTTCTCTTTACTTTCTTTCCTACGCAGCGTCTGTTGGACTAAGATTCTCGGAATAGCATGAAGGGTTTGCTACTTGCTACTACGCACATTAATAAGTACTCGATAGACTGAACGAGCATGGCATTCCTGTCAACTTGAACGAATCTCCACTTTCTGCCCATGAGAAAATTGTCGTGTGCCCGACCAAAATTAGTGAACAGCCCCCTTCCCCGTGTTAGCGAGTCTCCTACTCGGGCCAATCTAAGCAACGTTCTCTGCTATACAATGAGTTCAAGGAGCAATCTATGGTGCTGCCCCTTTTCTTCTCACACAGTCAAACAGGAGTCCATGTGATACGCAGTATGTCCGATAAATCGTTGTCCATGCAAGGCTCTGCGCCAAGACAGTGCGTATCCTAGGTGTAAAGGCTGCAAGATGTGCTGGCACCACACCAACTTACAATTCTGTAGCCATCAAACCACTTCACACTTGGATGTCGACGCCACAAGCCAGTCGCTCAATCAGATAGAGAGTCTGGCGTTGGACAGCATCTGATCATATTTGAGAAGGATATGTGGGCAAGAGAGGTTGAGGTGTATGGTAGCTTGAGGTAAGCATGACCACACCTATCGTGCATCTAGATCCATAGAGCACACTCTGGACACCCTAAACTACAGCATGTAAATTTTAAGAAACATTCTCATTGGCTTGATAAGCAAGTTGGCACTCAACGTTGGCAATCCGGGTCGGACTCATACTGCTCGACTTTCAAGTCTTGATGGCGCGTACAGAGCCGCCGCTTCTCACGACCACCAAAGATGGTGTAGGGCAGCTTGCTGCAGACCGTATATAGCCCCGTATTCCAATGTGTCTTCTCCCCTCCGTAGTATACCCAAATACTAATAGTCTTCGACTCCTGCGCCACACTTATCAGTTTGTTGCTACGGGGACAATTTGATTTCTTGACTGGCTTTGGACGATGAATACAATTCCATACCACTGCCAGTGGTCAGAATGCAACATCCACCGCATGAGAAACAGCTTATACTGCGAGCTACGTGAGACCCATTTGCAACTTCCTCCTTACAGCTCGAGTATTTCTCCGAACCATGACAAGCGAAGTCTAATCGCGCACTCGCAGATAGCTGTAAACAGGGAATCAGAGGCGGAGCTCTGTGCAACCAAGCCGTAGCATTTGAAGGCGCAAGAAGATGTTTCGTTCGTGAGTTCTCCCGATCCAGCGAATGCTAAAGCTTTCATATAAGGCTTATGCACCGAGACCGTACTGACCCGCATCGGCAACTGAAGACAAATGTAGAGTGCCTGATTGCGTCTTGTCGAAACACTGGGATGGGTATCGGAGGCTCGACTATTGCATTACGCGTAAGTCATGGTTGCTTCTTCAGTATGGAGGAATTCGATGCTGTCGTCAATCATGGAGGCTCGCACCTGAAGGTTTTCATGCTGATGGGCGTAGATGGCCACTACCGCAAGGTTCCTGGGCCGAAGGCTAGGCCGAGGCCTATGCCACCTCCTCCGCCTTACACTGCAGGTGGTGGCGGAGGCGGAGGAGGTGACTGCTGTGATGATTGTTGCACTGTCATGTAAGCGATAGGTAAGAAGTGCACTCAGGCGGTTTTTCGCAAGGGAGAACGTGTCACACTCGACAATTCGATCTGCGATATCCCGCAACTCGTGTTCGGGAGAGGGCATGAACTCCTCGCGATAAAGTGTTAATTGTCGTTAAAGTGTGTCCCGTGTCCGTCCTCGCCCTCACAGCCTCTCAGAAGGAAAATCAGTACTCTGTTTTCTGCGAACAGTTCCCGAAGCAAGCATCAATATAACCAGTTGCATCAACTTCCACCTTGATCGATTAAGCTCAGAAGATGCCCAGAGCACCGTACACCTGCCAAAAAGCAAAATGCACCAACAGGCGATTTGGACCCAATTATTACTACTGCGAAATACGTAAGTCAACCCAAACCAGCCTTCAATCTCACCTGAGACTTAGATATCGGAGCATTCCGGAAAGCCCCAAAGGTACGACTTCTCATCTGCTGTTCGATTCTCACAGATTCATGCCAGCTGCGAACGCGTACAGGACCTTGTAAAGAAGGTGTCGTATCCGATAAGTCGCGGAGGTGTCACCGACGTAAGTCTTGTTTCTTCGCTCATGTTTATTCTCACCGTGACGTTCTGAACTATGTCATTTTTCGGAAATCGAGAAGGGCTGACAAGTATCTGAGCAGACGAATGTACCGTGCCGCGATGCATCATGACGAGACATCTGTATAGCGGTGGGGGAATTGATGATCGGTGTATCACGCGTAAGTTGTGTTCATAGGAGATCTATCACGAGTGGAAAGAGGTGGGTACTGACCTCATCTGGACATTCCACCTCGCCCGAGCCAGCTGCGAGACGATGATGGTTGTGACTGCTGCGTTGTTATGTGACGGTTGTACTGTTCAATTATTATTGTCGTGTATCAATAAGAACATATGCGAAAGACAGTGTCAGCCAACACAGGTTGGGATAGAGCGTTCAAGGTCATAACATCATCTCATTGTGCTTTTACGCCCTTCTGCTTTTAATATGGTACAGTGACAACAGTACAAATTCCTAGAACTGCGGATAGAGCTGCTGCGAATAATCAAAGCCGCCCATTTGATCCAGTCCCGTAGTTGGGTATTCTGTGATTGTCAGTATGCTGCAACACGGCAATATTGAGAAGACGTGAATGAAGCAAAGGCAAGGAGACTCACCCCAGAATATCGAATCAAACAGATCCATCGGCGACATATGCATCGTCTGATCTGCGACCTGCGCGTCCGACATACCAACAGGTACCATTTGTTGGGAGTAGTCCAACCTGGAAAATATTAGCAACCTTCTCCCAGTAGTTGTCAGAAGCAAAGGCAGGACATACGGAGGCATCATCCCATTCTGCATAGAAGCCATCGCAATCGCCGCATTCTGCTGCTCAAATTGTGACGGATCCTGATCCTGGATTTGCATTCCCTGGCCTCTCTCCCTCGACGCATTCGCCGAACCACCTTCAACGACCCATCCATGGTCGTAGATATTCTGCAGCGCAACTAACGCCCTCGATAACGGTCCACTCAACTCAATATCCCGATCAGTCTTTGGCAGATCAGGAGATGTCTGTTCTTTCGCCGCTGTCACTGACAAAGCCGAGATCAGGTTCCCTTGCAGTTGCCGCACTTCGGGATCTGTTTTCGTTTCGCCGAGAATGCCGAGGAGAACGGCGGAGGAGAGACCGTGGTATGTAAATGCCCAGGAGCGAGTCGGGATTACACTTAGTGAGTGCATCTTTAGGTACATGCGCACTGTCTCTGTGAGGTTTGCTTTGCACTTGTCTGCCAGAATGGCTTTCTGCGTAGCGTCCATTCCGGGATTCTCTCCTCGGCGAAGTGCTGGACGACAGAACACCGATACGACGAACGAGGTATGGAGTCTGACGGCGAAGTGCTGAAGACGATCTTGTAGAGTTTTGCATTGGTCTGTGGAACGAAGACGAGGGACGACTTGCTGCCGAATGTTCTCGACTTCGGCGGAACTGGCCATGATTTGGTCGAAGGTTGGGGAGGAGTTTGAGTCGTTCTTGACTGATTGGAGGATATTGAAGCATAATGTATACATTGCTTCCGTGTATGAGAAGCCTTCTGTTAGAGCAGTTGGGCTGAGGGGTGATTGGCATCGGGTCATGATGGCGATGGGTGATCGGTCGAAGGAGAGTGATAGAAGGCTGTCTTGCCAGAGAATGGTCCACCTGCGGAGTGTTAGACAAGCGAGACATGCTTCGTGATCGCGCATACCAGAGTTTCCGCCGCGGAAGATCACTTCCAGCAGGAATTGGTGCATGTTGTGCACCTTCATTTGGCGCACGATGAAGTCCAAGTGCCTGAGCAAGCCTGCATGTGAGACCCATCAGCGCCCATGACGCCTCGGCTTTCATATCATTAGAAAGCACGAATCCCAGGATAATGAGTGCTTGAAGTGATTCAAGCGAAGGTCGAATCAAATAGTTTGAAAGTCGTAGACAATGGAATGAGCAATGAACTAAAAGATTAGTACTTGATGAACGCGGGTCTTCGTTAAACGTACCAAAATTTTGTGAGATGGCAACGCGTTTGTGGTACGAGTGTTCTGAATAATTGGTGGCGACGGCAAGGACAGCGAAGAGCATTCCGAGCCATGCTGAAGATACACCTTTGCCGCCATTGGCAGGGTGCTTCGAAGATGCGCTTCGATCTTCGAGGTATACACAAAGCTTGGATTCGAAATCTTCGATGTCAACTAGTAAACCCCAGAACGGCTGAACAATCTGTTTGTATATTTGGAAAGTCCTGCACACCATTAGTCTCAATTTCGACAATGTGAAAGAATATGAGATCATACTTGAGTACATCGCGGTCCGAGGGCAATGCAGCAGCAATATCGAGGCGGATTTTGTCCATATGCTCTCTCGACATGAAGGGGTACGATGCCGACGATATCTGCAGCCCTAATATGGGCATAATATCCTTCCGTATGACATCTTGCTCGCCGTCTGCTAGTGACTCCCCTGCTTGGGCTTCTTCACTCAGGAACGCGGCGATACTGTTCTGACCCAAATATCGGGATTCATTGGGATCCTCCTCATCTATGTGAGTTAGCACACTTGGTACCGGGATGGCTCGGGATTATGGCTCGATGCATGAAATAGTCTATGAACGAGTGGAAATCATAGGAAAATAACAGAATAATGTACATGGGGAAGCAGAGGAAGGTATGAGTCTAGACTGTTGACTTAGCTCCTCCGAAAGTAGACCGAGCCAAGGCCACTGCGATGGAACACTTGAGGCTCTCAGCTACATTATTGCCTAATTGAATGGCACTACTGATCGTTTCGAGGAACTAAAATCCTCTTCTGGAGATCAGATGCGCTTAGAGGATTGGGGATAATGGGTGGATAGCAGATGCGCGGAAAGTGTTGTTGATTTTGGCCAGCTTGAGTGGCAACGATCAAAGAGAACAAATTCTGCGACAGCGGATTGAAACGCTTGAAGAATCCGGATTACCACCTTATCGAGCTCAGAATGCTCTGTACAATACGGATTCTAAAAATTAAAAACAGAATTAGCTTACCAGTTGTCCTGGGCCATCTATCTTCCTCCTTCTTCAAAGATCCCTCGCTGCCCGGTGACCGAGCTCTTTTGACGCCTGCAACAGATCCCGGAGAACCCTTTGAAGCATTTTGCTTCGGATTGTACGAACAAAGGTTTGCGTGATCTCTCTTCACACAATTCTCACATGGCTGCTTGTTGTCACACTTCACCTTGCGCTGGCGGCATGGCCAACACGCCGTCCCATATCGGACCTTGCGATGGGAGTGGATGATTCGGTTGGCTTCATCTGGGGTCAAATCGAGTGGTGGGTCCTGGACGGCCTCGCTCATCGTGCAAGAGGAGGATGAATAGCTGAGTCCGAGGCGTTCAAAGGGTGGTGTCAATGAAGTTGAGCTTTCGGAGAAGTGTCGGTGGTGTCGGTATTGATGAGGCTGGTTTTCCTCAATTACACGGACGAGCTCGAGAATGGGCATAATTTGAGGCTAGAGACGCTGCACGTGATAGGAATGAGAGCGGGGCTGAGTCTGGATGGGGATTGGATTGATATGGGGCATCTGCGTGGGCGTCCCATCAATGGGTCTCGATATCAGAGAATCATCGGGATTTCAATAAACATGCTTCAGAAGAGACGAGAGCAAGGCAAATGCAGAAAGAGGGTTTCACCAACCTGCGGCTTAGTATATAACCGTCCACCGTTGTCAGCCTAACTGCAGCCAATCCAGCTATCTCACTGGCCAAATGCTATCCGTTGCCAATTGAGGGGTATGCGGTTTGGTGTCACGTTCTTGGCCCAGCTTGGGTGTTTCCTGTGAGGTTTATTTCGGATTCAAGGATCGATACTTCCGGACCTCCAGAATGCTCCTTGTTTATGCCCTCAGACTATTCTGGAATGCGTTTTACCCCGCAAAACTGTTGGTGTTTTCCGGGGTAAATCTAATTATATTTGATGCTCCGCAATTAGGTCCGGATGAGCCCGGGATTTGAATTGTTTAGTTCGAAAACGAACTACTTAGCCTTGGTAGCCCGTGTGTTTTCCGCCCCTTTTCAAAATATACTTTCCCCCTCTTTCCAGCGAGTCATTCTCGAGTAGTCTCTGGACCACGTGATATTCCAGACAGCTGTTTCATCTTTGCCAGCAACCCATCCAATCTTCAGTGAGAGACAAGGAGCTTGTCTCGTCTTAACGCTGCTTTTCTCAATGTTCGTCAAAGGTGCAGAGGCACAGACTCACAGACATAAGCTCGCTTAAGCATGGTAATTCTTGAACTGTCCATCTGGTACGTCGGACGTTGGACGACATGTTGCACTGCCAAACATGTTCCCCGGCGGTCAGCGATCCCATTCTAATACGAAGATGGATAAAATGAAGGGTCTTGTCGAGGTAACACATGTCACTCCTGCGAGCTGTTGTTTACCTGATGGCACGTGACTGCCTTCTTCAATGGTCCGCCAGAGCATGAATGCTTGTCGTGAGTCTCCTCAAAATAGCTTGAGCGGAGTAGTTGCTTTCGGATAGGAAAAAAGATTCACGTCTCTTGGAAATTGTGTTATTTTCATTCCCAATCATCATATCAATTGCTATATTTGACGGTTTACATTCACAAAATCACAGTTCCGTATGGATCTGACATTGGGCCAAGAGTATTTCTGAGTGTACCTGAAGGAATTTTCTGTTTCTGATTTTCTTCCGATCAAAATTCGTAGACTCTAAGCTCTCGATATCACATTCTCCTCGTATATCGCTCCTGTGGCATTGCTGATCAAGCTTACCTACAAAATGGCACAATCATTGTCATCACGTATCGAAAAGGATAAAGAGAAGGACAAGATATTCAAATCCAAATATTCATCCTCAAAGCCGTCTCTGTTATTTTCCATGTTCTCCTCACGCAAGCACGACTCCTCTGATGGAGACGACAAGAAAAAGCCCTCATCTTCTAAGTCCAAGAAGCCAAGCTCCAAGTCTTCAAGCAGCAAGACATCGAAATCTGCGGCCTCAAGATCTTCCAAAGGCCACGACAAGTTCGAAAATTCAAGCAGAAACAAACACGAATCATCAGTCCTGCCATCAGCCAACTTCCGTGACGAATCAAGGATTCTTGACTCCAGATTCTTCAAAGACGAGTCCGCAGCTCCAGCCAAATTGCCAGATACGTTCCAAGAGTCGAAGAGCAAATATGTTTCTAGACCATCTTCATCCCAGTCAAGCATGCCATACTCGGTAGATTTCTCCCAGTTCGCAAACAAATATAGTGAGCCATCAAAACAGTATACTGCCACCAAGCCCTCCAATCTCGCAACCGAGACCAAGCCCGAGAGTGAATCAGAAGAGGAAGAAAGTATCAAGATCGAATCCAAAGCGCCCTCCCACATTAAAAGCGTCCTCACCTCCGCAACCGACATCAAAATGGCCACTCGCCAACTCAAGCTCTCCACTCTCCCTCCCCCAGAACGCGCCGCCCAAGAATCCTGGGCTCTATCCATAATACAAAAAGTCGGTATTTGTCCCCAAAACATGGCCTGGCAGCGCATCGACCTGCCCACAAGTAAAGGCTACCAGTGTGCCGGCGGCGCGCGTTTTATCAGCGATGATCCGATCGCAGAAGGTAAATGCGGGATAATGCGAACGCAACAAAGGGATCCGTCGAAGTTGTGGGGTCCATTCTATCCCGACCCGAATAATCCGAGGAAGTTTGACTATCATGATCTGGAGACGAAACCGAGTTATGTTGTGCCGAATGGATGCCTGACGGACCCCAGTGACCTGGGGATGAGGACTTTTGGACGAGGGAGGATGGGAGCGTGTTTAGGAGTAAGTCTGTGCTTGCTCCGGTCGTGCTTTGGAATGCGATTAAGTATCATGAGGTGCCTTTGAGGCTTGGGAAAGGATAAATGAGAAGGATGGAATGGCTGTTTTTCGTCGAGTTTGGGGGTGTTGACGAAGAGCTTCTGGGTGCAGGTATGTGCATGGCTTCTATGGGAAGGACCCTACTATCAAGCACCGAGTCGGCTATGATGTAATGATAGTCTCAAGAGACACTGGAACGAGAGTTCCCAGAAAATCGCAATGTAAATCTGTATTTACCTGATCTCGGCATCAAAGCTGAAATGAACAGGGCGGCGTGGGGGTTTTGCAACACTTCTCTCATGTTGATAATGCACGAGCCGCTTCATATCCCAAAGCTTTGTTGCTCCACGCAGTCAAAGCCAAGTGAACTCTCAGAGATCGTTCCGAAGGCGAAAAGCCTTACATTTTATACATACAACATTATTTAGCTGAACAAGCCTTCAGCCATCGTCGTTTAAACCAAGCTCTCCGTACTACTCCCACTCCTGGTCCCCTTCACCTTCGCATCCCTCTCCTTCCCCGAATCAACCCACTTTACCTCCGTCTCAGTCGTACAAACAATGCCCTTCGCACCAGCCCCCATCCCCTGAATCGGAAACGTATCATCGTATTCCCCACCCTCGATCTTCGCCTGACTCTGCAACCCAATCTCGCCATGTATCCTCTTCCTCGACATCGCATCCATCTGATGGCCATGCGTAAACCGACTTTTGCCGCCATATTTCGCCGTGCCACTTCGCGTCGATCCGAAGAATTTGGGGAGCAGTCGCGTGATGATGGGCTTCATGGCAGGGGCGCAGGCTGCGACGAAGGAGAGGCCGATCTCGATTGTGGAGAGGCAGAAGTAGACGGAATAGTTGAAGTCGACGGGCATATGCCTGTCGTATCCATCGAGGAGGACGACGCGAATTATGCCCATGATGACGGTTCTGGAGTCGCGAAAATTATCAGTCTGTGGCGCGCCTCAAGCAGCAGAGCCCGACCAGAAAGACTTACACAAACCCAAATGATAGAATCCCAATCAGCATAATCTTCTGCTTCTTGGGGATCTGCAAATCATACACAATCCACGTCGGCAGCAGCAAAACCAAAACATCGGTTAGCACTGCTACTGAAGCTGTACCAGTCACAAAATCTGCAAAGTTCATACCTAGTGCCTATTAGCTTCCGGCCTTGCAGCGTCCTCTCCTTGAAATTTGTCTTACACTTCCTATTCGGATAGCTTGCTGGCGCCCAACTTGCCGCGATGGGAACGCAGTTGAACACCGTGATCAAGAACGTCAACAACATAGCCACATTGTTGAAGATTAGAAGTCCCAGGATCGTACGTCGAACTGCAACTTTCTGACCTGTTAAGCGCCAGAGGAAAAGCAGGATGGACGTCTTGACGATTGCTAAGATGGGATTATAGAGTAGCTCGGTCTGGCTGGGCGTTAGTTGAGGGTATCGTGGAGCGGGAGAGTTGGTATGCGGTCTTACTGCGTAACCCCATTTCAAACCTAGCGTGAGGTTGAAGTCTGAGGGTATGTCCCAGACGTGATATCCTACATAGTTGATGATGATCACTGCATAGTGTTAACGATGCTCACCTCGACTACAACAAGACCTGCAAACCTTTGTACGATGTGAATGTATTCGCCCAATACAGAATCTAAAAGTTTCAGTCACGGTGAATTACAAACATTATTCCTCCTTCGACTCACAGCAGCAATACCAATGACCCAGTCATCTATACCAAGTTAGATACGATCAACACGTCCCAAAACTCAAGAAGATCATTACCAGAAGCAAACGTCCTCGTCAACGATCGACTGTAGTATCTCAGAGCAAGTGCCACAGTTGCGATCGCTGGAAAGAAGAATGTTATTGTCAGGGCCTGCGGCTGCAGTGTATCGTGGGGCAGGTTTGCGGTGTCCGTCGTAGATGTGGATGCCATCGTGAGGGAAGTATGGAGTCGCTTCGATCAAGCCGTTCTTGGACAGTACAGAATCCTTTGGAAATCCCAATTTCAAATCAAGGACCTAAAAGCCGTTTTGTAGAACAGAAGATCTTGTTTGCAAATGACCTAGAAGTCCAATTATTTCAAGTCAGTCGGTATCGACATATCATAAAAGCTAGATCGGACCTTTGCTTCTTTGCGGTGTGCCTGTCATCTCAAATTGACGAGAAGCTGTGAACCGGGCAGCGGGATTCAGGCAAATTAGGTCAAGCTTCTCGAAATTCGAAGCTAAGTGCTCGCGTGGATTCGTGGATACATCAATATGCAGGTTCCAGGTCTATATGCATGGGTTTCTGTGTCAAAGCACTGAATATTCGGAGTTAGATTCTGGACGTGCCTGTGAGACGAAAGTCTGAAAACCGAGAGCTCCTCATCATACATGAAATACAAAGGATCAGCCTACAAGTCTGGGCTTTTTGAGGAAGATAAATACTTTATTGTAGATGTCAGAAGTAACATGACGGGTGTAAGTTTTTCAAATACAGACTCTAAGTAACCACAATCACTATGAAGGACTTGAATGCTACGATGTTGAGATTGAAGGCAATGAGCGCTCGTTGCCCTTGGCGGAAGGCAGGCGAACTCTGTTTTCAATCCATCCAAGGATCACAAAACGTGGAATATTATTCCCTGCTTTACCATGTGGCAACGATAGCCATGGGTTCGATGTGCATGTTCCACTCCAGAAGTGTCTCATGTCGATGAGAGATGTTTCTACTGTCTGAACATCTAGCTTGGCCCCAAACCTCCTCAACTGTCAAATGTTTGTCGTTATCAATTCTCAATCAATTCTCATAAACTTGATGGAACACTGCGAGTGGGAGAGTCTTGCATTCAGACGAGAGGTCCCTAAGAACGTTGAAGTGATGGAGTTGTTGTGTTATCCAAAAGCTCGCTTAAAGTTTCGTTTGGTGGGGGTCCTGACACGCGGCCTGAGCAGGGATCTACCCACTCGTCCACTCAGAACGCCTTTCCCGCTCTGTCACGAATGAGGCAGGGGACATATCGCCCATGAATCCCAGGATAACGGCCATCGGTGTTTCTAAAAGGTGGGATTCCAGCAGAGCATGTAACAAAAGCTCTGGTTTCTCCGACGCTCAAAAACTCCCAAGCTGTGCATTGCAGCTGCCAGAAGCTCGTTGGCTCTCCAGAACTGGAACTTATATATAGCAATAGCACCCTCCTACTATTCAACCTTCATATCTCGATGAAAATTGGTAGTACAGTACAGCTCCAGAGTGGAAAGTTACTCTGGTGGTGTTCTAAGATCTAGGATTCGCTTAGAGCGGCAGACCCGACTGGGGCTGGCTCAGGGGAAAAGGTTGGCCGCGTTCATTCCCCCACAGTAATATATTACAATAGACAGGAAGGTTCCACCTGGAGCTACTCAGACGCTAATTGGCCATGTCAATGTTTTCCTACTTGCCCATGGCAGCCCAGTGGAAATAAGTTTTCGATTTTCAGTACCGATGTGTGACGAAGCTTTGTCTAGAACTCTAGATTCAATCAAGCAAGGATGAAGTTCCTAAGTTGGTGAAGCAAATGAATAGAAAATTCTCAGGGTCAGCTCGTCTTCGGTCCCGACCGAGTCGGCAATCTCAGCATGATAAAAACTTCCCCGAAATATATATCAATATGGCCCGGCCCTAAGAAGGTAGAGATCCAGTCTCCTGCATGTACATCGTCCGAACTTCTCCAAGGAGATTGATATGGGGCTTCGGTCAGGCAATACGATATTACAAGTATGTAACAATAGCCTGCAGCCCATAATTCAGATTCAATTGCATGAGGCTCATCAAGGTAGGCTGTCGTACACCCTCGGTAACCGGGAAGGATGTGGTCTTAAATACTTTCTTGTCTGCCACGTTTTCGTGTATCTCCACGCTTGTCTTTGACATCCCTTCCTTGGCCCGTTGAGCAAGAGAAAGTCAACAGATCCTTGTTTGTGTGTTTCTCATATATTACTTCTTCGAGTGACAAGCTAACGACTTCCGCGACAGAATCATGAGGAGCTTTTCAATCCTGGTAGCAGCCACCTCTGCTTTGGTGGTCCCCATCTTTGCCCAGGATGCGAACACCACTGCTTCAATAAGTCCTGCAACTACAACTGTATCCTCAAGTGTCACAGCTGCTCCTGAGCTGTTTGAATCTGAAGTAAGCGGAGCCCCTTGACCAACCAGTAGATGTTTTGCACAAAAGCTTATCCGTCTCACATCAGGTCATTCAAGTGACAGATGCTGTCGTCGACAATTTCACCAGTACAATACAAAATGAGACCATCTCAAGCCTGTTCGATTTTGGTAGTAACACCACTGTCGCTGAGAGGTCTTCTCGTAGCTGCAAGCTTATGCCTGGAGATACGCTGTGGCCGATTGATTTGATATGGGATATCTTCGATCTGCTTCTCGGAGGTGCACTGATCAAGACAACGCCTCTGGCTTCACCATGTTATCTGGGGGCGAACTTCGACACCGCCAAGTGTGCAACCATAACCGCCAGCTGGCTTACTTCCAACCTCCAGTAAGCTATTCCCAAGCGCGAAAAAGATGCTTCCCACTGACTATTCCCTAGCATGGCTGACCCATCTTCAATCATGCTGCCCCTATTCCAGGGTCGTTCTTGTATGGCGCCAGGTTACAATTACTCCTCTTCGTGCCTTCAAGGGGGTTACCCGACCTACGTTGTCAATGTCTCGACCGTTGCCCAAATTCAACTTGCTGTGAACTTTGCCCGCAATGCCAATCTTCGCCTTGTCGTCAAGAACACAGGACATGACTTCAACGGCAAGGCATCAGGAAAAGGTGCTTTGTCAATCTGGACACACTATCTGAAGGATAAGGCCTATTACCCAACATTTCAAGCTGACAATGGATATACTGGACCAGCTCTGAAAGTTGGAGCAGGATACCAGGTGTATGAGGTCTACGAATTGGCCAAGGCGAATGGTCTGACTGTCATTGGAGGGGAGGCTGTCACTGTTGGCATGGCTGGAGGTTACATCGCCGGAGGAGGTCACTCACCATTGAGCAGCTTCTACGGCATGGCATCTGACCAAGTCCTCGCCATGCAAGTCGTTCTCGCCGACGGCCGTTTCATCACCGCCACCGCCAAGCAAAATCCTGACGTCTTCTGGATGTTGAGAGGAGGTGGTGGAAGTACAATCGGAGTCGTCACATCTGTTACCGTCAAGGCTTATCCAAAGCTTCTTACCACTACGGTGACGTTCAACTATACCGTTGCAGATGCTGGCGGAGCCGACAATTTCTGGGCATCCATCCAATCATACATTGACAACATGAAAGCATTTGTCGATGCTGGAACTTACAGCTATTACTACCTTGGGGCCTCTGCCTATATGATTGGTACAGACTACCCAGGAAGTACCGACTACTACTTCCGCATGCAGTCATTCGTCGCCCCCAACATGACAATCGCTCAGACCCAGGCACTTCTCGCTCCTTGGTTCAACAGCCTGGACAGCCTAGGTGTCAATTATACACCATGGTACAACACTGCCGACAATTTCCACGACCCATGGGCAGCTGCTTTTCCCCAGGAATACGTCGGTGTTGCTGCTGTCAAGACTGCTTCCCGTCTCATGCCAAGATCCGTATTCGAGGACCAATCTCTTCGCAACCAGACCTATCTTGCGCACAAAGATGCCATCGAACAAGGTCTCTTCATCGCCGGCTTCCACATCTCGGGCACTGGTATCGCAGTCACTCCACCCACCGATAGTGCACTCTTGCCCGCTTGGCGCGACACCATTCTCCATGTCATTGTCGGCACTCAATGGGCAATGGACGCGTCATGGGATACTGTCAAGGCCAACACTACATCTCTTACCTCCTGGATGGACGTTCTGCGTGATATCGCACCAGATTCTGGAGTGTACATGAGCGAGTCGGATATCAACGAGCCAAATCTCCAAGAGGCTTTCTACGGCGTCAATTATCCCCGTCTCTACGCGTTGAAGCAGCAGTACGATCCAACGTCTGTTTTCCACGCTTTGACTGCTGTGGGATCTGAGGATTGGGAGGTTCAGGTCACTGACCCTGTTCCATACAACTGGAACACCAATGGCAGGCTCTGTCCCGTATGAATGTAATGAATATCTGGTCTGATCCAGCAGATGTAAATATATAATGTTGGCTAGATAATTATTATTCAAAGTCCATCCTTGTTTGATGCTTCAGAAATCCGTGTCAGATAGGTAACAAAAGTGAAGCTAATATGGGCGAGGACTCGCTGCCAGGGTAAACCTGCCAAGTGAAGGCCCAAGTGAATATCTCACACCTTTTCTGGTGATTTACGTACTTCGTCTCTTGGTCTGTCTCTCATCCCATACTCAGTCTCGAGTTCAGTCCTCAACTTAATCTCCTTCTCGATAAAGACGAGCAAGAACGAAAAAGCAGAAATCGCAATCGCAACTTGCCACACCACTTTCAAGCTTCCCACATACACGCCGATGATCTCCTCGCGAACGGCCGGCTCAAATGAGTTGATGAAGTCTCGAGTACCGTGACCGTACGCTTGACCATTTGCAAATTGAGCCCGAACAACCGGATCAGTGATCGAATGCGCGGACTTATTGAACTGATTGTTGAAGATGACTGCTGGGATGGTTACACCCCAGACAGCCCCAAAGCTTCGAGTGAATGCGAAAGTGGCTGTAGAGGAAGCTGCGAGATCTTCTGGTAGTCCGGCTTGGATTGCAGGTAGCGCGCTACTGACTAAAAGTCCCTGACCGGCTGCGATGATCGACTGATAGATTACCCATTCTGCAGTGCTCGACTTGGAGTCGAGGAGTGTGTTGAGTCCAAATCCAAGTGTCATGAGGGCGAATCCAATGTGGTGCAGAGGTCTATATCTACCGAATTTCGAGACGAGGATGCCGCCGAAAGCAGCGAAAGGAAGGACGACGAGAAACGTGGCTAGGATCTGTACACCTGATCGGTAAGGCGATGACAGGAGCACGGCCTGGAAGTATACGGGAAAGAAATAAATGACCCAGATTGCTGTGATGGTCTGGAGAAATACAAGAATATATGCCGTGACAGTGGTGCGGTTCGAGAAGAGCGAGGGAGGAACAGTCGGTTCGACGCAGAATTTTGACGATTCATAGGCTTGGAAAGCTATGAGACCAACAAGCCCTATTGTGAGCGGGACGATGATACGCCAGGACGACCAGGGTGCTTTCGTGCCCGCGTCCGTGAGAGCGATGAGGATAGCTATAAGTGCGGGGATCAAAACTGCGTTTCCTGGCCAGTCGATGCGTTTCATTTTCTGTAGGAATGTAGTATGCTTCGTGTATTGAACTTGGAGGAAAGCGAAGAGAAGAATCAGCGAACCGCCTCCGATGGGCAAATTCATGTAGAAGATCCATCTCCAGGTCGTGTTCTCCACGATGATACCGCCTAGGAACGGTCCAACTGATGCTCCAATTGTGAAAGTCGAAAGGACGATCCCGAGAAATTTGCCTCGCTCGCGTAAGGGAACAAGATCGCAGATGATCAATTCGATGAGGACGTTGACCCCACCACCACCAATCCCTTGTATGGTTCGGCCTGCAATCAACATCGCACTACTTGACGCGCCTCCGCAGATGCCACTACCGAATATGAAAACAGCCACGCTTAATATCATGAGCCATCGCCTCCCAAAGATATCGGCAATTTGTCCGAATAGAGGTTGGAAGATCATACTGTAGTCATCCGTTAGTCTGTGCTTCATTCGGGACTGAGAGCTTCTTACCTTGTCAAGAAGTACGAATTTACCAGCCAAGCATAGTCTTCGCCTATGCTCAGCCGTTCAGAAATTGTAGGCAGTGCGGTGGATATCACTGTTGCTTCGATTGCTGAGAGCAATCCCGTGATAGACAGAGATGCAAACACCCTAGACATCAGAATGAGATAATTTCCATCTCGTTTCATCGAGAGCTCACTGGTCGAAGTGATTTGACTGGAAGCAGGGGAGTATGCATTGCTTTGACTCACATCCAAAATCTCCAGTTTCGTGCAACTGGAGCCGGAACAGGGTAGGCGGGCTCAGGTTCGTCAGGAACACTTGTCCTGGAGACGCTTCCAACAATAGTTTGGACATGATCTTTGTTACTTTGAGGACTAATAGACGACATGACTTCGACAGCAGTGGAAGAAAGCTTGACGGCTCGTTCAAGGTTGAAGAGAATTGAGAAAGCATCGAAGAGAGAATGCTTAGAGGAAACACCTCCATGTTTTAAAGGAGCAAAGCTGTAAGATTACGAATCCAAATAGATGCCTGAGCCACCGAGAGCGCATTTAGCCAACGGTCGCTGCTGCTGAACGCCGGCGATACAAAACATTGCCCAGGGACGTGACAGGGTCACGTGTATATCCAACACTTGCTGCTGCTGCTGCCACACGGGCCTGAAGGCGCTGCTTGGGCGCGATAATAAGCCTGTCGGTGTACTTTGAGGAATTCTAATGTTTGAGAGGAATGGCTGAGTCTCCATTTCGTGTACTGACATTGAGGAGGCTGATAAAATGCAGAGGAAAGGAGTGCCGATGTGAAGACCGACTTGCTGCCAGACTGAACGCCGAATTCTAGCGAGACTGATAGGGATGGGCCGGATTCTACTAAAACAGCACCGTGTGATCGCTTAACAAGCAAAATATCAATAAAACAACCCAGCGATTCATTTCCCCCACAAGCGAATAGCGAGTCACGTTTTACTGTGCCGTTTTGAACCTCATACTTCGCAACACTCGACGCGTCGTCGTCAAGCAGCCGCCTGGCTGCACGTACGCTTGCATACTCCATTTCTTTCCTTCGTTGGTTCAAATCAGCACCCAAACCAAGTGCTGGCTCCTGAGAGCAACTCTTTTCGTGAAGCGGCGGGCTCGAAGGCAATATCTTACAGCCATCTCCTCTGCAATCTCCCTTCACGTCTTATAGCTCAGACCACCCGTTCTTACATATTGACTTGACCCGTCGTTTCGCATATTCTCGTCTCGAAATGGCTGACGAGGTTCGACTTCGCGCAGCCTGTGATCGATGCCACTCGCAGAAGATTAAATGTCCGCGGAGGGAGGGCTCGGAAACATGTGACCGCTGCATGAAAGCCCGAACACCGTGTATCTTCAGCCCCTTCCGGCAGAAGAAAACTCCTGAAGAAGACGCCGATGAGGAGACAGTTTCAGATGACATTACCCCACACGCCCGAGGCCGTACGCCGGATGTACAATTCGATGTGGTTGGGCTCGGAAGGCAGAAAAGAAAGCGTCTCAATCAGGATACCACTTCAACCAGTAAGTATCTATCGATAGATAACTTTTCAGCGAATCTCTGGGCTTACAACTGCAGCTACTGCACCTGATAATGCTTCAAGAGATCCTCCGGTTCATATAGTGAACCTTGATAGCGATCCTCTTGGTCTTGACTGGATGCCGAATTCGTTTCCAACCTCGCAAGACTTTACCTCGAACAATGCTTTCAACAATTTCAACTTCGGGACTTCAAATCAATACTCACCACTCGACTTCAATATTTCATTACCGGAAAACACAGGAGTGTTCGCATCCACGAGCGAAGTGCAAGATCGAAGGAATGCAAATCTTGATCGTTCTCTACTGGGTACTTCTAATCTACTTCTTGGTCCAGCCTTTGAAAAGCCAAAAGCTAGTGTCAATCCGAGCGGTAATTTGCAGTTTTCATGGCCTTACGGAGTAACACAGCCAGCGCCAGACTCGACCAAAAGTTTGGTGCGAAAACTCTCACAACTAAATGTTGATCTCTCCGATCACAAGGCCACGCTGCCCCCACTGTCAATTCATGACGATTTACCACACGATCTTGACGTTGCTTGCCCACAGAGTGAAAAATACGTTCTCGAGGACACATTCAGGCTCACTCAAAACTTGATCGAAATCTATCCTGGATTTTTACATCTGTTCATCAACTGCACGCCGTCGTCGAAATCCACGACACCAGATTCGGATTTCATCAGTACTAGTGTTGAGTATGATGAAAGAAGCTTCTCAAGCACAGCATCCTCATCCACCACCTCATCCCACACGAAAGAACCTTTGGACCACGCTTCCATCTTGCTTCTTATATCTTGCCACCTTCGAGTGATAGATATCTACGATACATTGTTCAAGCATATGGACACCTGTATTAGCCAAAGAGGACTAGCGAAGAATGCGAGACAGGCTGCACTATCAGCACCTACGCTTATGATCGGTAACTACATCCCTCCACCATCTTCAGCAGTGCCAATGCAAATGCTTCTCCTCGTTCAATTCGCCTCTCAGCTCTACAACTATGCGTTTGATCTCGCGTCCGAGATCCCATGCCCACAGGATACCTCAATTTCTGGAGGAGTGTCAGATCCAACATTGGGGTTGACCAAAGCAGCTGCTGAGAACGTCAAGGATCGGGCGGCCAACATGTCGCAAAGGCTCAGCGATCTACGGACAGAAATGTTGAATTCGGGGCTTCTTGCTTGAACCTTGTAACAAGTCGAGATTATTTGACAATTTCACATAAAGCTTGTGCACGAATGATAACATTGGCCCTGACCCCAGAATGCGGTGGGAAAAACACAGGCTAGAACCATCTTCCCGGAGAGAAATGAGTATACAGTACTTGCGCAAGTGGTCGTCCTTTCCGAGACCGATGCAATCGCAATGTCTGAAACTTTCAACAAGCAAGAAGCGACCCCTGCCCTTCGTGGGTCAAAAGGTGACTCCCGGGTCAGGTCAGACTTAGCGACCTAACACATTACTTACATGTAGCTGAACCAGGAAAGGCCAAGTATGACTGCATCATTGGTCCCGGCATCATCTCGGTACCATGACTTCTCTGGCTGTGTTCATTAAGAAAAGAATGTAAGTGATCTCTCTTGCAGAGTACACATCGCTACTTCGTATAGTAGAGCCCGTGCTGACTTTCTCTCGTCTGTGTCAACAGTGGTATGAGGAAATCGAAATCTACATGCGCCATTGGGGTACGAACTTGAAAAGACACAGAATATATCTACCAATGAAGATTATACGTTCTATTGAACAGTTCAGTGCAGCATAGTAGAGACTGCTCGATGACTCTGACCACCAGACCGCCCTCCTTCCCTCCCACCTCTGTCCGCCCATCCGATCGGTCCGCACACCACAAGCCTCCCAAACCGGCCTTCAACACCCGCTCAGCCCTGAACGACATACTGCTTCTCCTTCTTGAACTGCGATACTGTAGAGTTGGTCAAGTTGAGTGTATCCATGACGATCTGTGGCGGGGTAAGTCCGACCCATTGGCCAACAGAAATATCGGAGAAATGATCCGCCTGGAGGACTTCGATAAAGACAACGTCGTCTGTGCCAGTATTCTCGACGTAGTGGGTCATTGCTTTGGGGATGTATCCGCAATCGCCTGCGTGGTAGTTGAATGTGCGAGCATTACCCTCGGCGGCCTGGAATCAAAGTCAGCTTGAGTAATTGTGTATGTGGCGAGGGAAGAGTACGTAAATCCCGATTCTTGCGTCTCCTGAGATGAAGAAGCTGGAAAGTGTTAGTACTAATATTCGGACAGTGGGGTTTAAGTCAATAGCCGGAGAACATACTTCCACTCATCAGAAGTTCTGCGATACAGAAGTCAGCCTAGAAATCCAACGAAAATTGCCAGATTTAGAATATGTGTACTTACGTGTGCCAGTGGATCTCTCTGACTGCTCCCGGCTTAATGGTAACAACAGCGGCCGAGAACATGCTCGCGATAGGAAATGTCTTGGGGTCAATAATCTTCACACTTCCACCTGCGGTGGTGACGGTATCCGTGGCCTTCGAAAGATGGTAGCTGTAAGATTGCTCGACTGGAAGTACGCCTGCTGAGCCGACAATGTTCTGCTCCGCGATGTCCTTTGGCGCTGGCGTTCCCGGGAAGATGAACAACTCGCCACTTGGAATATTATCCCAGGCTGACAGCGGAAGACCTCCGAAGTTCTTGGACAGGACGGATTTCTATGAGTTGTTAGAACCATTTTGACGTGGAACTTGAGGGGCACTCACAGGATTGCGGGCAAACACCTCAGTAGCCAAGAAAGTGCTATCTTCAGAAAAGCTTCCATCATCGAAGACGAGCAAGAACTCCACACCACCATCCAAAGCTTGCAGAGAGTGAGGAACGCCACTTCATTACTCGTCAGTGATTTTCGCTTGAGTACGTCGATTTAGGACTTACGCTGGAAAGAACCAAACATCACCAGCACTCAAATCATCCACAAAAGTCTGTCCATCCTCCGTCACAGCCTGAATCCTCACACTCCCATTCAGCACATACGACCACTCAGCCGCAGTATGCCAATGCAGTTCACGATATCCACCAGCCTCCAATCGCATATCAACACCCGCCATCTCAGTAGCCACGGGAATGTTATCCACGTTCTGCTGCCTCGACCATCCTGCGCGACCAAGTCCCATTTTCGTGTGGCTTAGTCCAAGAGGCCATTCGGCATTAGCCACACTCCCGTGATCGGTTCCAGGAGGGGCGAGCTTGTCGGGATTGAGAATATCATATTCTGTTTTTCTTGGGCCGGGATCGAGACCTCCTCTGCTGCCGCGGATTGGCTGCGGGTTCTCGACGCCATTGAAGTCGAGGAAAGCGCCGATGTTGGCGTCCTCTGTCTGCTGTGGAAGTAGAGAATATTGGATGTTGTCGGTGTCCTGAAATTGGACGCCGTTGGCGGGGTTGTAGCCCAAGAGCGAGGTTGAAGAGGCTGTGGTGGAAGTTCCAGTTGGAGCACCTGATGCTGCTTGTTGCAAGGCGGCGAGGGCAAGAAGAAGGTTTGCACCTCTTGCTGCGAAGTGAGATGGCATGGTGATTTAACGGTGCTTGTTGGTTGTTATGCTTGGATGACTAGCGAATACAAGAGGAGACGGAGGACGAGAGGCTGCAGAGAGAGGAAGTGATGGTGGGTGAGGAGAAAAGCATCTTGGGACCATCTCAACCTTTTATAAACATTAGAAGAGACTTTCTATTATCTACTGTACTGAGATGAATGTGCACTTGCGAGATCTTGAGTCGCTGTCATCAAGGATCGTCGTCTTCGACCAGGATACATAATGTCCGCAACTGCCCGTGCCATGTCATCATCAGTGCCTACTGCCTACTCTCCAAGGTCGGAGTCCCAGAAAGGAGTACCTCGGTATCTTAGACGATGATAAGCTTTGCAATAAAGCCGTTTTCAGATAGGGCATGCTTGTCGCGATGGAATCATCTGACGATTTAAGCGCTTGCATAGTCTTCTGTCATTTCTCCTCCCCATCAAGGTTTTGTTTAGACTCGAAAGTGCAGGAACCTGGCTTAAGATCGCCCCCTATTCTCCGATCAGCTTGACTCGTTTCTAGGAGATCCGGCCCTCTAAAGGATCCATGAGGCTGTGCCCGCTACCTTGTTTTGCGCACGGTTGGAGTGCTGGAAAGGAGGAGATGTGCAGGGACAGCTTTTCTGTTGAACTCAGCCAGGCATTCACGAATGGATCACTATGGCGTCTTTGGCCAGTGTAGAACTCTGACCCCATAGAAAGATCAACGACACCCATCCATGAACAAGATACCGAGCAACTCCGAGGTTGATCTAGCCCAGTCCCTCCAATCTTTACTTGTTTACTGTACAGAAAAGGGGAACTTGGGCTGTAGATCAACTAAGCAATGCGAGGAACAGAGGCGGGGTTTTACTGCGTTGATGTTTCATGAAGCGATCTCCCGCAGCCAAATGCTTATTTTAAGAAGTTTGAAAGACACCACCTGCAAGGCGGAACCCGGCACTATGTCTGTCAGACACCGGATGATAGATCCCGGATACCTGCCGTTTAGCCTGTGGCCTGTTCGCAGTGCTTCCTTCCCCTCACTTGCATGTCTTTCTCTAATGACGATATGCTAACTACATGTGACTTGGCTCGGCATATACTCCGAAGTTTCTGTGAGTACTATTTAGGAAGTCGTGAAGTTATAGCGGGCCGTTGTTGTTTCACTAAAAGGTGTGGTACATTTTAAACTACCGGTAATGATCTACCTCAGCTGAGAACGATATCCAAGTCTCTGGTTCTCATCATAAAAGTTTCAAATGACATCACTCCTCACAACTGATGTTACTGATGGTACGTTTTGCTACGTGACAATTTCGCTTCAGATTCCTCTCAGCTATCTTCTCAAGGCGCGCATCACCCTCGTGAACGCAAGACGCAAAGTACCTTGCACGACGTATCATTCCGCACGATTCACTAACCAGAACCTAAAGTTTAAAAGTGCACCTCAGTCTTATTGAAGTAATCAATACCTAGCTATCGCAATCATTAACACCTGATTATAGTACCAGGATCGGGTATCCACCACACATCAAAGCTTGTCTTGGCCCACTTGTACCCCTCAACCGGCTCCAACGGCAATCCATATGCCGATACCCTGCTCCTTGCTTCCATGTCTCTTGACCAGCACGTTTCTTTCCCTGAACAACCTACCTAGCTTCTGTGTAGGACGTTGATCTTGTCTTCAAGTAGATCACAACCACTGGAAGAGCAGACACATGAATGTTGAACTTAGTAGAACGTTTGCCTTTACTATGCATGTCGTCGGAGGCTCTGCGGCTCTGGTTATTACTTTCCGCTGCCATGAGCTTGATCTATGCTCTCAGTATCTGTGGCATTGATATGCCTACTGTATTGGGGCTGTGTGTCTGACCCAGCAAGACAAATGAGAAAACTCAAAAAGGTGAGTTGACAGCCAGATACCAGACTTGCATGACGAAAGCTCGCATCAAATTCAAGGTTCAGCAAACAAGACATCTGCCCAGAGAACATATTCGGTGATCACCGCTTATACGCAAATCTCCCATCTCTACCCCTTCCATCCCCAGCACTATCCCCACGTAAACTTATCTGACTGGGATGAGGAAGGAGTAGTCAGGGGAGTGCTGAAGCTTAAAGTTGCTGGCTCCACTGCATAAAGCTTGTATTAGGATCGGCATATGGCAGGCTCGGATCAAAGTTCCATAGTTCCGGAGGGGTATCGGTGAGGCCGTTGGTAGCTGAGAAGTGGTTATCCCAGGTTTCCTGCATACACATGGATGATTAGCAAACTTTCTAACATGTACTGCTATTTATATCAAGAGGGAGGAAACATTGTGATGTCACGTACCCAGTCAAGTGCATCTATTGCCATTGCTTGGCTGTTGTCGAAGGCGTGGAAATTGCTGTCAGCTGAAGAAGGGTTGAATCCTGTCGTCCAAGATGGCGAGAGATCTCCGAGCGGAGATGCAGCTTGGATGTAGCCGTTTGATGGATCGTTGTGACTGGGATCTAGAAGCCGCGGGTTAATGTCGTCATTTCTGCGAGGTACCATCGCGAGGACTTACTTGATTGTATCATTCCCTGATGATGAGCACTGATAGCGAGAGGTAGCGCACCGCTCTGCACCACGCTTGCACTCCTTCCCATCACTGGCTTTTGCGTCCTCACTTTAGCCAGCATTGCTTTCAAAGCCTTCGAAGCCTTCATGGCCTCCTTCGAGACCGCGCTCCGCTCCTCCCATATCCTATACGACCCTTGAAGCGCATCTACCATTTCCTCCTGCGTCCATTTGATCTGTATACCAGTATTTGCCAGTCCTTGGTTTGGTGGGTTCTCACCAATGCTGTTACCGATGTAAAGACAGATAAGCATTGCAGCGAGGAGAAAGTCGTGTGTCAGGAGAGAAGACGTCTTCCATTTGTGACCGTGGAGTGGGTGTCCGACATTCGTTTCGCGGTCCATGAGAATCTGGGACTGCAAGATTCGCATGGAAGCTTCGACGCAAGTTTTCATGGAATACGGGTACGGATATGATCCTGTCGTTTTCGAAGTCACAAAAAACTTGCGATGGAGAACGCAGCGTGCTTTCTGGAATGTGAGATCCACAGAGAATTTTCGAAATCTGGTTATTGGCGACCCGATGAACAGATCGTCCACGGATGTGATTCTGATAGGATCTTCTGCCTGCTCGTAAGTCTCGTGGAGCTTCTTGTCGAGCATCATGACTTCTGAGTAAGGTATTGGAAATGTTGAGTTGGTCTGATCAACAATTTGGCCGAAGACTGTGGTTATCCTGTGTTTCGAGTTTGAGTATCCAATCGTCGTGGACTCACTGTATGGCCTCTCTGGAGGAAGAACTTTGGTATTCTCGTCGAAGTCGGTATCAAGAATATTCTTTGGCGATCTGGTGTCGTATGATCCTTCTCGAATCATTCTTGGGAGGCCTACCTGGAGTGAAGAAATGAGATCCATGTGCAGAATGGACACCCAAATCCGACGCTGCATCTCGGCCTTGAATACAGAAACCTTGGAATAGTGCGAGCCATCTCGATGGTAGCCCAATCTCATCGCCGCACGTACCATGAGACCGAAGATCATCCAGGCTCCGAATTGGGCATCCGCTGTGCGAAAGTGTTCAGACACATAGTAGAGGAAAAGCGTTTCGACTGTGTAAGGCCCAGGCTCGGTGTAATTGTCAAGTACCAAGCACTGAACAGTCTTCTCCCTGAATACCCTGACAGTATCTGTTGGGTCACGGAGGGCAGTCTCTGCTGAGTTGAAGGGGGTACCTTGGCCTGACATGACTTGGAAGCCAGTTGCTAGGCACATGATAGAGAAGAGTAAGCCGATCCACTACAGGAGAAAGATTAGGTCCTGATATATGACTACTCAAGGGATTGCTTCCTCACCATGATTGGAGTATCATCAGGCTTTTCCCAAAATCTTCCATACTGTCTCAAAGTTAGACTGTAGTTCAACAGGCACATAGGAGAACTTGCTTCTTTCCTGAAGGTCGGAATATGAATCAACGCTGGAGCAGAGCCAACATATTAGCTACGCTGTTGCGAACAGACTCAAATGAACGCAACTTACTGGATCCCATATCGGGAGTATCAAAGAACGTATTCGTGATAGCATCAGTGACAGACCGTGGAGGTATCGCAGCTAGGATCTCAGCTCTCGTAGCGGGGCGAACAGAGCCGACCAGTAAGTCGGGCCTGACTGGGATATCGGGTGCACTTTTCTCTTCCGACGGAATGCCAGAAGCCCCCAATTGATCTTTCAGGCAAGCGATCTGTGATGTTCAGCCGCTGCATGCATATTGAACAAGGTTAGCTGCGAGACTTACATTATCAAGGATCGCTGCCCAATGATCACTTCCGACATAATTTGCTTGGTCGTCTTCCATGCTGATTCGTCCGAAGGACTCCGCAGTATCCCCCAGGCTCATCCCGGAGAGAGTGACCTGTTCGCCATCTTCCGAGTCCTCAGCAATGGGGATACCATGTTCTGGAGAGCTTTCTGGTGTCACGAGGTCATTCCTTTGGACGGCTTGGGCAGATTTGTTCTTGCCGGTCTGGTTCATTAATGTGATGACCATCTCTTCAAGATGCCGGATTTGATTCTGTACATCCCGAGACGCCGTGCCTCCACTGCTGGTTTTGGACACCTGTGATGACTTCTCTCGTGCTGGAGCGTGCACATAAGTGCACGTTGTGGATTGGTTTCTTTTTATGCAGTTCTCGCAAGGTAAGTTCCTGTCGCACTTGAGCCTATAGGGAGGTTAGTGAAAATGTGGAAAAGCAATTTTGGTCCCTTCTAAGTCAATGTTCAACAATCTAGACCCCTTCGGTAAATATGTGTTGAAGAGGGAGCTTCATCATAGCCAGTTCATCCGAACCACATTACATCGAATTTGTCAAGCCAATTATGCAATTTCCAGCTGCACTTCATGCAGGGTATATGGGGAACTCACTTCCGATGTCTGCAGAATGTGCATGACAGCTGTGGCTTGAACCTCTGTCTGCTCGCTTTTGAGCCTTTGGAATGGTCCTGTTCACTGTGATTGGCAGTAGACGGAGATGATATCGTGTCCGGCATGACTGTGTAGGTAAAAGGTATGGCAATGCGACAGATTCCGATGGATTTGCGGATGGAGGATCAAGATACATCCGCTGAAAGATATATTCGAATGTAGATCTGTGAACGGAGGTGTCTGGGAGGAAGGGCGATGAAGGAAGGTGAGGAGCGGACATAAGACGACCCTCCGTCGAGCTGAGAACCATCAGCCAATCAGATGCCACATCATAAGAGCTTTGCAGGGATTTCGCTTACCCACATGCTGACCCTCCATTCAATGTCCGCGATATACAGTCATCAATCTTTCATCTGAACTGTGCAGCTAGTACTCTCATTGATCTGTTGTAAGCTTCGATGTGCGGTCTGTATGACTGTACGTGCATTTTCGTGCCGAAATAACTCGCTGAGACTGTAGAATCACCATCCCAGCTTCGTCGCGATAATCCAGAGAGCAAGGAGGCCGTGGTAGATATATCTCGTCAAAGCATATATAGAGCGCTGGTAAGTTTTTCAGTTGAGTAAGAATGCTGTAATTCACACTAGCTAAGCCGAATGGCCAACGAGAGTTCCGATACTCGATTTTGACACCGCTATCCAACCGAAGCTTTCCATGAAAACTATAAACTCCAGCCCAGTTCCTATCTAGAAGCGCTTCGTGTAAACCCAAGACCGTCGCAGAACACCCGTCCGGGGTATATTGAATACATGATAGACAGAACATCGCATAGATCGTCAAGAAATATCGATAAAAAGGAAATGCGTAAGTCGTGGTGAATTAGAAAGGCAAATTTCGTCACTGTGATTTGAGCTGGATTTTGTTGATAAACTGTTGGTGGTACAAAGAGGCTTTGAAAAGGTATGGTATAGGTGAGCGCAGGCAACAGAGCCTGGCCAATTTGCTGATGTATGGCTGTGAAGTGTATCTGTCACTCTGAAATGCAGATTTTGGAGTCGGTGAATCGTCTGGCGAGAGAATACATCGACCGTCTACAATGATATGGAACAGAAGATCAGCGCGGATTCATGATGGGATCGTGGTCCCATCCATTGTTCTGCAAAAATGACTCGACCCCTTCTGCGAGGTCATATTTATCTGCTGATGCACCGGGGGCACCCCACTCGCTTGGGGTGGTGAACGGATTTGGCTCGGCCCAGGGAAACAAATCAACCGATTTCCCTTGACTGGTGGTATCGCTAGACTGCCGGAAAGGGAATTGCATGGTATTTGAGGTACCGCTATCAGGTGTCGCGAAATTAGGACTTCCAGAATTGTCAACAGACGACTTGTTTCTGCTATCGTCTGGTTTGGCCTTTAGTCCATTCATTGATGGTGCCGAACCAGTCCAATGAGGCTGTGCGTCGTTTGGACTTTCTGCTGCACTGGAACTGTCGCTAAGTATTGGTATGATTCCCCCCATATGAGAAGCGCACTCGGTTACGGAACCACCCGACCGAATCGTAAACTGGGCTCCATCTCCACCCACTCTCGACGTTGGCACAGCTGCACTAGCGTAATGGTGTAGATTATCGACTGTCATGGGGACTCCATTACGATCTGCCAGAAGCCCGTTGATAGGTGTGTTGGGGATACGATTGACGTTGCCAGCATGTTTCGGGGGTTTAAGGCCAGCTGCTTCAACGTCGAGCTCAAGTTGTGTCGAGAAGTGTTTAGTAATCGAGTGCTTGAGGCCTATTGCAGACATCGCGGCCTGAAGAAATTCGATATTGACAACGTTTTGAGGGTTTGGCCTGGCTGACTTCTGATCCTTCAGAAATACGCCTGCTGCGACGTAGAGGCAGAATCCCACCCAGGAATTCATCTGGTGTTACTTTTAGCAGAAGTCCGGACCTTGAAAGGGGGCGGTTCTTACCTGAGAAGCATCAACATGGCAGATCAAACGCATGATATTCGTGATCTCTTCCGCTGCCATGAGGCATCGAGCCTCGCTTTGTCGTATTATATTGCCAGCGACATTGTGCTTGTTCGCAGTCACTATCGCAGCTTGGTGCAAGCATATTGATGAAGCATGTATGTTCATGTGCAGAAATACAATATTCATGTTCCTAAGACCAGCAGGAAGCCTCAAGTGATCTGGCAAGAACATGAAAGTATTAGAAAGGACATTATCCATTTTCCGGTGCCGTTTCCAGAATTCGCCATTCGCAGGGTCGCCAGGATTCTCGTTTGGTCCTGTGCGATGCAAATGCTCAAAGTTATGACCATAGAGCGTAGCGGACAAGATGACACCGCCTAGAGGCGAAATAGTGCTAGCTCCCTCGGGGGTGAGGGCTTCTGCGAGGGAAGGAGTTTGCTCCGCGACCCCTAATTCAAAAGCTTCCTCGGACGCGGGAAGATTCGTCCTGATCTGAGCTAGAGTGAGCATTTTCTCTGACAAAAAGTACAAAACACAAACCTCGGATTCATTGATTAACATGGGCCAGCCGGTACCAGAGCTTGCCCACCTATCACCATAGAACGCTGCCCAGAAAGTACGGCGCCGCTCTTCAAGCTCTATCCAGTCTCTTGGAGGCGGCAGGATTTGCTTAACTTCTGAACCCTCGGCGTCGAGTCGATACAAACCGAGCATCTGTGCCAGACGTACTGCTCGTCCCGTGCTCATCCATGACCTGGAGAAGTACGTCTTCTTCGCCTCGAAGAAAGCAATCAAGGCCCAGGTCTGTGCATGATATATTGTCACAAATGCCTCGCCATGTCCCTAAACATCTTAGCAATCATGGCGAGTTGAGCGGACTAATGTTAACTCACTTTCATCTCGGCCGCCTGGATATAGTGCCTTGCACGTTGATACATGAGATCTTCGAGACACATATATTTATCGGATAGCGAGCAAGCCATTGCCCACATAGCATATCGCAGACATACAGGCGGCCTCGCTTGTGGTGCTCTATCTAAGGATGCGTAGTACCGATACTTGTGCATGAGTGGCATGGTGGGGTGAAATAAATCGAAATATATTTGATGCCTAAAAGCTTCAGCATGTCACTTCACGAGTATTCGAGGGAAATTTACAGTTCATCAATCATATCCTGAGGAGGCAGCGGCTCGTCGAGTCCGAGCTGTAAAAGCTCTTGGGAATATAGGTTGTTTGCTGGAGATGGCTCCATATCTGGAACTCCAAACCCAGTTGATGGCATGTCAAATCCCGGATCCAAGAGCGTGGGGTCGTCTAGATCGATATTCATGTCCATTTCCATATCCATCCCAAGCGTATTCCAATCTGCTTCGACGGATGTGGTAGCTTGTATCGATGTTGGAGCTTGTGTTGTTGATGCTGCCGCCGCCGCAGCTGCAGCTGCTTTCGTCTCGGCCACAAGTCTGGTCTCAACTTCCGCTACATACAGTTAGACATTATGTAGAGACGCAAATGCGACTATCGCCTACCCAGTCTTGCTTCTAACTCCTTCATGTTGCGTCGCTTCGATCCCAGATTCCTCCGCCGTTCGGGGTACTCGCAATCATGGCGCAATCTCGAACAGGTACCACATGATGGCTTTATACGGTCGCACTTCAATTTCCGCTTCCGACATGATGTACACGATATCGTCTTCTCAGGGGCTTTCCCATCACCTGTCGTCGCCTGCTCTATTGACTGACGGGCATCTTCTGGGCTCGATCCAGAGCCAGACCCGGCTTGGCCGGCCTCTGCATTCGCAGACATCGTGACTATTTCTCGAAGGATTTGGAGTTTCGAAATTCATGAATGGGTGTGCACATAAAGCTCAAGTCGCGACTTGCGATGTTGACAACATGAACAACATAGTAGGTACCAAAACGGCGTTTGACGTCAAAGTTTCCTAAAGCCGTTACGATTATCTTCACTTGAAGTTTTCTCGATCACCGTATTTTAAACGTTTGGCCGCGCTGACCTCTCAGCCTCGCTCAGCCTTGCGGCCGCTAGGGCCTTGGGTGCATGATAAGTTCCGACACTGCGAGACTCACCCCGTCCTCGAATTTACCTTTTCTAATCCGAATATCAACATTGATCAGAGGTCTCAACCCGGCAGCACTGAAACATTTTTGTCTATATATGCATTGGTAAGTCAAATTGGCGTTTGCGTTGCATGATCTCAAGTCGGGTCGCCATGTACTGGTTGCTGCAATATGTGACCTGGCAGTTGAGGCATCTTCCCGTGCATCTGTTGACAGCTGTTACGCGTCACCAAAACGGCTGGCAACCTTGTGTCGGCCATAGGGTCTTTCGTGGTACTCTGCCATGCCTGGAGACTGGAATTGTGCTAACTATATGTGATGGTAAGATCTTGCTCAGGCTAGGTCGAGTTGCAAAGCCGTCATTTGTCGAGTGGTTGCCTTGAGACAGTATAGTTATGAGAATAAGAACCACTCAGTGGGTCTTGACAGCTTTGTAGAGCGAGACACAGATTTCTTTTTCTCCAGATAGGCGAGTTCGGAAACATCACAATGCTGCGACTTGCCGAGACATGGTCAGGTCCACCCTATCGATGAGATCCTGTGTCATCACACTACCACTTCGAGCTTGCTCGCTTTCACGAGCATGTCACAGACATTTATGCAGACTACCGGCTGTACCTGACATTGAGCTATATCATTGGGTCCGATCCTTGATATCAGAAATGTCTCGTCTACTGGATTTGAATGCACCAGAGATCCGTAGAATCGGATACCTGCACTGCCATTTCACCCTTCCCTTCGTGCCTGGAATATGTTAAAGTATGGGATTTATCCAGGAAGCTATGCTGCGATACTTCTACGCTACATCCGAGTTTCAGTCTTGTTAAGGTATCTAACAGCTCGCGATGCCGCTCTGCTGCTGTAGCACTTCTCCTGACACGCCTGAGAGCCAGTGGGCAGAAGAGTCTCGTCGCGATGATTCCTTTACGGAGACGGAAGAAGCACAAGAACTGTCTGGGTCAAGTACGCAAAAGCAGAAAGGCTTCAGCCACCATCGCCATGGCCAGCAAAAAGCTCCTTCTAAGATTTGCGGGTGTGCACCACAGCTCAAGCACAAGAACAGTCGCTGTTCGGACGTCTCGGAGAAGACACCTGGCTCTACATCTTCAAAACCTTTAGCATGTTCTGATAATATGTGTTGTGTACGAAAGCTTGCTGGCCATCCACTCGAAGAAACCGAGACAGACTCACAAACAGAAGATATCAAGCCTGGACACAAGTCGACTTCGACCATCATCCAGATCGAAAATGCTTCGCCCTGTCAGTTCCAGAGTTTCGTCATCAAAGTGCAAGGAATGACTTGTACAGGCTGCGAATCGAGTTTGCGCAAAGTGTTGGACTCGATGGAGGCCATCTCGAATATCAAAATCAGCCTGCTTCTCGGACAGGCCGAATTTAGACTGAAGACGTCGGAGTCCCTTAATGGCTCCAATGTATTGGATGTCATCGAGCAAAAGACAGGCTTCTCGTGTACGAAAGTTGTCAATGTCGGCGAAGAATTAGACCTGATGTTGCCAGCTGGAGTATCGAAACTGGAGGGTCCATGGCCACCAGGGATGACAAGTATGAAATCTATCGGCCGGGAGAAAGTTCGCATCTCATACATGCCTAAAGTCGTGGGCGCTAGAAATCTTCTCGATCACCCATTCTTTCACGCCGCCCAGTTTGCTCCAGCTCCTACATCTCGATTAGTGGCATCTGGCCGTGCAGAGGCCTACAAAATATTCCTTCTCACAGTTGCCGCCGCAATTCTGACGATGCCTGTTCTCGTTTTAGCTTATACCAACTTGCCAGGTCACGAAATCATTTATGGTGGAGTCTCGCTTGTTCTAGCAACAATAGTGCAACTTCTCGCACATGGCTTCTACATCAAGGCATACAGGACACTGAGATACTCGCACATGGTCGAGATGGACATGTTGATTGTTCTGAGTACAAGTACAGCATATGTGTACTCTGTCATTTCGTTTGCATTCATGGTGGGTGGGAAGCGTCTCTCTACTGGCGACTATTTCGAGACCAGTACGCTGCTCGTCACTTTGGTATTGTTGGGAAGGACCGCCGCAGCATATTCGCGCCAGAAGGCAGTTGAATCGATTTCGATCCAGTCTCTACAGGTGCAGACCGCAATCATTCTAGATGCAAAGAACCCTGACTCGGAAGAGACGATCGATTGCCGGCTTCTTCAATATGGCGACATTTTCAAAGTGCTACCCGATACCCTAATTGTCACGGATGGGGTGATTTTGGAGGGAGAGACGGAAGTCGATGAGTCTCTCATCACAGGCGAGTCGACTCTCTTGTCAAAGAGACCAGGGATGCCAGTCATTGCTGGCTCGATCAATCACTCTGGGAAGTTGCTGGTTGAGCTTACTCGGCTCCCGTCCGAAAACACTATCCAGGCCATCGGTACAATGGTGGACGAGGCGAAGTCGTCCAAGGCCAAAGTCCAAGAACTAGCCGATAGGGTCGCCAGCTACTTCACACCCATTATAATTGGAATCACAGCCTTGGTCTTCGCCGTTTGGGTAGCCATCGGAATATCTATTAGGCGGAATAGCACCTCAACAGCTTGCATCAACGCGATGACTTATGCTATCTCCACACTGATTGTCTCTTGTCCTTGTGCAATTGGCCTCGCTGTGCCCATGGTACTCGTCATCGCCGGAGGGGTTGGAGCTCGGTATGGACTGATCTTCAAATCAGCTGGCAGCATCGAAATTGGACGAAAGACTACCCATGTCATCTTCGACAAAACGGGTACTTTGACGCAAGGAAATCCCTCGGTGGTTGATCATTCATACCTGAGCGACTCAGAACAAATTCCAGCCTTGGTCATGGGATTGGTAGGCAACAGCAAACATCCAGTATCAAGTGGTGTACATAACTTTCTACAAGAACAAGGGACCGAACCATTTCATTTGGAACACCTCATTTCAACACCAGGAAAAGGAGTAGAAGCAACGTACAATGGTGATCGGATTCGGGGAGGGAGTCCTCAATGGCTCGACGTGGAAGGCTATCCAGCCATCCAAGCTCTATTGCAGCAAAACCTCACGATACTCTGTGTCGAAATCAATGGCACTCTCGCGGCTGTTTTCGGCTTACAAGACCAACTCCGACCCGATGCCCTCGAGACAATACTTGAACTACAATACCGCAACATCTCAGTATCACTTCTCAGCGGCGACAACAAGCAAGTCGTCACCGCCATCGGCGCCCAACTCGGCATCCCACCACAAAACATCCGCTCTAGCTGCACCCCGTCCCAAAAAGCAGCCTTCGTTAAAGAGCAGCTCTCCGTACCCAACAGCACCATTATTTTCTGCGGCGACGGCACCAACGACGCCGTAGCCCTTGCCCAAGCCAGTATCGGCTTACGCATCAACGGAAGCACAGATGTAGCTCAGAGCGCTGCGGACGCTGTACTCATGAACACGTCGCTCAAACGCATCATCACGCTCATCGATTTGTCGAAAGCTTTCCATCGACGAGTGGTATACAACTTTGTTTGGAGTTTTGTCTATAATCTCTTTGCGATCTTACTTGCTGCGGGTGCATTTCCGAGAGCGAGGATTCCGCCAGCGTACGCAGGGTTGGGGGAGTTGGTCAGCGTGTTACCGGTTGTGGCTATCGCGATGCAGTTGAGATGGAAGAAGTTTTGAGTCTTGGGAATGAAGGGACGTGGGCTAGGTTTCGACCGCTTTGTTTGTTCTGTTTGGTTCTGCTGGGGGTTTACTTCATGTCTTATGAGATCTGGATCTGTATTTGAAGTCTGCAAGTTGACCCGTCTTTGTTGATCTAGTATCACGGCTAGGGTGGAATCTTCAAACACAAATATTGTTACGGCTCTTCTTCCTGTTCTCATCGTGCATTTCATGGCCACAAAAAGAATATAGCCAGCCCTCCAATGTCGACTCATACCTCGCCTATCAAAAGGCAATCGTACAACTCCGAACTCCAGATTACACTCAGGACCATCCTGAGCTTCATTTGACGAGCCTGAGAGTCCGGGAAACCATTCCGCAAGTATCTAGATAGCCATGGATCCCCCCATCTCAAGTATCGTCCACGCCACCAAACTCCAAATGAGGCATGACCTCCATCGTCCCTTGCGACCTCGCCTATTTCAAAACGCAATTCCCTCCTGACCTAGCAATTCAAAACTCCAAGCTCCAGATCCTCACAAATAAGCAAATACAAGCCAGTCCAGACCCCGTCCCAATCCTTCGAGGGCTCTCAAGAAATCATTTCCTCACAGTAACCCTCACAGTCTCCTTCTCGCGATAGCTTCCCCGTCCACTACTTCGTCTGCTCCCCCTACTTCCCCTCACGCGAACAACTTCTTCTTCGCGATAATTGCGCATGTTGAGCCAAACGCTGCAGTCTAGACAGCCGTAGCCAACCATGATACCATGAACAGCTCTATTGAGAAGTCAGCAAAACCCTCTCGTCAAAACGCCATGCCATCCCTCGGTACGCCACTCCCGTTTCTGGAACTCAAAACGTGATGGTAAAGAATACAAGGAATTTCCGCAAGCGAGGACTGGGAAGTCAATATTCCAAGGAGAAAGAAGAGAAAGGCCTACATCAATACACCCTGCAACCACCTCTCCGCAACCACCAAATCATGTTCGCTCCCACCATTCCCCGCATCCCCATCTCCCCCATAATCCACCAAGGCCAAATTAATCACGCCCCCAATCAGTAAGCCCATCGCAATCAGATCCAGCGACATCAAAGCTCCCGGCGGGATCCGTCCGCGTAGCAGTAAACACGTCCAGTCGAACAGATTGAGCAGTAACGACCAGATGACTGCTACGTACGTGATGGGCGGCGTGTCGCCTGTGCGTGTTGTTAGAATGATGGCTACGGTGAGGAGGGCGATGGCGAGACCGAGACCGATGGTTCGGAGGACGAGGTGGATGCGGCGGAGAGTCTCGGGGTAGAGTTGGCGGGTGTGTGTGGTTGTGTGGGAGTGGGAGTGGGAGCGGGAGTGCGAGTGAGAGTGGGTGTGTGCCATTGTGAGTTAAAGTACAACAGTACAAAGTAAAATGGTGTATACAGTTCTAGATTGTTTTGTGTACAGTTGATTGGATAGCGTGGAATGGATTGGTTGATGAGCTGGATGATGAGAGTACAGTTCGGCGTTATTGCGTAAAATCGACGATGCGATGTACAATGTCCCGTCGGTTGCTTACAGAATGAGGCCGGATGACTTGATATGAGACTGCTCGGATTACATTGAGTGAAAAATAAGACCGATTGATAGATTATGAGGTAAGATGCTTAAATTCTGTAGCATCCAAAGACGTGAGTGGGAGTGGAAGAAGTACAAGAGCAAGTGATGGCGAGGCTTGGATTTAGTCTGCTTGATGGAAGGGAGCTTGGTAGGACTAATGTTTCGTTTGTGTTTCCGTGCTTTGCGCAAGGCTGGATGGAGTTCGAGTGATAATGGATATTGAGATAGATAGATGAGAAGATAGTGGGGTAATGAGCCAAGGTAGAAAATACAGGAGACAAGAAGGTAGCTGGGTAGGTAACTAATGGTGATCTGACAGAACGAAGCCGCACTTACCGTGACGTGTTGGTGGTTTTACTGTATTATACATCCAGTCCATGATAACACCCAGCTTATCCATCCTTCTCAGCCCTCCCTCTCCCTCCCCGATAACTATCCAGATTAGGGTGACACCCCGCGGATTGGTCGGGATGCGCTGAATCTGGGTTGATCTGAGGGTGGGATGGCACGGAGAAGGTCCAGAAGGTGTGCCACTAAGCTGACCTAGCTGTATATCACTTGCATGCGGGATGTTGTCGAGTGTTCCAATCAGCGTTGCGAGAAGCTCATGCAAGGTCCATGGGTTAGCTAGACGTCAAGATCGGAGAGCCTGGATCTCTTGGGGGCGTCTTTGTTCTCTGTCTGACCATTATGCGTACGATGCATAGAACGTTGCCTAGGTACGGTAACAACAGCTCGAAGGATTACGTGCATCGCTCGGGGTTCGGCGATGACTGCGCGATGGATGGCGATCGGGATACTTCATGCAGCCTGATCTGCAGCACAACTATAGCCTTGGTAATCTGTCATAAATTACTTCTTAAGAACCAGGCTGTATATCGAGAACAGAGCAGAACATCACAGCGAGTCTGTCTGTCTGTGTTCGTCTGTGTACGAGTTCTGTGTAACGTCCGAGGGATCATCCCGTACTTGGCGGGGTAAATTGACGAGTGAGGAGAGAGGATGGCGACACGACGACGTCTGTGGGAAGCCTTGCGGGATAAAGACTGCTGTGCCTCGATCGGATTTTAGCCAGTGCAATGTCAGTGGCTCGGGAGAGAAAATTGACGAACGGTGCAGGGGTCGAACATAACAGAATCGAGGTGCAGGCAAGCTGCTTGCTTCAGATGCTTGAAAGCTCATCGAGGCAGGATCAGACCCCTTTAGCCTTACTTGCTACTATCATTCTATTGGATCGGCATACTACCTATCTACAGTCTACTGCACCAAATGTTGGTGTATGAATGGATACATAAATTCGTCCCAGAAGTGTGAGTGGCGTTGATGAAAAGTCCCGATACTGGGGAAACGAGTCAGGGGCAGGGACCGGACCTGTGAGCACCAAAAGGCGCCTAAGATTGGCGTGGATCCCGCTGAAGAAAACGAGGGGCAGCTCAAAATGGTCAGCTTGGAGGGGTACCTTGCCACATTCTGACATTCGACTAAATAGAGAAGGGAACCACGAATTAGAGCTTGCTAAGTTTTATAAAGAAGCCATGTGACTGAGTAGCTACAAAGATTACATTGTTCCTTCTGATGAGACCAGGAGCATGGGTGAGTACGTAGGCTCGTAGCGCTGTTTGGATACGTAGCGAAGCCTGGTTTCTTCGCCTTACAAGATCTGTATATGATTGCTTTCTTTCAATTAAGCAGCAGGGCCATCGAAAGAACATACCATGGCCCATAGGTTTCTATACTGTTTGTTTATTGAATTCTGGAAACTCGAGACGGTAATTTTGAAGATGCCAAGCTGGAGAAGTCGAACGACCTCCGCCAGAATGCTGACTAACCTCCTACCACTATAAACGTCTGGCCTGCCAGCCTGCTACATAGTTAGAACAAGATACTGAAATATAAAAGCATGGTTGAGTCAAAAGTCCCAGAGACGATCAATTCTCTCTTTCTTTCTCCTCGTCTCAACCAAAGTCAAGAACCTCGTAGCGTCGATTCTCATAGGCAGTGTTTAGCAGAGTTCACAGCTCTGTGATCTCTGATAGAGCCATCTAATCCCATGACTAATTATTTTTATCATCAATTCAATTTTTCATAGTAGTAAGATCGTCTAATTTCGTTACTTTGCAAGGATCTTGGTGACTTTCTGGTAGTAACAGCGTGAAGGACCCCAAGCGAGCCCCTGAATTTCATGCTGCGCAGCCTGAAGTCAAGCGAGCTGCTGTTGTCTAGAGGATCAAGCTTGCCAAACGACTTTTGCGCTTTTCGCTCAATTAGGGGGGCCTTGAAAAATTCTTTCACATGTTTCAAGAATATATATTTTTGCGAAGACTTCAAAGTGTTTCTCACTGAAGCGTTAATTGTGATTAAATGGCGAGATCGCCTCATGACAGATGATCGAGACAATTGGAAAGTAAATATTTACCGAAACAATGAGCGAAGCATGCCACTTCCCGATAGCGTTTTTCACTCGAGATGGTTGGAATAACAGCTCTTGGGCAGATCGCCTGTGAGTACATCGCTCTTAAGTTCCGCTTTCCCTTGGGTTAATTTTCAATTACATAAGTACATGTTGCCTGCTTAGTTGGTAAGGTATCAACTACGTCTCTTCTGCTCTTCCCCGACGCAGCCTTCGTAATCTTTCTCAAGCCACCTTATCTTCTGAGTAAGTCGCAGCAAACGACTTCACAACTTCAGAACCATCAGGCAACCATGAAAACTCAGAACAGCGTTCCGGATTGTGACCCTGTCGCCGTTGCAGCTTCCACGCATCGCCATCTCGATTCGGGCGCGGAAAGCCGCCATAGCCTCCAGTATAGACAATCAAAGATAACATGGGTAGTCCTGCCTTGTTCAAACATAGGTACGTTTTCAAATCTGAAGCTGCCTCGAAATCGGCATCTGTGGTAGCGGAATTGCCCCTTATCTCGCTAAGGACTGATCGCATCTTCAGTCTGAGAATTCGCAAGTTGCGAAGAGAAGCTAATATTTCGACGAAGCCTTTGATCTAAGAAGCAGTGAATCAGTTTACGATATATTGGTATATACTCATGTGTCATGGTAGCTAACCTCGCTTGCCTTGCTATCTAGATCCAACGACAACTCTTGAATTCTGGGGCAGCTTCTGGCCAGCATAGCTATATCTTTGAGGGAGAAGCTTGGACATATCTCCCAGTCGTAATGGAATCCTGTATATTCATGGATCTTCAAGATCATCAATCTGCTATGTTTCGAGATTGAGGTCATACGTAATTGGGGAACTTGACACAACAGCTCAATTTCTTCGAGTTTCTCGCCATTTGCGATGAAATGATCCAGGTGTTGTGTGAGAGACTCTTTCACCAAAGGATAGTGATGATGGGGAGCTGCCGTTATATGAAGCCTGCGTAGTTGTCGCAGGTTATCTCTTGGCAGCGACTCAAAAAAGTTGTCTGCAGGAACGATTGGTTTGATTTGCAACAATTCGAGGCTGGAAAAGTCCCACATCAGATCGACCTCTGACGAATTCAAGTTCCACGAGCACCCATCCAGGACAAGTTCCCTGATAGGTGGTACTTTGATATTCTTCCACACCGTCAAGTCCACAGACTTCAGTTGTAGCACCTTCAACTTAGGTGACTGTTCTACTACTTTGCTCAAAGGCTCAAAGTTGCGGAAACGATTCTTTAAATTGCAGGTAGATATGATAACGATGTTTTCAATTGGAATGGTCGGCGTATGAATATCTGGGTAGTCTTTGCTTGGCCAAGGGTAGTTGAGAAGTCGTAAATCGGCCCGTGGCCATCGTGATTTAATCGTTGTACAGGTGCCGTGGGTATTGCGATGGAGCCAGTCGTGGCGATCACCCCACCATCCCCAGCTGCGCACAGTGAGCAAATATCTCAACCTGCAAAATCTAGCTTGGATGAAGTACTCAATTAGTGTTATGCTCTTGCACTCGGAAATGAAGTCGATTGCTGCCTTCCAGTCAAGCTCTTCCTTGATACAAATGTGTCTCGAGTGACGGCGTATATGAGTCAACATCTGCTGGACTACTGAACCGTTTGCTTTAGAAAAGAGCTTCGCAGTAAGCTCAACTGATCGATATACTATTGGTAATACTGCTTGATTCCAAGCTCGGGAAACTCTCCTAAGTTGGCGAAGAGTTTCTGGAGCGAGGTTGCGAACCTAGATTTTCCGCATCAGATAAAGGGATAAGGAAGGCTACTGTCTGGGCTGGAAACTTACAAACTCGAGTATCAGAGTAAAGATGTCCTGTACAAGGCCGTAGATCGAGGATTGATGAGGTGCCATCAAGAAAAAACTTCCTTCTCTCGGAATCGCTTAATCAGTAGAGAGGGTTCGAAACAGAATTGTCTGAGATTGCCATGGAAGCACTTGAAGAAGATATCTGGTACGTAATGATGAGTAACACTTTGTTATTAGTGTCGAAGAGGGAATATCAAGGAGAGGAAGCTTAGAATAGAAAGCTCGATTCGTACCAAGAAATGGGAATGCAGATCAAGTTGGTTCTGTGTGTGGCCGCCAAATTGATGGCCAGCTGGCGCTACGGGAGGGGAATCGGGTACGGTTCATCCCTGTCAATCAGCCCCAGACCAACAGGTGTATTCAGCGGCTAGTGAATTCACTAATATCACAGAAACCTGTTCTCAGGGGACGCTTTGAATAAATCAAACATTTGTTGAATCACGCCACACCATGACTGTAATCTTTCTGCATCGTTTCTGTATTGGATGCTAAATGAAGAAACCCTTGAAGCCCAGTTGCCTCATTCAGCTTATCTTGGTCTTGGTTCCAACATCAAACATTCATGCCACACACTGACAAGAGTCTACTGCGGTATTCTAAAGAATTCGTCAAAACAATCACATTGAGTAATGTAACAGGCCACCGCGAGTAGGGCATAGCTGTCAGCATTTGTCAGAGGTCTTTCACTGGCACTAAGCTTGGAGCATCTTGCAAATCCATAAGAAGCTTCGCCGACATCTCCAAGATGATCCTTGACGCAATAATCTTCGAATACTGCGTTCATTGTCAGTATAACTCCTGGCCAACTGCAATCTCTGGAGATTTCAAGGAAGGCTTGGTCATTGCCATTGAGCAGGATACAGATCCTCAATGCGCTGAGGCGGAACATAAGGTTTCCCCACCACGAGGGTATAAAGGAAATGTGATCACTGGCGCAGATGTAAAGTGTGTGAAAATGCTGCAATCGACCTTGGATAATTGTAAGTTCATTAATCCAGTTCCATCCGTTGATTGCGCAAGCCTGACTTGGATGTGACTAGGCAACACAGACACAGTGGCTGGCAAGCTTGGTGGGACAGTAACCACGAATTGTTTTGCTTGGTCCATCCTCACTGGGAATACACATGGCAACTGTTAGGTTAACTTACTCTTGAAACTTATCTGAGATCGCATGGTACATGTAGAGAAAGTCATATCGTGGATTCTTCCAGTCTTTGTAGACAGCGAAGAGGTCGTGGACGAGTCTTGTATATCTGATTCTGTAAAGGAATGGCCGGAGAAAGCGAGCCATGAGACACCGATCTATACATAAGTCACTTGCACGTACGAGCGCTGATGTGCGATACGGCATCAGTTATCATTTCTGAATCTTGCCTCTGCTTGATGACACTCACAAACTCACCATCAACATGAAACTGTCCTATCAAGACGGCTGAATTGTATCGGAAGAAAGAAGAAGTTCTTTTTGTTACCGTACAGAATGAACATCTCACAACGTGCTTAAAGCTCCACAATACCAGATGTACTCCTCCAGAAGGAAACGACGAAGAGAAAAAGAAAGCTACAGTATCTTGTCCATAAGCTCCAGAAAGGGGCCGTATCTACAATCACTCACATTTCCTATTCTTCGGATTTGTGGCCAAAACTGACCATGAAATGCAGTTTGCGATTTGCCGGCCGCCTTGCTTTGCCGACGTGGTATCCGTATTGCCTGTACCGAGCAACAGAGTTAGCTCTGACGATATCAAATACAACGTTGTGTTATTCCAACTTACAATGATCTAAAGCAGTCTGCATCATATCCACACACAACTTATTCGGCCCCTCAACTCTGGGTATATGATCCCTGGCACTATCGGGTGCCTTAGCCATCTTTGGGATGTTCACGTACTCAACCCCCGAACAACGGTCATCCTTGCTATCCAACTCAATAGCTAGGTACAACTCAGCCTCTTTCAGCTGATCAGCCTGTGCTGTCGGTAGTACTACCACGCCCGTGAGTGACGCGATGCTGCTGGCTATTGCCGTTTTGGAGTTGATCGTTACTTTCGTAGAACAGAACTTTTTGACTTGCTCCAGAGCTGAAAGCCTATTCACACCAACGCATCCCGACGGATTGCACTCGCCTCGAGTGGCGGTGATTGGAAGTCGATCGAGTACAGGAGGCTTTGCGATGGGTGCTGGAGTAGGTATGGGTTCTTCAGGTGTCGGTTGCAATTTGGATATACTTGTGGTAGATGGCGATGAGACAATAGATGATGATGAAGGCAATGAAGATGGGACTTGTGACTGAACTGAGCTCGGAGATGACGATACAGTCGGGCTTGAGCTGGATAAGATTGAGCTCGCCGCTGCTGGAAGCTTTGTCGAGGAAGGCGTTGAAGAGGTAGGCACTTGTGAGCTGCTGGGAATACTTTGAGCAGAACTTGAGGTAGAAGAAGTAACTACACTCGTAATGAGAGTGCTTAGAGTCCTGGTATGTCGTGCAGATATTTCCTTGTCCATGGAAGACATTTGGCTGTACTCTAGCGCTGTGTCGACCATGAAGTCTGGGTGAACAAATCCATCGTCGGTGACAATCGTGATTGTCAGAAGAGTGACATACGAGTACGAGGATCCTGTTGATGCCCAGCCACTTTCTACCAGATCTGTCACAACCTCGGTAGATGTCGGGGCACAGTCAGGACAATTCGTCTCCGAAGTCATGCTTCCGCCGATGGTTGTCACAACCAGGGTCTGGCAGGGTAGGGAGCTACACGTTTGAGTAGTCGTCGTTGCTGTATCAGAGAATGAACAGCCTGTGCTGGTAACACAGGTCTCGAAGCAGGTAGATGTACTGCCTTGACTGGCTGGTGGGCAAGTCTGAAGACAAGATGATGCTGTCTGGGTACTGCATTGGGAAGAAGATGGCGACGTTAAACTTGTCTCGGATTCTGTAGACTCAGATTGGCTCTGTGACTTCTTTTCGTCTCCGTCTTCTCCCTCGTTGTCAGACTTATTGTCGTCGTTGCCTGAGTCATTGCCATTCGAACCTCCCCCTCCTCCACTCGAGCTCCCACCTCCTCCACCTCCGCCACCACCAGAACTTCCTCCACCTCCCCCTCCTCCTAGACCACCAAGAGCACCGAATCCAGGAGGCGGTCCCGGCAACGAAAATCCTCCCCCACAGCTAACAAGGCAGGGAAATTTCCATCCCCGGCCACCCTTCTCAGGGAAAGAAATGATGCCAAAGACGGCTCCCGCTGCGTTTGTTTCCTCGGATGTGGTAATTGTGGTGACTGAGGTTTGAGAAGAGACAAACGTAGCTGAATAGCTGTACACTGTGCCATCCTTGGTGATGATGGATGTGATAGGTGCTTCACTCGTCTGTGGAACTGACGTGACATCGAACGATATCTGTGGGACCAGCCCCGTGGCAGCAGGGTCAATTGGCGACATATTCGATGGTGCAGGGCTCGGAGGATTGTTGAGTGCTGGTTGTGGAGAAGCCGAAGCACCAGTGGAAGGGAGCGAGCTGATACTCTGTGCTGGGGCAGAATTTGAAGTTACCTGCTCGGTGCCGATGGCTGATGAGGTGGGTGTTGCAGGTAGTGATACGGAAGTTTCTGGTGAAGGGACCTGAATACCGTTGCTGGCAGAGGACAATGAATCAAGTCCAGTGCCAATTGCCCGACGGTTGACAGGTTCCAAAGTCAGGACTCTGCGATATGACCAGCTCAGCTTCGAAGGTTCCGCATTGAGGGGATTATAATCGGGTTCGAGAGATACAATTGATCTGGCGTTGATAACTGACACTGGGCTTCTGAGCTGAAGGACCGCAATGCTGAGGAGGATGGCGGAAATGAAGAAGAGATGGACAATCGATGGCTGCATTTTGACTTTATTGATAGAGTGAAGCTGTTGAGAGTAGCAAAGGTGTAATCTGAATGGACTTGGATATCAAATTTACAAAGATACTTTGAGGAGGCGAAGAGGTTTGGCTTTGAAGACAAGTGGGCGATGCTGTCTTGGTCTTCGAACAGGTTGAAATGCTCGGAACCAAGACGCTCTTAGACTTGGATTCCTGATTTGATATTCTTAGCACAAGCCGAATAGATTGGTATTGCTACGTTTCAACAATGAGAGTATTGGCGCACGCGGTCGTCAAAATAATTACGAGCAACAAGTCTGACGGCACAGCATTTTCCAAAGCAAATCCTCCGCGATAATCTTGCCCTTCTACTCGTGCCCAACAGGAGAAAACGTCTATTTTTAATCCCTCATCGCGTCACGATGAAATGAATCATGGAATACAATCACTGATTCACACACCACATCATGACCAAACAGGGCTGCGTTGGCTTTTCTGAGCGTCGTGTTGGGATGGAAAATGTTGGCACGGGAAGCGGACCCAAGTCTCAAGATAGTATGTCCTCAGTCAGAATATGACATGTGGCTTTAGAGGCTGTTATCTTGTACTCCGAAACATTTTCACAACTAACGGAAGGATTCTGCTGCTTGTTGGCGGCGAGAAACAGGGGCCGTCGTTCGCAAGCGACCTTGAGCGCGATTTCCGACAACCATTCGAAGACCAACAAGAGCAAAATAGAAGCAGACTCGCGTTTCAGATTCATGGACTCAGAGTTATCTTCAGAAGTAAATGATGACGGCGTGACAATCGATCGACACATTTGGAAAGAACGAATAATTGCGGGAAGGCAAAGCACAAGGAAATATGTCAAAGGTGTGAGGCAAAGCGGAGATCAAATCTGGCTTCTTGGGGCGATATTCCCAAAATGAACATCATCACGGATGAAACGCAGGATAAACAGATTTCGTGTTACCACAATACCTTGAGTCTGAAGGATTCTCACACCTCACGAGATACCTTTGCCTGAAATCCTTGATAGATTGCTCCTCAGTTCCTGTCAAAAGACCAGGAACTGAAGAGTGCAGAGGTAACATCCTTAGAGATGTTGGAAAGTACACAACAGTCTTGCGAAACTGTACGATTGCCTGAGATTATTGGCTATCCATGCAGCACACAAACCAACACCATTTCCAATGATCAGGTGGAAACAATATTTACTCGCGTCAAGCTGGTGTGTACCTCGCTCCTGTCGTTGGGAAGTCTCGGCGAAGAATCCAACCATAAAGCGCACTGGAAAGCCCGAAAGACAGAGCTTCAACCTTGTGGTTGTAAAGACCAAACTATTCTAAAGTCAACATGCATCACCCCAATTTTTACTCGTCGCTCGTCAGAATCATAATTCTGATCTTGGCCATATCCTCCATCATCGACGCACAGACAACCCCAGCTGCAGCAGGCCCCTCTGACCTACCACGACCTATCGACACTGCATTCGATGTCCAGCCAGCTTCGGTCTTGGGTGGTTGTAGCCCAGCTCAAAAGAACGACTTGTCCGTAGCATTCGACGAAATGATGCAGATGAAGAACATCATTTCGCTTGCTACGGGTGATATGTCGAATAACGCTGAAATGCCTGCGACTGGGTGGATGTTCAACTACCTCTTCGCCATTCCATCAACTGAAGAGAATATGGACTACGGCGATGATCGAGACAATCTTCAGATTGACAACCTGTTGAAGATCTGGCGTAAGTCGGTGGTAGGAGAGACGATACTGCCTTTGAGCTAACCATCCTGCAGACCTCATGGACTTGATCGGACAGCATAGCTCAGGCCTCATATTCCAAGACGCCCAAGGAACCCCAAGGAAGACGAGGATATACTGTGGCCATGAATGGATTAAACAGTCAGAATACGTGATCGACCCGGCAACCAACTCAGAAGTCCTACCGCGGAGGAGAATGATCGGCGGAGGTAGGTGATCCCATCTCTGGCGTCTTCCGCATGATTCCTCTGACGTGTTCAGAACACTGGTACGACAAAGTGACGAGAATATCAATGCCCAAGCAAACAAGGCCACAACTCTTTGAACCCAGGAAGTCAATCTGTGGGGCAAGGAACCTGGCCGTCACACATACCCACTTCAATACAATCACCTTTTGCCCGCGTATGTGGGAGCGAGACATGCGTGCCTCCCTGACCATGTGGGACCCACCTCACCAGTTGGCTGTCCTCGATTCTTATCAATCCTTCTCGATGACGTTCTTGCATGAGTATACACATCTAGTCGGGAGAAGCTGTAAGTTTATATAATATTTGCGGATCGAGCAGACTGGAGGAGGCTAATCTTGGTGGCCAGATCTAGGCCCTAACGTCCCTGATGTGAGATCTGTCGACCGTGGTCAAGAGTCTGTTGGGTATCATGCCTGTTATGAGCTCGCCATGGAAGGAGGGGCACAACTGGCGTTGGAGAATGCCGATAGTTATGCCGTGCTTGGTGTCGCGCTGTTCCTCAGTAATTGCGACTGGAGGGACGGGTCTTGCCAATCAGCGGCGTATTGGGAAGACATGCGCACGAGGGCCAGTTTAGGACCGAGTCAGTGACCTACAATCGTTACGAGAACACAACGAGCCCAATGAGGACAGGACAACCAAACATCAATTTATGTTTTAACATAGTGGTGTATGTCGTGTATTCAATTGTAATTGGTTCGTGCATGAGAGAGGTATATCGCATGCGAACAGGAAGCGCCTCTCCACTCGACCCTTCACCAAGCAAGGTAGCATTTTCGTTCGGCCTCATGATAGCTGTTTGCCCTGTTGATCAGAAATGTTTCGCATGACCTAGCTCCATACTCATCCCAAGAAAACTTTATCAACATTTGAGGATATCGAACAAGATCCCGAAGTTCTTCTGGAGCTGCAACCCACTCCGAGCGATGTCCGGCTAAGGGCGTCCAACCCCTCAAATTAAACTTCATGCTCTTGAGTGCAAGTCCTTGTTTACGTTTGCAGATGTAATTCATGATACCGTGCGCAGATTCGCTGATAACGTCCATGACACTCGAAAGGGGGCGTCCCAAGAGACACTTGGAGTATAATGTTAGGTCCGTAAGTTTTCGACATCGAGACAGAATATCCAAAGAATGGCAGCAGTCGTCCTGTGTCCCGATGTATGAGCTCGAAGAGTCTGTATAGGCTTACGACCATCAACTTGGGGAAAGCTTACTTGGAATCCGTCAAAGTCAACAGCGAGAGATAAACTTGCGAGCTGAGTGCAAGTCTTCAAGAGTATTTGCAAATCGGGTACCGATATGGTGACTGCATCAAGACCATCAGTTTCGAAGCCAGATACATCCAGCAATGACACAGTTCTCAGACTGTCTCCATGGCAAGAGAGAGAAGCGATCGGGAGACCAGAGAGACAGCATTTGATATCAAGCTCTTGAAGTTGGTGATGGGGGACTTTTTCGATGATCTGTCGAAGCAGCAGAGTGCTTTCCATGTGATGTACGGCATCTGTGTCTTCTCCATGACTCCGACCAGACCACACGAAAGCAACTGTCAGACGAGTCAGTCGAGCGAGTCCATATATTTCAAGTATAGGTGCAAGATTAGCGAGCGTTTCCAATTGCACGTAGAACGCTTCAAGGAGAGAGAAATCCCAAATTGAGAGCGATTCTGCCGGCGTGTAGTCCCAGATCATGGGACCCAAGACGAGCTTCCGAACAGCAGGTAGTTTACCAACGCGTGACACGAAAGGATGGCGTAGGAAACTGATTCGGAGTGATTCCAGGTTCTGAGACGCCACCAAGAGGGCTTGTAGGGGCTCAGTAAGTGATGGAATGTTCAAATTGTCGACAAGTATGTCTACAATATTCAGAGCTGGAAAGTTTTTCCCTGGGTAGGAAGCTCGATGGTTCAATGGACAGTCAATTCTCGTGATGTTGAGGCGAATATCAGGCCAGTAATCATGGATAGCTTGATTGAGGACTTTTGGGAACCCGTCACCGAAATTGTCGGGCAAGACTGACCAGCTTGTACAACATTAGTTTTTGGCAAGAAGGAGCTGCTGGGAGTCTACTCACGTCATGGACTTTAGTCGACCACACCCAGACAACAATTTTACGACTAGATCCCAGTCAAATTTGGTCTTGATTTTGACATGTTGCGTGTGGTCTCGCATGTTTTGCCGAACAATATGAACGCCTACAGTATTGTGGTCGAGCAGTTTCGGACATAGCGTGATTGATCGATATCGGATGGGAGTTGCGAAGATGTTGAAGATGCGAGATACAAGTCGTAAACTCTGGAGAAGCTCGGGCGAGCAATCGGAAAGCTAGATATTGTGTCAGCGGTTGGATGCTGTGTTCCAAAAAGGTCCTGCACTGACACTCTCGAAGATGAGAAGCAAGATATCCGCGCTTAGCATTTCGAGACTTGTCTCATTGAGACCTTTTCGATCCGAAACATCTGCCATGTTATGCTATCTGTATGGGTTGAGTACTGGGGACCTTGCGCAGTCGGTTGCCGTGCTGAACGGGTGGCGTCAGGTGCGAAGGGTGGTTTTGGAGTATGAAGGACGTGTTGTGTGTGGACAGATACATGCAATTTGTATGCCTTGTATGCCGTGCGGGGGTGTTGATCCTTTCGTTGGTTCTAAGGTGGCGTGGCGTTGGCCAGAGTCTAAAGTTGGGGGACAAGGGGTCGGCACGTGAGGAGGCTCATCTCCCCCGACCAGCAACTTCTTCGAATGACATCTGTCCTTCGGAATCCCAGGAGAAACTGAGCAGCCGACGAGGTCGATAGACTTCAGACATATCAATCTCGACCATCGAGAAATCAATACGCCTGTGTGGTAAATTCATCATCGTAAATTCTCCGATATTGATAGATACTCTTGACAGTGGAAGGCCAGCTTTATTTTTGCTCATTTGTTCGGCAAAATGTTTGCTGAAATCCAAAGCTTTATCGTTACCTAAAGTGACGTACAAGTTTGGAACCTTCTGCATATACAGGGTAATACATCTGAGGTTCCTGAAACCGCTCAGTAGGGCCACGAAGGCTGCGATTGCCTGTTGATGATAAGCGAGGCACGGGCAGCAATGTACATGAACTTAACTTACTTCTCGGCACCCGATATTGATGCCAATGATAAGCTCTGTAAGGTTGGGGCACTTGGATTGAAGGACAGTCAGGTCTTCCACTGTGGTAGTCGGAGTGACCAAGCCATCCACTTCAAAGCCGGAGGCATCTAAGAGTCTCAGAATACGAAGTGAACGGCCGTGTCTTGTGAGTGCGGGTAATGAGAACAGGGGCAAGTAACACATGACATCCAGTTCTAGAAGTTGGTTTCCCGGGGTTTGGTCGAGAATCGAGTTCAAAAACGAAGTCCTGTCTGTGTGGTATTGACGGTACTCAGCAGGGCTATCTGTTCCAATCCACTTGTAATCAGTCTTCAGGCAACGTAGGCGACAAAATTCTCTTGGCGACATGGATTTTGATATTAGGCCCAAAAGATGCCAAGGAACTTCCATTTCCTCTAACTGAGCAAAGTCCCAAACCAGATATACATTTTCTGGTGTATATGGCCATGATTGTAGATCCGTGGAGAGGACCTTGACTAGCACGTGCAGTTCAGTAAGAATTCACAAGTTATCCAGCTGTTTTTTGACAACTTACTTGCTGGCAGCCTCCCACCTGTTGGCTCGAACGGCGATTTCAAGTCGTACAGTGCAAGCTCTTTCAGGTTCACACAGGCCGTGAGGAATCGATGAAGAGGTTCACACGCTTGCCCGGAGACTCGATTGTGTAATTTCAGACTAACCATATTCGACGCCGGAAAGGTCATCAAAAAACTGCCACTTTGCCTCATGGCGGGGTAGTCGAGAAACTCATTGAAAATCTGCATCTTGGGCCACTTGTCACGTACCAGCCTGCGCATCGCATCTGGAAAGTAGCATTGCAGTATCTCTCGACCACATGCCCAGCTATATGTTACATTAGATCGGTGAGGAATTCGTTTTACGAGAGTAAACTGGCACATGCTGGAGAAGGTGAGACTCACGTTATGGCGTCAAGCTGAGCACAGCCAAAAAGTAGCGATGCCACTTCATCCCAGTCCAACAGATGGCGGAGCTCAATATGTCGCGCATGAGCCTGTAGGTTTCGCACAATCTCCTCACGTTTGTTGCGACCAGAAATAGCGGCAAGTTTCTTGACGCTCAAGGTGATTCGGCGATAAGATAGAGGCGCGACAATCTGATCGACACGTCGAGACAAAAACCTCGAACTTCGAAACGTCTGTGGACTCGAGATACATACCTAGATAAGTATTAGAGACGTCACATTGAAATGAAAGCACCTGAACTGACCTGCTCAAAGATCATGATCAAGATATCTGGTCCGAGGACTTCTAAAAGCAGCGGGGTGCTCTTGCTGATAGCATGGTCACTCTCAGGAGTGAGAATTGAGGTCCCATTGTTGACTAATGCCATAGTATCGCGGATTCGCTCTCGAGGCGCGTTGGGGCAGCTTCGAATTGTTGTTTAGTGGGTATTGAGAAAGAGTTCATTAAGGTAAAGAGGGTTGGACTTGGATTGCTCCACCTACAACCAATCAGAGAGCCAAGACATTGTTTGTCAGCAACGTGGTTCTTCACTACCCCAACCTCAACTTCCTATTCCTCTGGCGCACGCTCTCTAACGTGTAAACTTCGAGTTCTAGGATATCGATCTCTTCGAAATCGAACCATGTCTCAAGAGATTGCGCGCGCCTGGTTGGGAACCTACTGCCAGTTTTGCGCCGCGCACTGGAAACCATGTTGCCACAGATGTTTGTGACTTTGGTTCTCCCTTTTCGTCTTTGATGTTGGATATTCCCATACTCACCTCCACCTTCTGTTTTCGTTGAAAGCCAGAGGACTTTCTCAAGCGAGCCTACACCCTCGCCCAAGTCAATATCGTTCTTTCCCCATTCAAGCTTTGAGAGAATGTCAAGCCTTCTTCAGAAGTACTCGGTGCTTTTCACCACATCATCTTTCGTCCAACATCAAATCATCATTCATCCATTTGTCCATCATCATCGTGCTTCAATTCCCATTGCTTCATTTTAATCCCAGGCAATCAATAAACATTGTTCCTCGCATCTCCGGTCTCCATAATCATGAAGTGCTACACGCGCTCATTCCGTTCCTCCTTGGACTGTCCAATGCCAATGTCCTCATCCCTCGCAAGGCAGCTTCCTGCCAAGATGCTTGTGGGAAGCACTTCGCTGGCAAGACAATGATTCCAGATAAATCAATCGTGCTGGCGGATTGCAGTGGTTTCCTCGCTCCAACCGTGTCAAGTCCCGTAATAATGTGAGTACATATCCATTACCGACCTTGCTCTTACTGACGAACACAGGGTTACGGCTACCGTGCCTCTCGCCGTCTTCGCTAGTCAGACGTTCGATGAGTCCACACGATTTACCATCACCCCTCTTCAAAACGCCACCCAGGCTGTAGCAAATCCAACAATCCCTACCTATGTGAACGATCTGGGATGTCAACCTACTGCGGGGCCGAATATTGTTGCAAGTCAATACTCATCTTTGTGCCACTGTGCTGGGGCGAAGGCCACGAAAACTAAAATGCCAGCTTCGGTACGTAATCAAAAGCCCCATGTTTGACTCCAAGACTTTGTGAAAACTTGCTGACTCTACAACCAGACCGTAACAGTGGGTATGCATGTCCCAACCCAGGTCTCGTCTTTCAAGATTTGTGTGGTTTTTGAGAACGGCACTTACAACTACCTCGACCCCCAGCCATACAACGTCGTCGGCGGAGAGTGGGTTAGCGCTGTCATTCCGGCTTATGCCAATTCTACCAAGGTCAAAGCAAGCTTTGCACTCCAGAATGGCACACTTATGTACAAGAGCATGAGGTTGATGGAATACGAGCGAGTCCTCCCTTCCCTTGCTGATGGCACGCCGCAATTGATCTGGTTCGTCACTCCCAAGGAAGAACGCATGCAGAATTCTCGACCATTCGAGATCAGTCACAAGTACTTGAATAACGAGATGGTTCATTCACTAGTACCTCAGGAGGGCGGATCAGGTATTAAGTACTCAGAGTTCTTCATCTGTGAAAGTTGTGGCAACCAGCTTTTCGTTTCCACATCTGCCTGGAAGGATGGCTATATCAAGAGAATCGCTACGGACAAGTGGGACAGATAGATTGGGTTGAGTTGCATGCTGAGCCTGAATTCTAGACAAGGTGCACTGTCTTGAATTGGGTGTCGTGCTGAGCTATGGAAGAGCCACATCTCGCAGATGCCTGTAGTGGAGTACAGTGACAGAGGCATCCTGTGTGGGAACGGTAAGGGTGATCAACTTAGACTTATAGATCTTCAATGAGAAAACAACTCGATTTTCTCGCATGCATTGCTAAAGTTGTGTAAGCCTATGAGTGTAGAACTGACTCTAGTCACTACAATTTGCATTAGTATTCATCAATGTAATGTTACATAAATCTCCCAGCATCCAAAACACTATATCCCGCACATGTTCACGACATCATATTCAACACAACTGCCGGTTTGCGGCAAGCTTGGTACCTGACAAGCTTGCAGTGGAGACCACGGCCAACTAGTGATTGGATATGAATACGATCAATCACTCCCATTGAGTATAAGCTTAAAGAACCTCAATTCTAATTGACTTGGCATGACGATTGAGATTAACAAGCCTTGTCAAGCATTGCGGCACTGCGGCGCCGTCCGGTGCCAGAACTAGTGCAATAGCATTGTGGGGATAGGAAGGTTGCATGATTGACACGATCTGCATTCCTCGTTAGATGCTATTTTGAATCGCTCTCTTGGCATACGCTGTCTCCTGAATTCAAGATAGCTACATCTGCCAATGCGAGAAAGCAGATAACCCACGTGGGGTTGAAAATGAAAGATCCTCAAGATATAGAAACCTTTTTGAAAGAATACTTGGATACGCTGACTGTACTGGTATCTCACTAAGGGTCACGATAGCGAAGATGTCGTAACACTAAGGCCGGTACCGTATCAAAGATGAGAAGAAGAACAAATGGTTATTGGATACATCGTATCTTTGTATCCCCGATGCAAGAATTTGGATTGCAATAATGAGGTGATGAACAAAGATTGACGTTCCATGTACGTGAAGACGAGGGCTCTCATACTCTATCACATCCCTCTAGAAGTTTTAAGTTTCATCAAGGTATCTAGAAATGAGATATATGAGGGCATCAGAACCCCAGGAAATAGAGGTCCCACTCATCATCAGCCTCAACACCAATACGATCACATCTTCATTGTATTAAGCTTTCTCGGAACAAGCTCTTTGACCAACAAAACCATAATGTATCCAAGTCTCTCATCGCAGCCTCCGTGGCTCTCCTTCTCAGTTTGTCTTTGCAGACGACTACAAGGGCAATGGAAACGTTGACATGACAATCGGTTCCGATGGACCTATCTTCCTCGGTAAGTCCTCACCTCCAAATTCTCTCACCTCGCAAAGTCGGATCTCCCCTCTAATCAATACCACAGGCGACCAAACCCCCTGGTCCGTCCTCAACTCCCTCAACCAACACTGCAACGGACAAACCTGCAACGCCGACCCCTACACCATCGCCACCACCTTAACCAACATCAATTCCGGCACCATCACCGTAACAATCGTCGACGCCACGATATCCAAGGACAACGAACTCGCCGGCATGGTCGAAGCTCTCAAGAATCTCGCTTCTCAGCCTCAGATCCACATGGTCAAGACAGAGAAATACTGTCCCGGCGATGATGGGACGACACCTCCTCCGCCAGGTGGTCGTCTTGCTCGTCGAGATGTGACTTATGACCAGGAGAATAATTCTTCGATTGATCAGTAGAGTACTGCTGGTATGTCCAATTTCCAACTTCAAATCGGCCTCCCTCATCTTCCGAGAATTGTATAAGTGAGTGACACAGTTAACTACTAGATATGATTTTCTCCAGGCGCATTTTACATCCGCGTCAACGACGACGCAGGTAACCTCCAAAGCGAAATCCGCGTCGCGCTTAAAGCAGGCGTGAACGATGATGAGCTGTCCAAGACGCTGTGCTCGGATTTGGCGACCGTGGGAGGAGCTGTCGCGGGAGCGTTTTTGGGTGGTGCTGCGCTTGCTGCTGGTAAGTCATATACCTCGATATCTGTTATCTTACCTCCACCAAAGTTCTGGTATACTATGGTATGAGAGTGCGATGCTGATGTTTACGACTTCAAATAAGATTCTCTCTCGCTTCGCTTGCTTGTGGTGCGCTTTAAGGGTGGCCTGGGAGCTGTTCGAAGGAAGCTGGATGGATACCTGCACTGGATTATGCTGCGGACGCGAAGAGGATGCTGTTGATTGCCAGCTTCTATGTTTCAACCGATTTAGAGGAAATACGAGGGTTGTGGGACATTTCTATTTACTTCATGCGAATTCTGTTGTTTGGTAATCTTAGGTCTGAAACAATAATTACTTGTAAACAAGCATGCGATGAATGATCCGAAGGTGATTGCGGCTGTGAATTAGGATAACAAAAGTAGCTTTTTGAAGCATAAGGGACTTTGACCTTGATCGGGCGTCTTTATAAAACGTTTTCTTCACGCTTAGGTTCAGCTGTTGACAGAGAAACTCGCTTAAGCATGTCACTGCAAGTACCGCAAGTACCATAAGTACGGAGCCTGTTGATAGACATACAATCTATATTGTTAAGGGGTTGTTAAATGACGGCAAAGTTGTTGTATTGTTTGATTACGAGAAACAATGGGTTGACGGTGTCGGAGATATTGCGATATGGCACTGCACCTGGTGGGCGTCAATGGAGCTCGGAAGGTGTGCAAATGGGGAAAGTTCGCGGCAGGAGCAGATATGAGGAGGGGAATAGAACTGTAGAACGGGTCAACTTGAATTCAATCGGTCTAATGATACTCCTTTCAGAACCAATACTGTCAACAGGTACCCAGCATCTCGTCGTATACCTCTTTGTGACGCTCTATCCTAGTACTCAAGGCCACTGCCATGATCCAAATCTACTTCTTTCCTTGCCAATTGTAGACCAATCTGACTTTCAGCACCTCACTTCCCTTACTAACCACCACCCTCCTGGTATAATATCTCTTCCCATCCACAATCGCAAACCCCCAAATCTGCCTCGCCGTCCACCCCTTCTCCTCATTAACCGCCAGACTCTCAACATGCTTCTCCCCATCCGGACCCGCAACCTCTTCCTCGCCCTCAAGCCATCCCTCCTTCAAGAAATCATCATCAATCTCCTGGAAAGAGCTCCAACGCGCCTTGCCCTTGACGTTACCGAAGACGTGGTCATTGTGTGTGTGCTCGACCCAGTTGAGCGCGCGCAGCTCGGTCGTGCCTTTGACGCCGCCGGTTGCGGTCTGCTCGATGTCGATGTGGGTTATGTTGTCTTCGGTGTATTGCTTTGTGTGGAGGGTGACGGTGGCGAGGGAGATGGCTTTGCGTGTCCACCAGCCGATGCCTTGGAGGGCGAGGACGGCGTCGGTATCGTCGGAGAGGGTTTTATTCTGGAGTATGTCAGCTTGGGTAGAAAGATTGGGGAGAGCAGGAAAGAGAGGTCGTACCATGACCCATTGACCCGTGAGGTCCTTGAGGGTGACTTCTGCTGGAGCTGCCATTGTTGTGTTGATTGATGCTTTTGGAATGAACGGTATTTGGTAATTAACAGCAGCGGGCTCGATAAATAGGTGGGAAGGTATTTGTCAATCAGCGAAATTTGCTTCTTGCGAGTGAAACGTCAGGTAGTGGATAGGAATGGTTGAGGCGTGGATATGGTACAAAGTTGATGTATCGGAGCTGTCAATGCGGGGTCAGGATCCAAGGCTATGCAAGTGCCAAATCGGGTATGCAAGAAGTAGGAACAACAAATGTCAACAATTGGGAAATAGGAGAGACGGACACCCGGTACTTATTTATGTTCGTAGCCTCTGCTCAGCCTTGACATGAAACTCCACAATAAGCCGAGGTAGGTGCATTGCTAGCTGGGTGCGGGAGGAGAGGGGACAGCCTCGTTCACATGTGTCGTTGCAACAGGTTGCTTCCCCATTCGCTCGAAGGAGTTTAGAGTATTTGCCAAGGAGATGCGGAGAGCAGCAAAACAGGCAAAGGCCGGAGAGGAGGACAAGGCTGTGGGTGAGTAAACATGGGCTTCTGACTGGCCAATGCTTTGAGCAGAGTGGAGAATGCTGCACGAGAGTGCCGACCGCCGATGCGAAGCGAGCGATATCGCCAAATCAAAAAGTTTCGAGACTGGAACTAGACGAGAGAGGTGTGAATCATCTTCTGACCGTGCTTCTTTCTCGACCAAAGCTTCGTTGAGAGCACACAACACTCGGAGTCGGAGATTGGTACAGGAAAGGCAGGGCCATTGGATCGCATCTCAGCTTGCGCATTGTTCAACTGGGCTTGATTGCTTCAGAATCGTTTCTCATTCCGCCGTGGCAGATCAACATCAACATGTTGCTCCCACAGCTGAGAACAAGGGCGAATGCCTCACTTCTCATCTCGAGAAGAACTTCACAATACATGTTAGTCCTTCCGTCACATCTGCGAGCAATTCTGACATCCTGCAGACGCTCAATCTCTACCACAACCTCTCTCCGAAATGACGAACCCAAACTTAATAAGGTGTCCGCCGCCATCACACAACCCAAGTCCCAGGGAGCCTCACAAGCTATGCTATACGCCACCGGTCTGACAGATGAGAGGCGGAGCAAAGCTCAGGTAGGAATCTCGTCAGTATGGTACACAGGAAACCCATGTAATATGCATCTTCTGGATCTCAATCACCGAGTGAAGGAGGGTGTAGAACGGGCAGGCTTGGTGGGATACCAATTCAACACCATTGGAGTCTCGGATGGAATATCTATGGGTACGAAAGGCATGCGATACTCTCTCCAGTCGAGAGATTTGATTGCAGACAGTATCGAGACTGTCATGGGCGGTCAATGGTATGATGCCAATATCTCAATTCCAGGTTGCGACAAGAACATGCCTGGTGTCATGATGGCTATGGGAAGAGTCAACCGTCCGTCTTTGATGGTCTATGGTGGTTCAATTAAGCCAGGTTGCTCTGCCACACAAAATAACGCCCCGATTGATATCGTATCTGCTTTCCAGGCTTATGGTCAATTCATCACCGGCGAGATCACGGAAGAGGTCAGAGACGATATTATCCACCACGCCTGTCCTGGTGAGGGAGCCTGCGGAGGAATGTACACGGCCAATACCATGGCTACAGCTATTGAAGTTATGGGCATGTCCCTCCCGGGCTCATCGTCTAATCCCGCTCAATCCCAAGCCAAGTACCTGGAATGTCTCGCAGCAGGAGGAGCCATCAAAGTCCTCCTCCAAGAAGATATTCGTCCCCGCGACATCATGACCCGCAAGGCTTTCGAGAATGCCATGATTGTCGTAAACATCACTGGTGGTTCTACCAACGCCGTCCTCCATCTCATCGCCATCGCCGACAGCGTCGGTGTCAAGCTCACCATCGAAGATTTCCAAGCCGTATCAGACCGCACGCCCTTCCTCGCAGACCTCAAGCCCTCCGGAAAATACGTCATGAATGACCTTTTCAACATCGGCGGAACTCCCTCCCTCCTCAAGTTCCTCCTAAAAGAAGGTGTCATCGACGGCTCAGGTATGACCGTCACCGGCCAAACGCTCGCAAAGAACCTCGAATCCGCACCCGACTTCCCCTCAGATCAAGATATCATCCGACCATTCTCCGCACCCATCAAGGAAACCGGCCACATCCAGATCCTCCGCGGATCTCTCGCACCAGGCGGTTCAGTTGGTAAGATCACCGGCAAGGAAGGACTGCGCTTCGTTGGTAAGGCGAAATGCTATGATGACGAAGACGACTTCATCGCTGCTCTCGAGAGAGGCGAGATCAAGAAGGGCGAGAAGACCGTTGTGGTCATCCGCTACGAGGGACCAAAGGGTGGCCCCGGCATGCCCGAGATGCTCAAGCCTTCTTCAGCCATCATGGGCGCCGGTTTGGGCAAGGACGTTGCTCTTATCACAGACGGACGCTTCAGCGGTGGATCGCACGGTTTCCTGATCGGACATATCGTCCCCGAAGCACAGGAGGGAGGACCAATCGGATTGGTTAGAGATGGTGATGAGGTTGTCATCGATGCGGAGACGAGAGTGTTGGATCTGATGGTTGAGGAGGAGGAGTTGGTGAAGCGGAGGAAGGAGTTTGTTCCTAAGCCGGCGAAGTATACGAAGGGGACGTTGGCGAAGTATGCCAGGTGCGTGAGTGATGCTAGTCATGGATGCATTACAGACGGAGAGTTTGTTGCTGCGTAGATGGACGGTGCAGACTCTGACGCCAGAGGGTCACGGGATGGGTTGAAAGTGAAGAACTGTATTTTATCTGTTTTCTGGAATCGGAAATGGAATCCAAAAGTCTTTACGTTGATTACCTACCATCCTGTATTCCCGTTTCCCGATGGAGTTCTTTTGGACTGCCGGCAAGTGAGCAGAATCGTTAATCAAAGCAGGATATACATATCTGTGCTGCCGGTACTACTCGACATCTTGTCTTCCTGAGAAGCGAGCTTTCTTTTCCAGGTTCAGTAGGGAGTGTTGATCGTCTAGTTTCGCTTACAGACCCGACTTCGTTACGTCAATATGACAACGAGCTCCACGAGGAAGTGATGCTCGAAGCCCTTTCACACAAGCAAGGAGCGATTGTGTTCACTAATCATAGTGGGTCCAATTTCATATCTCTATCTGTGTCCAAGTATGAGGTACAACCCAAACAAAACCAGCATGTATCATCCATGCCCTTCCCTCCCTTCTAATCCAACCGAAAACGCCCATGTAAAGCGAAGCAAAGCAATTCATTCCACGAAACGATATCCAATAGTACAGTTATACATTCCACACCCAACCCACACCTCTCAAATGCCCACCACAAGACCTCAGTTCTTCCATCTTGCCCCTCATCACCTCAATACTTCGGCAAATACCTCACCCCACCGACCGGACACCCACCCCGGCCAACCTTCCCCACCGGCTCACTCGGCACAAACTCCCCCTCCTGCAAACTGCCCTTCACATTGAAACTATACCACACCTCATTTAACCTATTCCCTCTACACCTAACCAACACATCCATGCCCGTCACCTTCTTCAACGCAGCCTCGATCTCTTCACGGCGGTAGGTCGTGCTGGTGGAGGGGACGATGCCAGAGGAGGCGAGAGCGGTGTAGGTGTCGAGGGTGCGGAAGAGGGAGACGGCGCGTGTGAAGAAGGAGATGACTTCGTCTCCTGACGAGTAGGATGGGGTGTAGCAGGATGGAGAGAGCGTGTTGATGCAGGTTCCGTGTTTGTTCCATTCGTGTTCCCAGAAGGAGTCGGCGGAGCCGCGGTTGGGGAGCCAGTAGGTTTGCATGAAGTCTAGGAGGGAAGAGGTGCTTGTTATTGTTGTTGTGGCCGGTGCTGTTGAAGGCGCGAGAGATGTGTTGGAGGAGGAGAGGATGGCGGTTATGTTGTGGTACATGGGTGCTGCGTTGCAGAAGGTTGGGTAGGAGCCATCGCAGAGATCAGGCCTGTGGTAGGGAAATTGAGTTAGCTTTGTGCCATATCTGAAGACGAGCCTTGGTCTCTGTCAAGCTCAATGACTCACCAAAGTCCATGCAATGTCCAACTATCCGCCGGTCCCACACTAGGCGTTGTATCCCAGAACTGCGTCTGCAGAAGCTGTCCTCCTGGATATATAAAGCAGCAAGAATCACCGAAACTTGTGCTGTTGTGGCAGGAGACTGGACTGTCGACTGGGCAGGTATGGTCGAAGGTTGATTGGGCGTCAGCTGGGAAGGTGAAGGGTGACTGTGAAGACGAGGCAGGCGGTGTGTTAGAAAGGAGAGGAAGCTGTGCGAGGTTCAGAACATTCGCTGCGTATTGTGTGAGGGTTTGAATGGAAGGCATGGTGTCGTTGTGTTGTCTCGTGGTGGGGCCCTAGGTCGTGTTGTTGATACTGCCCGCGATGCCTTGACTTTGCTTTCTTCTTGTAAAAATGAGGAGGGGTTGGCCCCTAGCGTTCCAAGGAGGGTTGTGGAAACAGAAGCTGTATTGATAAAATAGGTAGAGAGGATTTATAGTGGCTCAAATGGTTATCGATGTTGATTTTGGCATTCCAGGCAGAGTTGCAGATCGAAGTGGCAGGTGAGGTGGATGAAGCTCCCGCATCACAGAACAGCTCAAGTGGGGCAGCTTGCATGCTGCATGATCCCTTGACTCGGGTGCAGCCGAGACGTGGAATCCCTGTATCGCCCCGCCAGTGCTGAAGGTGTTGACATTTGCTCAAGCGAGGAGCGAACGGCTTGCTGGAAACAAAGCTTTATTTCTCTCGAATATCAAGAGCATTTAATATCAATGGACAGGAAATTGGAGATGCTGCTTGTCTCTCAATGGTTTGCTCATCAAAGTCGAGCCGTGCTTGATAAAGTGCTGATCATGCGGCAGAATTTCCCTTGTGATCTAGATAAGGTATTTGGCATTGCCTTTTTCTTTGAATGGCGAAGTGAACTCTGCAATTGTTGTATTACTTGGACCTTTATCTCAGAGAGTTCAGGACTCTTTTGGGTTTTGTAACACTATGTCAATGCAAGACGTTGATAATCTCGGAACGGAGATAGTGCAAGGCGTTGTGGGCCTCTAACACTCGAGGTATGATGTCCCCTTCTAAAATCCCCTTGCTAAGTATTATGGCAGACAAGTCCCGAACGGATGTGGAAACTTCTTTCTTCATCACATCTTCCACGTCATCTTTTCATCCGCCCCTATCGTATACTTTTATTGTTTGATGAACTTTCGTGCTCTAATTTACCCTACAATATCTCGTTCTGACCTCCATACCGAATTCGTTTATATTCGACAAAGGTCTCGACTAGATTCGATACCCAGAACCTGAAACTCTTGTCTTCTCCTCCTTCATCTTTCATCTCTCCTCAGCGACTGCACCAGAATGCTCCTCCTGGTTGCATGGCAATGCGGCTGACCTGACGGCAGGAGATCGATCCCGCATAGGCATTACGATCCACACAGTTACCGGGCTCCTTGGCCCATATCAAGCGACTTTGTCGTGTATTTATCCTCTTCTACAGACCGGACACGTCTTTGTTACATCCCGAGCATACCAACCCTCGGCACAGGCGAAATGAAACATATGCCTGCATTGAAGCGTGTAGATAGATTCGCTGTCTTGGATGCTTTCGAGACAGATTGCACTAATACAATGTATCAGTATCGGAGAATCGGCATTTTACTCGTAGAAATTTCGACATGATCTAAATTCACGAAACAAAGTGACAATATTGATTTGTGACAAGAACAATTTTGGGCAGGTCAAGACATCCTCAGGACTCACCAGATATCCCTTTCCCAATATGCTTCAGGGCTCGTTCGCATTTGAATACCATCTTCGTCGTTAGGTTCTTTCTGCATGTGTAAAGCTTTCCATTCTGCGAATGATTGACCGCTTCCTCTGAGGACAGCTTTTCCATCTGTGTTACGATTGTAAACTAGCTTCTGCATCCTACGGCGCCGAAGGTACCGAGTTGTTGTGCATCTGTTATGATGCATTAGATATTTAGAATGATGATCTGCGAGCTGTACAGATTGTTGTATAGAATACAGTGGGCAAATACGTACAGCACGAAAGCAAGAAATGAGAGTCCTAATACGACGCCCACGAATACCATTGCCATGTTACTGCGTGTCGATGTCGATGTATCCCGAGTTTCTGGAACTTCACTTGCTGATGCATTCTTTCCTTCAAGTGACACAGGTGTCACTGGGTCTGGTCTTGTTCTGGCTACCATCGGCAAACGCATAGCTATTGAAGGCCACTGCGATGTCTCGAGCCCTAGTCCGAGATAAAATTGACTGTAATCCCAGTTATCTCTCAGAACAATTTGTGGCGTGCAGCGATATATACTAGTCAAACTACAGGGCTTTATCGGACCACCAAACCACATTTCTCACAGACATGGCAAAGATATCGTCATCGCCCATCACGCGCAGTCGAATTACCATGCTTCACACATGTCAAGAATCTTGACCGTTCTTGGAAAGACTTGGCGGACTTGCCATAGGGCTGTGTATTTTGCTGTGGGCAGAAGTGGTGCGATGTTGGGCTTGGGGTACTTGGCTTGGCTTGGTGTTCGGCTACGCGGCAACGGAGACGAATGTGAGGCGAGGGGGAAGGTCGTTTGTTTGTTTACTTACTCCACACTAAAGAGAAGTCCGGGCCTTTTCCCAAACAGAAGAGCTGTGAGGCATACGGGCTCTTCTGAAGTTGCTGCATCTCGTGTACATAAATTCATCGTTTCCATTTTTAATCTAGTCCTTGGACTGCTATCTAGTCTAAAAGCACTATTTCGTTTCGTTTCTTCACTTTCACCATCAATCTCACTAGCTCCAACACATCCCCTCATCTCACACTCACACTCACACACGCACACACCCCTCTCCTCCTGTCAATCAACTCGTCCAGCAGCAACTCCAGTCATCAAGGCACTCTCAGCATCCCCCTTCTTCCCGGCCTGCTTCCTAAAATACACCCTCTTCGCAAACTTCCAGGCCTCACACCCGGCAAAGAACAACACACTCTCCACAGCCACAATGCCCCACTCCCACGATATTCCCTTATGCTTGAATACCACCGTGTTCAGTGTCGGGATATACAAGGTAGGGAAGATAGTCACGAAGCCGGCGATGATGGACCAGAAGAGGAAGCTGTTCTGGCGCACGTCATGGTACCACTGTGTGAAGTACTTTGTGGATTTCGGCTGCATGCGGAAGAAACTGCGGCGGAAGTTGACCATTTCCCAGGCGAGGAAGAGCGCGAACCAGGTTAAGCAGACGAAGGTTGTGGCGCGGGCGCGGAACCTGTGGTGGATGTCAGTGTACTGTATTTCACTTAAAATAGTTGTGGCAAGGATTGACTTACACTAGGTCACAGCTGTCGTTGTACTTTGTGTTGCAGCCGGTTCCGAGGTTGCCATCGCCGAACCAGAAGACGACGATTACGAACGATGCGACGCAGAGAGAGGCCATCCAGAATCCGTACACGACCATGTCGAGCATGACTTCGAGGGTGAAAACACCTTGCTTGAGCTAGAACCTAGTCAGTGTTGCGCTCTGATAATCCATATCCAGCAGAAAGAGGGGTTGGTAAACTCACATTATGTGGTGGACGAGACATGATATCCGGAGCAGCAACCTCCATACCCAGCCCCATGTCGGGCATACCCGACGTAACCATAATGACCCAGAGAATCTCCACTGGCGCAAGTGGAAACACAGAGTTCCCACTGTTATCCTTGAAAGCCAGACCAATCAACAGCGTACAAGCCTGCGCAATATTCTCCGCCAACAAATGCAACACGAACTTCTTGATGTTATCAAAGATCCGACGTCCTTCCTCAATAGCGTTCAAAATCGACGCGAAGTTATCGTCTGTGAGGACGATATCCGAGGCGTCTTTGGCGACGTCAGAGCCGGCTTGACCCATGGCGATTCCGACGTCGGCGCGTGCGAGGGAGGGAGAATCGTTGACGCCGTCGCCGGTCATGGCGCAGAATTTGCCGCGGCGATGGAGCGCGTCGATCATACGGACCTTGGTGGTTGGTGTACAGCGTGCGATGACTTTGGGGAGCAATGGTAGGGCGTCAACTTGGTCGTCGGTGAGCTTGTCGAATTGTGTGGCAGTCATGACGAGTGCGTTTGCGGCGGCGGAAGACATCGATGGGAGTTGGGATAGGGAGGGGACGATGCCGATTTGGCGGGCGATGGCTTCGGCTGTGCTGGGATGGTCGCCACTAAAGACTGTTAGTATTCTGGAAACTGTGTAGGGAGGATATCAGACTCACGTCAACATGTGAACGGCAATGCCAGCGCGAGCGCAGCCTTTGACTGCCTCAGCGGATTCTGGGCGAGGTGGATCGTAAAGACCGATGAGTCCGCGGAAAGTGAAGGTATGCTCTATGGTTGCTCTGTCGACACCTTGGGTCTCGACATCTTGAGAGATGGTCTTGCTAGCAAAAGCCAGGACTCTAAGTCCCTGCTTTGCCAAAGTTTCGACGTTGATGTGAATAGTTGTCTCGAGTTCCTGAGTCATCGGAATTGGAGTCTTGCTACCCTGGTATTGGATACTGGTGCAACAAGGAAGGATCCTCTCAACCGCTCCCTTGGAGAAGACGTGGCGCTGAGAAGAACCGGCCTCGGCGTAGATTGTTGACATTCGCTTACAGTCGGAGTCGAAGGGGAACTCGGCTATTTCGACCCATTCCGCTTTCTCTCCCTTCGTTAACGTATTGCGATTGTGGTTGAAGCGGGATGCAAAGACTTGGATCGAAATCTCAGTTGGGTCTCCACGAGCTTTCCAGACGCCTTCTTCGTCCTTCTCCACTTGGGCAATGTTAGCGAGTGAAGCAATGTGGAGATAACTGAGAAGGTCGGCATCTTCGGTATCGAATTTGGGGTGGCCGTCTGCCTCTTCTTTCTCGTTTTCCCCTTGGTCTTGTCGAGGGCTGCCTGGAAGGAAGCGGATTTCGCCAATCTCGGGGTTGAAGGGTTCGTTTGTGTTGCCAACAGTGTAGGTACCAGTTGCGGCGACCCAAGCCTTTTTGACGACCATGCGACCTATGAATCATTTAGCGAGATAAAATTGAGTTGATTAGTCATGAAAGTTACCTTGGGTCAGAGTTCCGGTCTTGTCAGAGCAAATGTTCGTCACAGCTCCAAGCGCCTCGAGAGAGTCCATCTTTCTGACGATGACGTTTCTTTGTGACATGATCTTCGTTCCGACGGCCATGGTGATGGTAAGCACGACGATCAACGATGCCGGAATCATACTGAGACCGGTCGCGACAGCATAGATGATGATTTCATTGGCTCCAGAGAAGGAGTTTGCTGCTTCAACTATGACGGCACAGATCAGAGCGATGATGAAGAGAAGAATGGCCAATTTGGACAATTTGCGTGCAAGCGGAGTGCCGACATTGACTCCCATAAATCTTCCGATAGCATCGGTACTGGTGAGCGCCCAAGCCTCGACGTGGCGGTACGACTTGACTTTGCCATTCTTCGAGACATGAGGCTTGCGACGTTTAGAGTTTCCGTCGCGGAGGGCAGTAGCAATAGAACCAATCTCGGTTTTCATTCCCTAGGTATATCAATACTGATATCTAGGAGCCTATAACGGAGAACTTACAGTTGAGACAACAATACCCTTGGCTCTTCCCTTGGTTACGGTTGAAGAACTGTATGCAAGGTTCAATCGATCGCCGGGACCGGTCTCCTCATCGAAGACAGCATCATAGACCTTGGCAACAGGCAAAGATTCCCCAGTAAGTAGAGCTTCGTCGGTCTCGAAATTGGTCGCTTCAATCAGTCTAGTTGAGATGGATGTTAGTTACGACTTCTATAAACCATGTATGCAATAGATCTCTTCTTACCGAACATCCGCAGGAATAATGTTTCCAGTAGACAATTCTACCAAGTCTCCGGGAACCAGTTCTGCGGAAGCTATGACTTCGGACGAGCCATCTCTGACAACTTGAGCGGTGGGCGAGCCGAGAGCTTTGAGAGCACCCATGGTCTTCTCCGCTGCGTACTCTTGGAAAAAGCCGACGACGATATTCAGGATGATGACTAGCGAAATGACACCTCCTTCGATCCAGGACTGAATGGCAAAGCTGACCACCATTGCCATGGTGAGGACTAGCATCATTGCATTGGCGATTTGATTGATGAGAATCTTAATTGGTTGGACACCAGGTCCATCATCCAGTGCATTCTTTCCGTAGAACTGGAGCCGAGATGTAGCTTCGGCTTGAGAAAGTCCAACAACGGAATCCGATCCAAGCTTCTCAATGACTTGGGCTGCTGTCATCGTGTGAGGCTTATCTGCTCGTATAGAGGACGAGCTGTCGCCAGAGCTGTTGAAGGAAGCCGCCCCCACTACTGAGGGTTCCTTCTTGTCGAGCGCCATGCTTGCGGTTGTGGACTGGCAATGGGGATGATTTTTGCAAAGTAGTATATGATTGGAAAATGAAACAACAGAGAGGGCGTCCAGCGGCTATGTCTTGCTGACCTGCAGTGCTCTCCTTGAGAAAGTATATTCGTTTCCTCCGAACTTACCTTGGGCTATATGTATCTAGTTGTGGGGATGGTGAGCCCCATCTTCAACGCACATCAAATGCCTCTTCCTGTAGCCAAGATATCTCCTACAGGACTCACCGCATTTTCAATCGGACTAAACATAACTGAAGCAAGCTAAGTCATGAATAACCTCGAATTTTGGCCCCCCAGATCCAAAAAAGTGTTCGAACACCTGGAGAAGAGAACGCCTCTTCGGCACTTTGCGCCAACAACATTGTTTCAATGTGCTCCTAGGATGAGCAAAATCGTTCCTGAAACAAACACAGATGGAATGGGCGGGATTCTATGGGGATTTCTTCTGAATTGAAGTTTGGAGTTTCCCATGTCGAGGGGGATTTTCGGTCTCGGAGCATATCGCCAAGTATATCCAAGGGATTGAAGATAAGGTCGATCGTGCTCGTCGCAAGCCCCCGATTCATGCAACTGCAGTAGTATCTAAATATACCTTCCGTAAGAAAATCGCTCACCAGAAGCGCGTTGCGATTGTTCCGGCGACATGACTTCACAGGGCACAAATCAGAGGAGGCGAATATCCGCGCCGAGCTGCCAATTGTTGCCGAGACTCTCGGCACAAAAACTTGTGGTGTCCAAGGCCGCCTCCACATCCGACTACATCCGCTGACATAATCTGCCAATGTTTTTATCCCTGGGGACTCCGGACTTTCTCCAGCCTGTCACACAGTCGCAGACTCGCAGCATGCAACATTGCGACCATACAAAATACTGGTAATCGACTGCCAATAAGTTTCATGGCCTCTTGCTGTACAACTGTATCGGAGAGCCTTCGGCGGCTGATAACAGATCCCACGTCAGAGCCGTGCGGCTCAGGTGGTTGGAGAGACTGCTCGAAGTGAGGGACTGGATGTCCCAGAGTTCCCAAATGTCCCCGATACTTGGTCATAGGAGGTCATCAGATGGTATGGGGTAGGAATAATCCGGAGGCACGATTCGGAGTATCTAACATCAGCCGAGTCGAGTCTTTCTGTCAAGCTGTCAATCAACGCGATCGGGGTCTCAAGTTGTCCCAGAAGATCAAAGGGGTCCTCCTTTACCAGATCTCGTGCTGATCTAGCTAGACTCTGACCCTGGCATGACTTGATTCAGTTGTTGACTATCACTACTTTTTCAGAAGGAAAAGCATATTACAATTTGAAAAGCATAGGCGGCCGAGGCACGGAGATCCTCCTGGCTCGCCAGGGCTCACACAGGGATCCCGCGTACAAGAAAACTTGTGTCTCGACCAAGGCTCTTGGAAGTTGCAATAGTGGGCAGAATTCGCTGGGGTTTTCTTCTCAAGCAGGTTCGGTTTGTTTGGGCTTTTGCCGCTTTCAAGCCCTGTGGATCACGATATCTCAGCCTCCCGCTCGCACCCCCACTCCATTTGATAGTTGTTATTACCCGAGACAAGACTGATTGGTTGGCGGCAAGACATCTTAGACTCACAAGAAAATTGGCAGTTCCAGGTACGTGCTGAAGATAACGCGCCGGGTCCTATGGTGGCTAGTGTTGTGTTTTGATATTTCAGAGACCTCAAACTCAAGAATTTCTTGGAGTGCACCAGAATGGAGACGTTGATCAAGGGGAACCTGTGTTTCTTTTTGAGCAACCTTATGTTTCCAGAATTATGGAGCCTTCCAAAAATAGAGGATCTACAATCTGTCCGGGTACTACTATCTAGGCACGGCAAAGATTTCGTCGTTCTACTCTTAAAGTTCTCCTGCCTCATTCCCCGTCCTGCCGATTGTCATCTGCTGGTTTGATGAGGATTTGCGCTCTCTTCTTTGTTCTGTCTTTTTGAACTTTGTCTCGATTCAGGAAATCGAGTCTTCTCTTCGTCCAGCATCTTCCATTCTTCTTTCATTTTCTTCGATCAACGCCATCACAACCATTTCCCTTTTTGTTCTCCGATATCAAACGCCACAATGCCGTCCTTAGATGTCAGCGAGTTGAACATAGTGCTCGCGATCTTGGGCACTTTCATCGTGTTGTACGGTTGGATATCTGTCAAGATAAAGGCACAATGGTACTTGGGAGAAGCCTGTAAGTAGATCCACGGTACCGGTACTGATGCGGTCATAATCTGACCATTTACCATAGTACCCGCCGTGGTTATTGGAATCATGTTGGGTCCAATTGCAGCCAAGTTCTTGGATGCTGACCGCTGGGGCTCCGCTGCACCTGAACAGATGGGTGCCATCACACTCGTACGACTATTTTTCCTCCCTACCCAAGCACTTGTTTAACTGTTTACAGGGCGTTGCAAGAGTGGTTATTGGTGTTCAACTTGTTATTGCCGGCTTTCAGCTTCCTGCCAAGTATCAGCTGAGAGCGTGGATTCCCATGATGATCTGTTTGTTGCCGGTCATGACAATCATGTGGCTGTTCACAACCGGTTGCATCTTGCTCACTGTTCCTAAACTCACCCTCGTAGGTCGCGCTATATTCACGATCTAGCAATTACGACTGACATACACAGCTTACTGGCCTGGTCATTGGATCCTGTGTTACCTGTACCGATCCAATTCTTTCCCAAGCAATCGCGAAGGGCCCCTTCGCCGACAAGTATGTGCCACGAGCCCTACGAGAGATCATCAGTTCTGAAGCAGGAGCAAACGATGGGTTCGGATTTCCCTTCCTTATGCTTGCAGTCTACTTGATCCGCTTTGCAGACGTCCCTGGCGCAGGCGAACACACTGCTGAAAAGGGAGCTGAGGCCGCAACCGAGCTTGCTGGCAATTTCACAACCGCAATTGTTGAAAGGGCGATGTTACATGTCCGAGAGGAAGAGGTTGGAAGACTTGGTGGAGGCGTCGGTATTGCACTCGGGACCTGGGCAACTGAAACCTGGGTCTATATCGTTTTCCTCAGTGTTCTTTACGGCATTGTCGTTGGATACGGAAGCGCAAAAATCGCCAAGTTCGCACTTCGAAGGTACGTAGACTAGCAGAGATGTTGCGAGTACAGCTAACAAGAGTCCAAGGAAATGGATCGATACCGAGAGTTACCTTCTGATGCCCACTGGTCTCGGTCTCTTCCTCATTGGCACCTGTGGCGCTATCGGTACTGATGACTTGCTCGCTTGTTTCGTGGCTGGCAATGCTCTCAACTGGGATGGTCAATATCTCGCCGAAACCGAAGCTCTTCATGATGAAGTCAATTCATGTATGGATGTTCTTCTCAATTTTGGAGGCTTCATGTATATTGGTATCATCATGCCTTTCTCCGATTTCCACCAGCCGGACACCACGGGCCTTACAATCCCACGTCTTATCGGACTCGGCTTCTTGGTCCTTATTTTCCGCCGCATTCCAGCAATTCTGATAACTTACAAATTCATGCCAACATGCGTGAAGAACTGGAAAGAGGCACTATTCATGGGATACTTCGGACCAATTGGTAAGTGTTAAGCTATTTTAAGTTGCGCGGACTAACAGTCTCCTAGGTATTGGCGCGGTATTTTACATTGAGCACACCAAGCATCTTTTCCCCGAGAAAGGACAGGCAAGCGATGCCGAGGTCAATGATCTGACAGCAGTCATGGTTCCAGGTAAGAATTCTGGCTCTCTGCACCCAACCCCTCTAACATTTTGTAGTTGTCTACTGGCTCGTCCTTTTCTCCATCGTCGTTCACGGTCTCTCTATTCCTGCTCTCAATCTGATCTACAAGTGGCGCGGTATCCCAGCCATTCAAGAGGACGATCCAACAGAGATTCTCGTGCTGTCAAATAACGCAGCACTGCCTAAGAACTCGAAAGCAAACCCCAACAGAAAGTCCATCTTGGTCCATAATCGTTTCTCAGTAGCACCTAGACCAAATATTAGTGGGCCAACTGATTTGTCCCGTTGGAACTCGGCCGGTGACAGACAAGTATTCGGCAAGAGAGATAGTATGGACTCAATCGATTTGGAGAAGTTGCGCCAGATTCAATGAAATAGGTTGGATGAGTGGGGAGGGGGCGTTGTGAGAGGCGTGGAAGGGTTTTGGGGGTTTTGTTGCTTCGAGAGTAAATTTAGATTTGAACTTGAATCTACCACAAAGCTTTCCTCCAATTTTGTCAAATATACTTTAATCCTCTATCCTTGGATATCTGTTTTTTTCTATCATGCACGAAAATCGACGCCAGTGAATTGCTTACATGATCCAGACTCCTGCTGGATACATTGGCCCTTCGATACAGAAAAGAAGCGATGCTGTGATGTGGAGGCTGCAAGTGCTGACTCTCGCGAATTGGGCTTGCTCTCGAGGATGCACATATTGTCTCGCAAAACATCTATCTAGAACCCCTGGTTTCATAATTGCATCTAAAAAGCCCCAAATATCCTGTTCCAACCATGGCTGCACGTAACCCAGCCCCTGGAATGCTAAATATTGGCAGTGGCTTGCCGAGCCATCTTCGAGACCCGCCAAGGGTGTTTTTGGTAACACCTCTCCCAGCCTCCGAGAGTTGATCAGAACTTGGCTAGACAAGTCACAGCACGCGCCCGTGGGCATGTGCTTGATGTGGACCCATTCATGGTTCAGCTGGGAGTTTGGGGAGGCATGCAGTGGAACTCCCTTTGCCCAGCGGCCTCGGATCCTACCGGCTCTATTGGTCTTGGTACCGTCATATGCTCAACTTGACTTTGTTCATTAGTCGGGGTCGTTCTTCTATTTCTTGTTGTCTCTTATCCTTGGCATAAATCATTCTATTCGTTTGATATCACAACAACTTCGATATCGAGGAGTTTCACTCATAAGAGATCCCCTGGTGAGCGTTATGGCAACATATCGCGGTCACGTTCGCACAAGGCAAGACGCAATTTTGTTATTTGAGGCTTGTCAGTTGGATGTCTTGCCAAAGATTTTGCGCCGTCTCTCACGTAAGGAACGGAAGAATGTGATATCGCCTGGAGCGGTATTTGTTTGGGACGAGGTTGAGGCTGGAATCCAGAGGTGGACAGACGGGAGACTTTGGGGCTCTATTACGCTTTCTGAAGAGTTCATCGTACGACGTGAAATGGAGAGGAAGGCAAGGAAACTGAGCATCGTCCAGGAAAGCACTGCCATGGACGTGGACGGTGAAGCCAGTCGACGTGGAAGTGACGGAGATGTTCAAATGGAAGAAGGCACAACAGATGACTACCATTACAAGAAGAATGGGCTTATTAGGAGATCAATGACCATCACCTCGAATGGGCGCCAGCTTCACTTGGTAACTTATGACGACCCAACTTGTGGATTTACTCCTGAACTCCCGTCCCCGACAAGTGATTCTCTTCTCAAGCATTTGATTGAGGAGAAGATTGCGTCCCGTTCTGCGCCTCCCACCTCGATTTACAGCGACCCCAGATTCAGGCCTGTGAGCCTTCAAGGTGGCCCAGTTACGTGTCCAGAGCCGGTCTTTGGAACACATTTCGATGGCATCATACCATCAGCCCAGCAAATACAGGCTCTGAGTGCCCAGAATGTTCACTGGGGTGTTCCCCCAGCTCAAATACATCAGTGGAACGATACGGTAATGAATCTCTACAGGTTGCTTGCATCAATCTCTCAAAGCCCGACAAATATACCGCAAGTTGCGCAACACGATTCATCACACCGGCAGACTTCTGCTGTCTGCGCAGCAAGCGCATCCATGGTCCCAGGTCTAAATGCTCCTGCGGCACCTCATGCTCAATACTTCCAAATGGTTCAATCGCCCCCATCGCCACCGAGGTCGCCAAAGATCAATCATACTGCTTTTCCAACATCATCTGTCGATGTTCAGCAGACAAGGACCAATACCCCACCGAGCAGCTCATATCACTCCAGCCCACCGAACAATGCCATCGAGATATCGTCTTTAGTCAGTACGCCTGCTGCAATTGACGCTCGATCTGTCAGCTGTCCGCCATGCTCATCCCTTCCGATGCCAGAAGACACCACAGACGTACACCACGCAGGCCTAGAAGCTCACGAGGCAAGCTTTAGAGTGGTAGGAAAGTTGAGCGATACACGTTGGGAAGATGGAAGACGGAAGGAAATTTGCCATCAGACATTGAAGGTTCACAGAGATGATGAGAGGGTTGTGCGTTCTTTGGATAAGAGGTTTTTGATTGATTGACAATCAATTCAGACATCCGCCAGTCAGCAGCGGAGGTCGATGAAAATGCCAATTCTTGTATACTATAGCTTTGGGTCAAAGTATTTAATGGCATCGGGTTGGTTAATTCTGCCCTGTATCTTCACTCGATTCCACAGTGCATCTGGTTATCTGTTCCCTCTCCCCCACAATTGCAGATGGACCCGTTCTACCAGTCTCGCGGCTAAGCGAGAAAGTGAAGATTCTCGGCAACTCGTCATAACACTTGTCAATAATGCTTACTGACCGTTCATCAAACCTTTGGACCGGAGCACCGTCCGTACTCAAATGCAAGCAAAACTCATCTCCAACACATCGCCCTTGTGGTTTCAACTTTCAAGACTTTTTTGTCGATGTACAGGGTGCCATTTATATAGCCAAGTTCTTGTATGCTTAAGCGAGCCGACTGACTCCGGTGCCAATGTTAGCCAAGTAAACACCAAGACGTCAAAGCTTTCTCCCCTCCGTGACTCCGTCAGGTCATGATCATGTTGCTTCGAGAAGCAGTAGTAGCAGTCACACAGAAAGAACGCGAAGGACTGCCAAGATGCTTACAATTCCATCAGCTGTTTGTCGCTGCAAACATGTGGTTTTTGGCTTGGAAGGTGGCGGATATGCTGCGGTATTACGACATGGAAGTCTTGGTCTGGGGCCAACTACTATCAATACATATACTTAACACTCACGCGACATATTTACAACAAGTAGCAAAGCTTTCATCGCCCCCATTGAAGCTTTAACATGGCATCGGAACAACAATAACATTAGAAACCTGGCCACCTTTGTTCCCTAACATTTGGTGCCTTCAAACTTGAAAACTATGTATCTCCTATATCGGAATGCATTCGACAAGAGGAGTGGTGGTAGTTTAGCAAGTCGCGATGTCGATTCGGAATCAACGAGGAGCCCGATGGCGATGGTGTTTGTCGGATCCATCTTGGGATTCGCAGTCCTCGCCTTCGTGATGTGCGTTCAGAATTCCTATCTATCCTTTATCTCTACTATGCTTGAGCTGGACTGTCAGGTGCTATGAACTAGCTGATAGGTAATATAGGTGCACTTGTACTCGCTATCACAGGCGAAGGAGGAATGGACATCATCAGACAAGCCGTCGAGAAACGCAAGGCATCGAGTGCAATATGAAGCATTATTCGGACTGGAAGAGAACACACTCGACTTTCCTGGATCACAGAGAAGCTGAATCGGGGAAAGACAATATGGTGTCCGAATGGGATGTCGCAGTCTGGTAAGTCAAATAAATATGTTTCCAACGACAACGGATAGAGAAGCTTAATGTTACCTAGCGCGATATGTTTGGAGGCTGTGAAAGATCAGGACCCGATCTATGAATTGAAATGCTCGCATGTCTTTCATTTCGGGTGCGCGAAAGCGTGGTATGATCGCCAGGTTGGAAGAACCTGCCCAGTTTGCAGAAATGGCACTGATATCGTCGTCAACGTCCCGATTCGACCAGAAGAACCTTCAGGGTCCTGAAACTCGCTGTCCAGTAGACACATTCTGGAGAGTGCCCTGCTTAATCCTTTTGATCGCGCTGTTGACCTACACGGCACGACCTATCGTATTGTTTGAAAGGCTGTCTGAGACAAGACGAATGAAGCGGAGAAGCGCTGGGGCCATGAGATGAAGTATTTGAGGAAATTGAGGGCGAATCGGCCTGCTGGTGATGAATGATAACATCTTACAAGACTCGCTCATAAGGACAGCCTGACAGCTCATGAGCCAGATACGGATCAGAAATGGACGCCATAAACATAGGCGGAAGTCAATTTATTCTACTACAATACAGAATTAAGCTGCTCCAACGGTATACTAAACAATCTGGCAACACTACTAGGCTGCCCGATGTATTGCGTAGATACGACTCATCATCATCCGGCACCTCAACCTCTTCTGCTTTGACTTTGCACATCTTTACTCACCCGTGAGCAGCAAATGTACTCTTCGATCTCAACCATCCACCATACCTCCACAAGTAGAACATGCCCGCAACGCCCAAGCAGGATAGACCCGCCAATAAACTCACCCCTCCTCCAATCCCCAAGTTGATGAACATCGGTCGCGAGAACAGAATGCAAGCAGCAGCAAACATCGAACGAGACAGATCATTTGCCGCGAATAGACTCGCTGCGTACTTTGGGTATGAGAGTGGCAGATAGACGAACACGCATTGGAAGATCAAAAAGTTCGCGGCGACAAGGATTGTCACCCCAATGAGACTCACTATCCAGTGTACGGCGTGTCTTGCAGTCCAACCAAACATGAAGTATCCCACAGGAAGGAAAATAACTCCGAGAAGAGCTGGAACAAGACGGTGTTCTGGTTCTCGAAGGCCGTTCTTCTTGATGTCTGGGATCAGATATTTGAATTGGTAGATGAGGAAGCCGATGACACCAATCAGACAAGCGACGCCAATGGTAAGAAAGCAGAGGCCGACTTCGCCAATGTTGAAGTGATAGATAGGTGGATATACAAGTTCGAAGACTTCGAAAAAGGAATAATAAATTCCGTAAGTGAGTGATGTCTGTTGTTCTTATTAGTGTCGCTTACAAATTGAAATGAACAGTGCATGAACAGGTACATACATAAATGTTGGTGAATGCAACAGCGGGGTCCTTGACCATGATCTCTATCGGCTTGATGATAGCGTCCAGGAATACTTCCGATGCTTTCAACTTCGCTTGGTCAATCTCGCTCTTCGACTTTATGTTACTGCGACCTGTAAATTTTCGTAGACGCTGCGCTCGTCGGCGGAGAATGTTGTCTGCAGAGGTCTCCGGATACGCGAAAAGGAAGACAATGAGGATTGGGCCTGTGAGCCAGACGATTTCCCAGAGTCCCCAACGCCAACCTTTGGCCTGGACAGCGAATCTGAAAGATGTCAGTACTTCCACAATTCACCCTCATTGAAATCAATGAACTTACCCAGCGATGATAGGGCCGATAGCAGGACCCCAGAAACAAGCCGCCGTCCACGCTGAGAGATAGACAGGTAGCTCCAAGAGAGAATACATATCTCCAACGGAAGCGCCTCCGTTGGCTAGACACGGACTCCCGAAGAATCCAGTAATGAATCTGAGTACCAGCAAGCCAGCATAGTTGTCCACGAGTGCTGTTGGAATCGACAAAATGACGAAAAGAGCGAATGTAGGCACATAAACCCAATTCCTGCCAATAGAGGCAATCTCGCTCAACGGTGCCCATAAGAGAGGACCAACTCCATATCCCACAACATAGATAGCAAGACCTAGTGCTGCCGCTGTATCGCCAACGTGGAATTTCTTCATGACCCCACCTTCTCCGGGGACGTACATGCTCGAAGCTCCATACACAGAGAGAGAGTAAGCGCAAAGTTGAAGAAGAACGATAGATTTCCTGGATGATGGCCACTTCAAGCAAGTCAGCACTGCTACTTCAAATCTTGAACGCCAGAGTCTCAATTACTGGGCTAGGCATGTCTTCGTTTCCGAAGTCTTGCATCGCCGAGAAGCAGCGGCGGGGAAAGCTACATACGTTTTGTGGATTGGCTGGATCGTCGATAGTATACCAATCAACCAAAATAGTACCATCTGCAGTCTTGGTTGGTGCGATAGCGATAGACGTGGTTCTTTCTGCTTCAATCCCTTGCTCGATGTCAAAACGTTCTTGCGTATATGGAGCTGTGGAAGTGCGGGTCAACTCTCGATGGATCGATGAGCCTTTAGTACATGTGCGAGTTGCTTCAACGTCTGGCTGAGTTCTGACGGATTCGAGGTGGAACGGTGTTGGGTCCTGGCGTTGATCGGTCTCGTCGTCATCGAGTTCCTTGTCGGTTTGTTTTTCGTTGACCTCATTGTCACTTTCTGAAGCAGGGGTATGTTGGGGAGCTTTTTCTGCGGACGGTGCCGCGTTATCTTCCTGTTCTAAAAGTGTTTCCTGCCGCATGTTAGTACAGATAATAACGAAATGAGTAAGCTTTCTACCAGTGGAGCCCAATGGAAGTCTTCTCGCTCCTCTGGGTACAGCAAGTACTTGTTCTTGGTCGCGTATCTGATCAATTGGCCCACGGCAGACTCTCTGAATAGCTCCATCTTTGCTTCTGAAGTTGAGGGACTTGACGGAGCTGAAAATTAGACTCTTGCTGGTTTCTGAGCTTGTTCCATTTTCACGAGATATGACAAGATATTTAAGATATCTCAAGGAAGTTGGAACAAAGTCTGCTTATATTTAGCGTTACTGATTTGAGCTAGCCAGTGCCAGAGTGATGTAGGAGTAAGCTTTTGAAAGCCGCAAATGTCGCTTGAGTAGGCTGGGAGGTTGGTTCACTAATCACAGGCCCTAGTGCGCATTCCCAATTGGGTAACAGCGGAGTTAAACTAGCTTGTCAGCACGGCTGCAGCATAGGTGAAAGTTGCTGCCGGCAGATCAGCCTCAGGATTACCAATCAGCGCTTTCTTCTTGCATGAATGCAACGATATCGGATGGGTATGACGCTTCGGAGATGTCGAAATGAGATCTATTCATTTGTTTCGTGCTTTTCTAGAGTGTCTTCTGGCAGAAGCTTACCATTGCCAAGACTGTTTATGATTTATAATTAATTCGCTTTTGACTACTTGCATCTTACCTTATTTGAAAAATTCAACTTAGGATCGATTGGATCTTACTTTCGATATACCTGTTCTGCCTAGTGCGATTCAAGAAGCCAACATCTCCTCGGGAGTTGGTCTCCTAGGGCTGAGAAGGCCGAGCGGGGCTTTACGGTTCTTCTGTGATATTCACATGAAATGCACTGAAGTCCAGTCCCAGGAAAGCCAGATAGGCGTTCAAAAATTCACATTTCTGACATGAGAGCCTGACTTGAAGGTGTCAAGGAAACGCAATACCCGCAAAATCTTCAGTACCCGGAAGGCTAGATGGGTCTTCGAGTCAGCACTACCGAAAGCCAGGGCACAGATTCCCTAAATTGATACGTCAGATTCTACGACGTAAGAAAAGACTAGGTCCTTCGCTTGTCACCAGTAATTAAAGGCCCACACCGTAAGACGACACGGACTATTTTAGAATTATCGAATTAAGGCCGACGGGAGTCAGCTTGCTTTAACGCCGCAGGATAACAAAGCTGCTCGCTTAATTTCTTCAGGGGGCGGCCGCTTGGCTAATCAGCAAGCAGGTTACCGCCCATGTGGGCTGGAGGCTGCGGCTGCTGCTGCTTTCAAGGCAGAGCTGAGTGGAGTTCGATATACGTGGATATCATTACGTCGCTAATATCCTCGAAATAATGGATTCAGAGTGTTGAATTGTGAGTGTGACGTTAAATCGATATTTCAGACAACCGGCAAACAGAATCGCAACAGCTCCTTCGATTCGAGCCCAAATGTATCGTGTTTCGTCCATGACATTCATATTGATTGGCTTGGTAGGGCTTCAGACAACTCGTATCTGTCATCCCATCCCGTACGGGATCGAAGGCCCCCATCACTCTCTAGTGCTTGGGGAAGATGATTCTGGCCCGTATTCGATGACAGCCTGTAAGCCTGTCACTCCAAGTCACATTTTTGTCTCATTGATGATGTCGGAGTCTACGCCTTCACAATAACCCCTCTTTGCCGCCTATCCAAGCATCAAACTCAGCGTCACTGATCTAGGAATTGAGAGTCCGCGAGATCTCCTCCCCCCTCCGAAACCATATGTACTTCTTCTATACGTTGATCTTGGCGAATCCGATGAGCGTTTCCTTAAGGAAGTACCGATCATCAAGGTACCGCCTAGCTTCGTTCAATGTGTCCATTACTTTAGATGTGGCTATTGTTTCGGCAGAAGATGTACCTTGAGAAAAATAAATCTGCCACGCAGATTTACTCCACCCAGAATGTAACCTAAAGGCCAGAATTTGATCATGCCTTTAAGATAAGAGACCAGGATTACAATCTTTGGACCGCTACGTGTTCTCGGCATAACTTTGACATTCTGAGAAATCCCATTGACGACTGAGTAGGAACTCACCGTCTGTTATTGGCATCTCTAGTTGAAGCCGCATTTTCTGCATACTAGCCGAAATAGGGTTCAACGTTAACATCATGTCGTGTCGATCCTCCAGTTCCTTCAACCGCGTGTTCGGGTTTCGGCGATAAATTTGAATCCATTCTTGCAGATGATTCGAAGTACCGTTTTCGTCGTACCAATTCATGAATCGTTCCTGTCAGAGCAGTGAAGTCAGCTTCGTGGCTTTGTTATTCTCCAAGGTGCTGGGAATGCTAGCTTCCTGACAAGGTAGGGAGTGCAAAGTCGCAGACTGCAATCCAATCAACTGGACATGGCAAACGCAGTATGAGTCGGAATATCAAGGGCGCTGAACGTACCACTCGCATCATAGCTCAGTCTACAGAATGGGACGAGGACTTTCTGGTAGTCATATGAGAGCCTCTTGTGCGCGAAAGTGTCCGGAACTGTGTCTTTTGGGTTCCCATCTTTCCCAATCCATTTTCGTGAATGCCCTTCGCCGTGTACGAGACGAATCTCGAGCCTTTTTGGTTTGTTCGCCTTTTCAAGCAGAAGTACCAAGTCGCGAATATGCTTTGTTAGACTGAGTCATTCGGTTTGCTTTCCTGCTCTCGGAGCTTTGATCATGATTACAACCTTCTTCAATCTTGAGTAGGGCAAGTTCACGAAGACCTGGCGAAGAGGATCTCGCACATTTGCAATTGTCCACATTCCACCCCGCCTATTCCTGACATACAGCCATTTGTTCCATGAAATACTCACAGCAATATCCAGAGTATCTTCGGCGTACAAGCAGTTGCTTATTTCCTGGTTCAGCTGGCGACACGCACGCATTATCCCAAGTGTATCTTGTCTTTCACGCTGTGTCGCGGATGCAGACAGGTGCATTTGGCCGTAGTTCTTTCCAAATTTGAGCTCGAGTTTCCGCTGGCAGTATTTGAAACAAGCCTCAAATTTTTGCCGCCATCTTGAAGTAGGTCGGTGGCCGTCAGTCGAAGGAACAACAGATGAAGTCTGACAGGTGGAAACATCTAAAAAAAAAACCTCTGTCAAGTGCGACTCAAAGAGGGAACGCGTCCTCTTCATCTGAGCATTCTTCGGCAGCGCCATCAATTTTGTGTGACTCAACAGGCCAATTGAGAATCTGAAATCGCTAGTGGCACCAAGATGTTACTGAACCAGAAGGACAATTCCATGGAAGCGAATACAGGCAGATAGCGAGGTTTCTGAGGTTCTTTACACAAACAGGACGATTCTGTCAATTTGATTGAGCAAATACTATAACTGGTACACGATAATGAAGTACCTCATTTCCGTTCTGCGATGAGGAGGAGTTGCGGAGGTACTCGGGCGACCTCCAAGTTGCCCCTTACGAAAATCGCAATTCGATGCACTCTAATGAGGACTTTGTCGAAACTCCGAGTACACATCCGCAGACAAAGAATTTCTAATCACTATACTCTACTGTTGATATTTCAGGTTGATCTCTCACTGCTGGTTTCGTCGTCGACAACTCTGTTTCCCCTCTCCAACAACAAGTCTGCCCTCCTCGCGTCTCGAACCGCCGTATCCACTGCATCAGACAGGTCGATGTGGAAAAATGGTCTGTCTACTCCATACACTGGCTCTCGACTCTTGCTCTCGCGTGCATCGTCTACGACGACATGCTGGCTGTCAATCTCCTGCCTGATAACTCTGCCGTTCGCAACTCCGTTCCTGGTTGTTTCCACACTGCCACTCTGCTTTTCATTTGTCCTACTCTCCTCGTCCATCTCGTCCACCTCTTTCTTCCTCGCACCCGCAAGTCTCCTATCCTTTTCTGTCGCACCCGCCAAAGAGCTTGCGACAGAATAAGCGGGACACCAGTTCCCAGGGCCGTCTCCTCCTGGCGACAAAGCCGGTCTGCCGAATCCCACCACAGCGAGGGACTTCCGTGTCCATTTATTGTGCAAACCCGCGAAGTGCCACTCCACTACGGAGGGAGCGACATAGCGATCTAATGTGTTACGGACGTCCACGAGAGCTTGAATTGCTGTGATATCAAGATGGTTCAATGCTGAGCAATCGAGGATTACGGCACGAAGAAGGGGAAGGTGCGTTCTTGTCGCGGAAGACTTGGATGTTCGGGCGATGGGATCTGACCATAGACGGTCCTGGGGATTTATCAGTCACGATTTGGGTAAACGAATGAAATGTAGAGTGAGGAAACTTACTTTGGTGGGGACATTATCATTCGATGTGGTGCGCCGCGTATGCGCTGTGATATATGACAGCATATGATCGATATGCCTGGCAGCATTGACGTAATTCAATGCTTCGTCGAACCTGTAAAGAAAGACTCCAGGATATGGCATTGCAACTTCCAATTTTGGATTCGAGCTGTCCTTCTTGTCCATTGGCAGGTACACATCCCTGACGGTATCTTGTGCTTCTGTTGAGGAGCAAGCAGTATCCGAGTCGTTGCTCGAGATTGCCTCCGACTTCTCGGTCATTTCTTCGCGAACAACCCGCTTCACCTTGATCTGTCCCAAGAATTCGCCATGGGGTCGAGCCATTCGAACAAGCAGAACAGCAAATGAGAGGGCAATAGTGGTATAGATGCTCGTCTCAAGCGAGACGAAAATTCCCACGGCGACGCCAACAATCCAAATTAATAGCTCAAGAGGGGAGAGCTGCCAATATTTGTACAGATCGCTCGGAGATGTCATCAAGTTGATCACAGCGTGTATGATCAACCCCGCCAAAGCTGCCATTGGAATATAGTAGAAGACTGCTGTCAACGCATACAAAGCAAGTATCAAGATCATGGCGCTAAACAGACCCGCGAGTGGCGTGCGAACTCCAGCTTTGGTCAAGACCGCCGAAGCACCGAAAGACCCAGTGCAGGCGTAACCTCCTAGAAACGTTCCGAGAGCGTTCGATACGCCTTGCGCAAGTATTTCTTGTGATGGAATGACAGTGTACCCGTAGCGACGGCCGAAAGACTTCGCGATGGCAATGTGTTCGATGACGAGGATGATAATGATGGCTGGTAGTTCTGGTAAGACCAACTTGACAAGATCGGGCTTCAGACTTGGGACACCGGCATGCTTGAAGCCCGATTCGATCTTCCCAACCAATTTGAACTTCCAGTATTGCTTCTCGTGAGGTATGGTTCGGTGGACTAGCCAGCTGATGAAGGTGTAGAGGAGGATGGCGAATGTAAGACGGAGGGAAGATATCGTTGCCCAGAGTCTCTTCTTTGCTGGTTGACGTACCTCAAGCTTTGCACAAACTTGTCTGATGACCCAAAGAAGGAGGATAGAAGAGAGACCGATTGCGGCATCAAGTTGTGTATCGGAAAGGTTTTTGAAAACGTCCACATAAACGCGGAATGGCGCCTGGCGAGTATCAATGCCATCGATACCAAGAGCCTTTGGTAGTTGAGTCCCGATGATGGTGATGCTTGCTGATGTAACGAATGCTGAAATGGGAATGTACGGGATCAGTTCGATGATCCATCCCAGGCGGAAAAGGCCGAGAAAAATGAGGATGAGTCCTGAGAGGAGCGTGAGACATTTGGCGATTTCTTCTGCGGAATACAGTCCAGGGTGCTCTTTCTCAATTGACACAATCACTCCGCCAATGAGAAGAGAACCAACAGCTGTGGTCTAGACGCATGTGTCAGTAGAGATCAAAGGTGTGGGGTCGACTCCACAAACTTACCCCGATGACAATATCTTTCGAGGTACCAAACAGCCAGTACAGTGCAGCCCCTGTGAAGGACGTATAGAGTCCATACTCAGGCCCAAGTTCTGCCAGAATGGCATAAGCCATTGCCTGTGGTACGACAACAAACCCCACAGTCAAACCTGGGAAGTTAGCGATGTACCTCTCCTTGCTATGCAAGACAACCCGGATCCCTGAGAGACTCAATCTTACCTGCAATCGCATCTCCAAGCAGCCACGTTAAATTGTATCTTGGAAGCCAAGTCGTGAATGGAAATATGCTTCCAATGTAATTCCTCGTGCCGTCCTTTGTCGGCCTCATACCGAGAAGCCATTGTTTGATTGAAGGTTCTTCTTCGACGTAAGAAGCGACGACGGCAGACTTCGCTTCATTTTCTAATGTGACCTTCTCCTTCAACTTCGAGTCAGTCTCAACATGGAGGACTCTTTTCCTTATTGTTGAGGCTAGTCGTAATAAGCTCATCCTGGTGTTTGTGTTGATAAGTTTCAGAAAGTGGGGAAATTTGGTGGCATGTTTGTATACGACCAAGCAGCTTAAGTATGTTCTCCAACTTATGGCAAATAGAGAAAGGTAACGAAACTAGTCTATTGAAAGCTCATGTTCAGGAAACTTTCAGGCGAGTGACCGATCAGATGACAAAGTTCCTCGTAGGCCTGGCCACGTCTGGTCGAGATTCACTCATGAATAATGGCAGTTCTTGGCAGATTCGCAGTGGTCGGGCAACTCTAGGGACGGGCTTCTGTAACTGTTCATGCGGTGTGCACTGACTGGCCGTGTGCAGAACTGGTCGCCGAGCCGGTTCTATGGTGGTCGGCGTTCACTTGCGCTGAATCTTCACTAAGTGCGGGATTAAGTTTTGGCACTTGCGTGGCGCAGCGGAAGGGCTTCTCGCTAATCGAGTTGTTTTGTTTGGTGGCAACAGAGCCGACATCTGCTGATCTCCACATGACTTTTCAGCAATGCGAAATCTAGGCTGAGCGGTGAAGTTAATAAGCTGTTTTCTTTACTCGAAAGTTAACCTTGCGAGGAAAGTATCGCAGTTGTTAGCTTATCCGATTTGCCTTGTCCTTGAAGTCCGAGGCGCCATAAAATGCTAGGAGTAAGCAATGGCAAGGAGATCTAATGTTACATTTATGCTATTCGGCTAAGCTTTTGATGTGGTGCAAGCGTCGACGAATTTCACTTCTACCAAGCAAATCTGCTATGTAGAAAGACCGTTTTCCACCATGATGCATTGGACTGGTTGTCAAGTAAGACCCCAAGCTGAACATTCACAAGCCACGATGCGACCCTCATTCAGTTGATCCAACCTTTAGGCCCACCCCATTTGCCTTTTACCATGTACTTGCCATATACCCAAGGAAAGAAGTCTTTCTTGAGATGGTAAAATGCTCTGCGGGGAACTGCTTGATCAATGCCAAACCAGCTATTGAATGTCTCCTTTGGCTCCCCACCATACTTGAACTCCGCCAGGAGCACCTTTCCGTACTCCGTCAGCAGCGGGCAGGATGTATATCCATCATACACTGCCTCTGGTTCCTTTCCTTCCAGCGAAGACATGAGATTGCTGACCATGACTGGAGCTTGAGATGTAATCGCCGCAACAGTTTTCGAAGTTGGCAGGCTCGAAGCATCGCCAATCGACCAAACGTTTTTGTACTTCTTGTGCTGAGTGCTGCTTTCGCTTACGTCTACAAATCCAGCTTCGTTCGAGAGAGGGCTGTTTTTGACAAAAGTGTGGGGTCTGTTCTTGGGGGCCACGTGCAGAAAATCGAACTTTCTCTTTACTTGCTCCTGCCCGCCTGGCCGAGCAAATATTGCTGTATTGCCCTCAACTTCAACTAGATCGTGCTCAAAGAGCCCTTCGACACCTCTCTCAACACGCATTTCCTCGAGCTTGGCGCTGTACTTTGGCACTCCGAACATCGTAGGCAAGCCAGTAGCAAAGGAAATCTTGATGGGTGAATCAGCTGCATTACCCTTGTACAGGCCAGCATTCTTCCAGTGATCCAGTGCCAGCCACTACGCGATACGGTGTCAGTAATTGCTTCTCAAATGATTTTTGTGGAAAGGACAAGACATGTCTCAGGAAATTATGAGTCCTGAGACAACGAGAAGTAAGAGAAAATGGACTTCCCCAATACATACCATGATCTTTTGGGGAGCTCCAGCGCACTTGACTACACCAGCTGGTTGAGTGAAGATGGCAGTCCCACTTTTGAGTTTTTGAATTTGGGGGAACACTTTGTCGCAATACCGATAGTCGTAAATCGACGAAACAGGTGATTCTGGATCGGCGATGATTTCGGGCAAGCCCTTGACGGTCTCGTAATCCACCTTGATACCAGGAACAACGACGAGGTGCTCATAGTTGATCTTGTCACCATTGCTGAGAGTGATGGAATTGTCATCTGGAGAGAACGTTTCGACGCCGTTGCCGTAGAACTTGAGTTTGGAATCAATCAAGCTTTCGAGCGGTTCCCGTAACTCCTCTTTCGTCTTGAGTCCTCCACCAACAAGTGTCCATCCAGGTTGATAGTTGTGCCATGTTGCCGGGTCCACAACAGCGATGTCGTTCTCGGCGAATTTCCCTTTCCGAAGAAGTTGATGGCTGACGGAAAGGCCAGCTGCACCGCCACCAACAACAACAACTTTGTGATTTCGATTGACGGAGCTCACAGGAGATACTGTAGCCATTCCTCGGAGTATCTCAGCTTTTTGCGAATTGGCGACAGATCGAACTGCCGAAGCTGCCGTTCTGGAAATATGGTTGCGATACATGTTTGCAACGTTCTTCAGAAAGGAAGCCCGGCTTTTGTTGCGTGAGGAAGAAGCACAATCGGAGAACAAAGAAAGTTGAGAGATGCAACCAGCGAAACCGGAGGATGGCTGCTCTTACACGTCTTCGACGGCGAGGTGGAAAATGAGGCGAAAGATTTTTAATCCTGGCTGAAACTCCGATGACCAATCGCAGTCGATGATGCTACGCGAAATAATGGGGCGATAAAGGCTATCTCCATATCTGCATAACATAATGCAACCCCGGAATTGAAAACATTCGAGTATATTTATGGCAACCCGTATCTCCCCGCGTTTCGGGCTCTATACTTCTCGTAAACTCGCTCATGTCAGACCATCTTGAAAAAAGATTTGGGGCTGACGGGTATTTCATTAGGAAGAAGACGAGATGCCCCCTGGATGCCCTGCACTAGCTTCCTATCTGCGATGCTTGACAGGTGCCAAATTTCGAGTTAGCGCTGCCAGGGCCTGAACTTCAATGGCTTTGGGCAATGCGTACAGGACTCTCCAGGAGCCAGATCAGGGGCTGTTCGCTTAGTCGCCGACCAAAATATTGACGAGAAGGAGTGCATTAAAAGTGCCTGAGATGGTTGACAAGGGCTAGGAATGCGCCAGCTGTTGCCATGAGAATCAGAAGAGTATTCAGGAAGCATCTCATGTGTCTAAAAATTTGCCTCCAACCATAAAATTGTATCTTTAAATATAAGACATTGGTGTCGAACGGAGGCCCTTCAATCTTAAGCGAAACCTCCTCCTCCGACCATTTTAGCTGAGGCTTCACGTGTAGCTCAAGTCCAAACGGCAACGCGAATGAGTAGTGGAATTATATCTTGTTTGAACTAAAGAGATAATTCCTGAAAGAATTTCGACTTTTCCAGCGCGTGTTAATGCCTTCTGTAAAGCTAACTTCCAGGGCAAATCCCGAGCAGCCGCAACGGAGAAAAGGGTATACCAGCATATGGGTGAATATCTCCGAACCGAGATCTCCAGCTACAAAGGCACCGATCAGGTACATCTTCTCTAAAAGTAATACGAGAACAAGTCGGAATGCTACGTAGGTATCTTTCCAAGGTTGAGGGAGTGGCTCGAAACATCACGCCAGAAGCAGTCACATGTGTTAGTAAGTCGGCGACCCACCCAAAGGTCGCCGAAGCGATAACCTTCGGGAGTGGCGGATTGAGTTCCGCATCATCACGGCGCATCGATCAGAGTACATTTGACTCTTGATCCTCATGCATTATTCGAACACAATATATTTCCTGGTTTGGAACTCAAAAATCCTTCTGCATAGCTACTTTTGTATCGATTTCAGCTAATACTTTCACCATGAAGGGTCTTCAACATCACTTTAAGCATGTGGGGCAGCGAGCTTCGAGTCTACCACTGAGTTCACAGAGAGCAACTGCTCGATGTCTCTCTTCGAGGATTATGGAGAAGAATCGTGCTTCTCATCAGCAATTCGATGTGGTGAATCCGTGTGCTACGCATGAGTCAAGGAATGCATCGATTCTGCCTACAAGTCGCCAGCCCTGTCGAAGACATTTGAGCAGTGGCCTGGCTTCCGTTGCTTCTCGATCAAATCCTCAAAATTTTCAAAGAAGAGCATCCTTTAGTGCTGTAGTCACTCCGCCCACGGAACCGATCATTCACAGTGTATTTGAGAAGACGACGGGAACGTGGCAGTATCTGATAGCAGACCCTTCTACGCTGTCCGCAGCCATCATCGATCCTGTCCTGGACTACGATCCTGTGACTCAAGTCATTTCCACTTGTACTGCCGATACACTTCTCGCCATGGCTATCGAAAAGGGTTACAAAATCGACAGGATACTGGAAACACATGCCCACGCCGATCATCTCACGGCAGCTTTTTACTTGCAGAAGCAAGTCACGCGTCTACAGGGGCACATGCCGCCGACTTGCATTGGGAAGCGTATCAGACAGGTGCAGAAGATGTTTGGCGAGAAGTATGGTGTTCAGGCAGAAGAATATGATGGTGTATTCGACAGGTTTCTTGAAGACGATGAGACCTTTAGCCTCGGCGACATGGAAGTAACAGCTATTCATCTGCCTGGTCATACGCCCGATCATCTAGGATACAAAATCGGAGGTGAGAAGTTTAAGGTAGAATTGAAATTGAACATGCTAACGATCAAATTCCAGATCACGTGTTCTGTGGAGATTCCATCTTCCACGCAGACATCGGCAGTGCCCGCTGTGACTTCCCAGGCGGCAGTGCTCACGACTTGTTCCGTTCTGGTCGGAGACTCCTCGCCTTGCCAGGCAACGTGAAAATTTGGACAGGTCACGACTATCCACCGAATGATCGTACGATGCCCATGGCATTCATGACGGTTGAAGAGCATAGAAAGCAGAATAAGCATTTATCAGACAGTGTTACCGAGGAGGATTTTGTACATTTACGGAAAGAACGTGATGCGACTTTGGGAGAGCCGAGATTGCTGCATCAGTCTCTGCAGATTAATATACGTGGTGGAAGGCCGCCGAAACCTACGGCGCTAGGTCATTCGTTTCTTCATTTACCGATGAAGTTGAAGGGCGTGGAATTCTGATTTTGTGGCGTTGGCTCGCAGGTGTTGGAAAGCCGACGATTTGTATCATATGAGATCTACCTCCAATTTAACTCTCAAAGCTATGTATGATATCTTTATCTGAGGGTGCTACGCTCAACCATGCTTCTGGTGCTCTGCTGAGAAACTCTCCAGAACAGCGTCTTCCACCATTGATAGATCAATTCCGGATCCCGCACTCAACACTCTGACGTTTGGATCCGCCCCTTTTTGATGCAGCAGCCTGACAACGGCATCATCCCCATTACTCACAGCTGCAAATAACGGAGTCTTTCCCTGATCATCCCTAGCATCAACTTCCGCTCCAGCCTCAATCAACGCTAGGATGGTTTTCGTATGTCCTTGAGCGGTTGCCAGATGTAGCGGGGTCTGGGCTGTGTCATCCTTTGCTGCATTGTCCACTCCAGATTCTGATAGGATGCGAACAATGGCATCATAACCCTGTGAGCTGCGATATGCATCACCGTTGAGTCTTGGGTTGGAAAAGATGCAGGGTGACTCGGATTCGAGCCCGTTGAATGCACACCAAACTTCGCAATGGGCGTTTTTGGAGAAGTGCTCTCCGGTGGCGAGAGTATGCTGAGTCCGTCTTGTATGTGACAGGATGTATCGAGCGCCGTCCAGTCTACCAGCAGCTGTCAACAAATTGTTCTTGCTGAGACACATGTGAAGCCCCCGGCATACAAAAGTCCAATGTAGGAGACGTGGAGTCCAAAGTTCCGAGTTCATCCTGAACATTGAAAAGCCTCCCATATCCGGTATCCACCTTATTGGGAATCAACCCTGAATCTCCCTTGCTCTCTAGTTGTCGCTCAGCCATCTTAAGTTTACGCTTGATGTTCTCCCTGTACCGCCGTTGAGCCTCTCTGTTCTGTAGCTTCCTGCGTTCCATCTCGCCTGGTAACAATCCTCGCACTCAATCAACCTGGTAGAGTATCGTAAGAGGAGCTACCAATTCGAATTTCTGTAAGAATTTTGGCAAAGACTCGAGGACAATATCGGCGATTAGTAATGTTAAAGGAACAATAGCAAAGAGAAGCTGGTACCGCCTGGACATTCCGTACGGTGTCACATTACGCTTTGCACTCTTTGCAAGTGGAGTTTAGTGGGATTTTGCAATAGATTCGGAACTTTTTGATCGGCGGTGAGTGGTGGTCAACCTAGTCCTTTCGCCGTGACCATGTTTGGGCTAGATACGAAGAGGCGCGCCAATCCCTCAATACGAGTGTCGGTATTATTGGGGTCAATTGCAGTGGAGTAGCCAGGTTACCCAACGATAAAATCGTAAGGTCAAGATGTGATAATATCTACTATAAAAATGGAAATTTTCGGCTACGTATAGCTGGCTTGCGTGCGAGCTTCAGTAGACGTTAGATTAATTGGAGGTGAAGAAAGCGGCGTAGCAGAGTACGATTTAGGATTCGTGACACCGTGATTTGGGGACTGGAACTATCCAGAGAACTCTGTGTAAATCTGAAAGGTGCTGTGAGTGTAACCGCAAGATTGTTTTGACAGGTCGCACAGAAGCATGGTTTCGAAGGAGGGATCACTTGTCTTGAGTCGCTTGTGACCTCGCCAATCGCAGGATGCGGGGTAAATTGTAAATAGAGGGGTAATCTTGGATTGCGCC